>Ga0182745_1001142_pt1 | contig 26096 bp, 22 predicted proteins | sample eDN3rd30CKraftBY_FD_128523 | JGI IMG/M metagenome (GOLD analysis project Ga0182745, IMG submission 128523) | Enriched backyard soil microbial communities from Emeryville, California, USA - eDNA 3rd pass 30_C Kraft BY (version 2) (version 2) | ecosystem: Environmental > Terrestrial > Soil >... | reverse complement strand
TCCGTGACCTCGATCGTCAGGGGAATGTCGCCGCCCAGCGTGATCGCCTCGGGGCGGGCGCCATAGACCAGCTTGCGCCCCTCGGGCGCGCGCGTCACCGGCAGGCGCTGGCCATCGGCGGCGACGAAGGCCCCACCCTCTGCGCGGCCATTGATCATGTTCATTGCCGGGCTGCCGATGAAACCGGCGACGAACAGGTTCGCGGGCCTGTCGTAAAGCTCCAGCGGGGCGCCGATCTGCTCGACCCGGCCGTCATGCATGACGACGATCTTGTCGGCCATGGTCATGGCTTCGATCTGGTCATGGGTCACATAGACCGTCGTGGTCTTGAGGCGGTTGTGCAGGTTCTTGATCTCGGTGCGCATCGAAACCCGCAGCTTGGCATCGAGGTTCGACAGCGGCTCGTCGAACAAAAAGACCTGCGGATCGCGCACGATGGCGCGGCCCATGGCGACACGCTGGCGCTGGCCGCCCGAAAGCTGGCGCGGATAGCGGTCCAGCAGATGCGCGAGCCCGAGGATATTGGCGGCGGGGCGCACCTTCTCCTCGATCTCGGCACGCGAGGTGCCCTTGAGCTTCAGCGAAAAGCCCATGTTCTCGGCCACGGTCAGATGCGGGTAGAGCGCGTAGTTCTGAAACACCATCGCGATGTCGCGATCCTTGGGCGGCAGGTCGTTGACCACCTTCTCGCCGATCAGAATTTCGCCCGACGTGATATGCTCAAGCCCTGCCAGCATCCGCAGCAGGGTCGACTTGCCGCAGCCGGACGGGCCGACCAGAACCACGAACTCCCCCTCGTCGATGTCTACCGAGACGCCATGCATCACCTCGACCGCGCCATAGGATTTTCTTATCTCGCGGATAGTGACCGAGGCCATGCGATCCCTCCTCCCAAAGGTATCCATTGGCGGGCAGGCTGGCAGGAAGCCGCGGGTCGATCAAGCCTTTTATTGGAACAAATCCGAAAAGACAGGTCGGGCCGTGAGCCCGGCCAATGTATACGTCAATCCGGTCAAAGTGCCTCATGCGGGATCAGCGCGCCCGGATGGCGGATGACGCGGGCGGCGGTCGCGTGGCCGCGCGCGACGGCCCCGGCCATGTCCAGACCGGAGAGCCGGGCGGAAAGATAGCCGCCATTGAAGCTGTCCCCTGCCCCGGTCGTGTCGACGGGCTGGATCCGCTCGCCGCAGGGCAGGTCCAGCCAGTCGCCGTCGGGGGTGTGCCCCAGCATGTCCTCGCCGCCGTTCTTGACCAGGATCTCGGCCACGCCGGCACCCAGATAACGCTCGGCGGTCTGGCGCGGGGTCGCGTCGTCGAAGAACTGCGCCTCCTCGTCAAAGCTGGGCAGGGCGATATCGGCCACTGCCGCGCCCTTGACGATCCAGTCGCGCATCTCCTCGGCCCCCGACCAGAGGCGCAGGCGCATGTTGCTGTCAAAGGCGACCTTGCCGGGCGCGGCTTTCAGCGCCGCAAGCAGGGCCTCGCGCCGGTCGGGGGTCAGGATCGCCAGCGTGATCCCCGAGAAATAGATCAGGTCGGCATCGTGAAAGCTGCGCGCCAGATGGTCCACGTCATCGGCCAGACAGCGCGCGGCGCTGCTGTCGCGCCAATAGGTGAAGCTGCGCTCGCCATCCTTCAGGTCGATCATGTAAAGCCCCGGCGCGCGGGTCGGATGCCGGGTGATGCAGCCGGTGCCGATCCCCGCCCCGGCGATGAAATCCAGAAGCGCGGTCGAGATCGCGTCCTGCCCGATGCAGGTCAGGTAGTCGACCTTTGCGTCCTGCGGCATCAGGGCGCGCAGATACCATGCAGTGTTGAACGTGTCGCCCGCGAACGCCTGACGCCAAAGCCCCTGCCCCGCGCCCGACAGTTCCACCATGCATTCTCCGACCGAAACCACGCGCATGTCTTCCCCCGCTGCTTTGCGCAGGCAAACTAGAGCGGCCGGTGGGAAAGCGAAACCCTTGCCGTGATGGGCAGAAAGAGACGGGCCGGAGGCGATCTGCCCCCGGCCCCACGCATCTCATGGCCCGAATGATCAGGCGTCCGCGTCCCAGCCGCTGATCTGCTTGCTGTCCATGAACTCCTCGAGGCCCCAGACGCCGCCTTCGCGCGCCCGGCCCGAGGCCTTGACGCCGCCGAAGGCCGAACCGCGGCCGCGGCTCTGGCCGTTCGTCTCGACCATGCCGGCGCGCAATTGCCGGGCGAGGCGGTTGCGGCGGTGGCCATCCTGCGTCTGGACATAGTTCGTCAGGCCGTAAATCGTGTCATTCGCGATCCCGACCGCCTCCTCCTCGGTGTCGAAGGGGATGATCGACAGGACCGGGCCGAAGATCTCCTGCCGGGCGATGGTCATGTCGTTCGTCACGTCGGCAAAGACGGTCGGACGGACGTAATAGCCGCGATTGACGCCTTCGGGCAGACCGGGGCCGCCGGCAACCAGCCGCGCGCCCTCGTCGATGCCTTTCTGGATCAGGTCCTGGATCTTGTCCCATTGCTGCTTGCTGACCACCGGACCGATATGGCGGCCCGACTGGTGGGCGGTCGCGACCTCGGTGCTTTCGGCGATCTTCTTCGCCTGCTCGACGGCGGTTTCATAGAAGGACCGCTCGACCAGCATCCGGGTCGGCGCGTTGCAGGACTGGCCGCTGTTGTAGAACACATGGCGCACGCCGCGCGTCACCGCCTTTTCGTCGGCATCGGCAAAGATCAGGTTCGCGCCCTTGCCGCCCAACTCCAGCGCGACCTTTTTCAGCGAATCCGCCGCCGCCTTGGTGATCGCGATGCCGGCGCGGGTCGAGCCGGTGAAGCTGATCATCTCGACATCGGGATGGACCGAAAGCTGCGTTCCGACGCCCACGCCATCGCCGTTCACCAGATTGAAGACGCCCGGAGGCAGCCCCGCCTCGTCCACGAATTCCGCGAAGAGGATCGAGGACAGCGGCGCGATTTCGGACGGTTTCAGCACGACGGTATTGCCCGCCAGAAGCGCCGGGATCACCTTCAGCGTGACCTGGTTCATCGGCCAGTTCCAGGGCGTGATCAGGCCGACGACGCCGATCGGCTCCCATGCGACCATGCTGCCCGGTGTGTTCGGGCCGAGGGGGCGGATGAACTCGAACTCGCGGAAGGAGTCGATGAACGTCTCGATATGGCCGATGCCGCAGCCCGCCTGATCGTCGATCGCCATGTCATGGGGGGCGCCCATCTCGTCCTCGATCGCCTTGCCCATCTCGGCCTGACGGCGCTTGTAGACGGCGAGGATCTTTTCGACATAGGCCAGCCGCTCGGCCGGAGGGGTGGCCGACCATGCCGGGAACGCGGCCTTGGCGGCGGCGACCGCCGCATCGGTATCGGCCTGCCCGCCCAGCGAGATGATCGCTACCGGCTCCTCGTTCGAGGGGTCGATGACCTCCAGATCATTCGGTACCGCCGGAGCAACCCAGGCGCCATTGATGTAGAATTTCCGCTTGTCTGCCAGCTCGCCCATGAGCGGACCCCCTTTCATTGACTGGCGACAAGGTGACACTCCCGCACCTGCGCTTCAAGACCCGCGGCGGGAGGAGGACTTTCACGACCGGGCAAGTCGTGTTGGACAATGCCTGCCGCTTGAATATGGTGTGGCAGCGGATCAACCAATTAGGAACCATTGCCATGTCCCTGCGCATCAACGACACCGCCCCGGATTTCACCGCCGACTCAACCGATGGCCAGATCAATTTCCACGACTGGATCGGCGACAGCTACGTCATCCTCTTTTCGCATCCCCGCGATTTCACGCCGGTCTGCACGACCGAGTTCGGCGCCGTCGCCCGCCTCGTCCCCGAGTTCGAGAAGCGCAAGACCAAGGTTCTGGGCGTCTCGGTCGATTCGGCCGCCGACCATACCCGCTGGAAAGCGGATATCGAGAAGGTCGCCGGCGTCCCCGCGAACTTCGCCATCATCGACGATAGCGAACTGAACGTCGCCAAGGCCTATGACATGCTGCCGGCCGATTACTACCTTCCGGCCGAGGGCCGCACCCCGGCCCATTCGGCGACGGTGCGGACCGTCTTCATCATCGGCCCGGACAAGAAGGTGCGGCTGACCATGACCTATCCGATGTCGGTCGGTCGCAACTTTGCCGAGATCCTGCGCGCCCTCGACGCCGTGCAAAAGACCGATGGCGTTCCGCTGGCGACCCCGGCGGACTGGATCCCCGGTCAGGACGTGATCGTGGCGCTCGCGCTCGACGACGCGGCGGCCGAGGCGAAATACGGCCAGCTCGACAAGAAGCTGCCCTATCTGCGCTTTGCCAAGGATCCGGCCTGATTCCTGGCCCCGCCGCGCCTTCGGGCGCGGCCCCTCCCCGACTGGACAGTTCGGGGGAAACGCGCGATTCTGTCCGCCGGACAGGCTTCGGACGGACAGATGTATATTCCCCCGCATTTCAAGGAAATCAGCCCGGACGAGATCGCGGGCATCATGCAGGACGCGCCCTTGGCCTGCATCGTGGCCCAGACGGCGGAGGGGCTGATCGCGAACCATGTCCCCTTGCTGGCCGCGCCCGACGGCACGCTGATCGGTCATGTCGCGCTGGCCAATGACATGCACCGCCTGATCCCCGAGGGGCAGGAGGTCATGGCGATCTTCCGGGGCGAGGACGCCTATGTCTCGCCCAACTTCTACCCCTCGAAGCCCGAGCATCACCGCCATGTCCCGACCTGGAATTATCAGGTCGTGCATGTCTATGGCACGCTCGGCTTCCAGCATGACGAGCAGGCCAAGCGCGCCGCGGTCGGCCTGCTGACCCGCATCCATGAACGGCGGCTGAACGGCAAGGATGCCTGGCGCATGGCCGATGCGCCCGCGGATTACATGGAGCAAATGCTGGGGAACATCGTCGCCTTCCGGCTGACGGTCACGCGGACGCTCGCCAAGTCGAAGCTGAGCCAGAACCGCGACGCGCGCGACTATCTTGGCGTCATCGCGGGGCTTGAGGCCACGGGCCAGGCCGGTATGGCCCGGCGCATGTCCGAATTGCGCGGAAAAGACGGCGACACGGCCTAGAGGAAGCCCGCCGCCCGTGCCCGCGCGACGTGATGGCCCAGAAAGGAATCCTCGGGGATTTCCGTCAGGCCCTCGCGCTTCAAGAGCTTGTTGATATTGCTCGCGGTCAGGTGGACGGCGCGGGTCTGCGGCCCGAAACTTTCATCGCTCAGCGCACCCGGTTCGATGAAGCGGCTGCATTCGCGCGTCAGCACCGGGTAAAGCACATCCATCGGCAGGGCGTGCTTCAGCTCGTCATGCTGGCGCAGATAGGCGGTCAGCGCGCGCGGGCCGGTGCTGCCCCAGGGCCAGCGGTCGATCGGCACGCCGCGACCCAGCGTCCTTGCCCAGTATTTCGCGCGGCGAAGGCCGGTGATATGGGGCGCGATGCCGCGCGTCTCGGGCGTCAGCAGCGACAGCGCCGCAAGCACCGGCGAGTCCTTCGGCAGACGCAGCACCGCGCAATTCACCTGCCCCGGTTTTTCATAGCCATAGACGCGCTCACCCTCGAACTCGAAGGGCTTCAGCGCGATCATGTCCAGATCGACCCAGATATGGTCGGTGTTTCGCATCAGGGCAAAGCGGAAGAAATTCGAATGCAGCGAGGGGCTTTTCTCGCGCGCATAGATGGCGATCCGTTCGCCCGGCAACACGTCGCGCGCATCCCGCGCCGTAACCCCCGCAGGCAGGTTCGCAATCGGCGCATAGCTGTAGACGGTCAGCGGATTGCCGACCCGCAGGAAGGATGCGACCGAGGCCAGCTCGATCGGGCCAAGACGCTCTCCGACCCAAAGCGTCGCAAGGGAATTCCGCATCAATTGCCTCGCATGAAAAGACCGGCCCGGATTTTCTGCCGGGCCGGCCATATCAGGGGAAAGAACGCCCGATTACTCGGCCGATTCTTCCTTCTTCTCGGGGACGATCTCCTCGCCCGTCTCCTGGTCGACCATCTTCATGCCAAGGCGGACCTTGCCGCGATCGTCGAAGCCCAGCAGCTTGACCTTGACCTCCTGACCCTCTTTCAGGATCTCGTTCGGATGGGTCAGGCGCTTGTTGGCGATCTGGGACACGTGGACCAGACCGTCGCGCTTGCCGAAGAAGTTCACGAAGGCGCCGAAATCGACCAGCTTCACGACCTTGCCGACATAGACCTTGCCCTCTTCCGGCTCGGCCACGATCGAATAGATCATGTCATAGGCCTTCTTGATCGAATCGGCATTGGCCGAGGCGATCTTGATGACGCCGTCGTCGTTGATGTCGACTTTCGCGCCCGAGGTTTCCACGATCTCGCGGATGACCTTGCCGCCCGAGCCGATCACTTCACGGATCTTGTCGGTCGGGATGGTCATCGTCTCGATGCGCGGCGCATGGGCGCTGAACTCGCGGCGGCCTTCGGTCAGGGCATGGGCCATCTCGCCCAGGATGTGCATCCGGCCGTCCTTGGCTTGCGCCAAAGCCTGCTCCATGATCGCCGGGGTGATGCCCGCGACCTTGATGTCCATTTGCAGCGAGGTGATGCCGTTTTCGGTGCCCGCGACCTTGAAGTCCATGTCGCCGAGGTGATCCTCGTCGCCAAGGATGTCGGTCAGGACCGCATATTTGCCATCTTCCTCAAGGATCAGGCCCATGGCGACGCCGGCGACCGGAGCCTTCAGCGGAACGCCCGCATCCATCATCGACAGCGAGCCGCCGCAGACCGAAGCCATCGAGGACGAGCCGTTCGATTCCGTGATCTCGGACACGACGCGGATGGTATAGGGGAAGTCGGTCGCCGCCGGCAGCACCGCCTGCAGCGCGCGCCATGCCAGCTTGCCGTGGCCGATCTCGCGGCGGCCGGGCGAACCCACGCGGCCAACCTCGCCGACCGAATAGGGCGGGAAGTTGTAATGCAGCAGGAAGTTCGAGCGGAAGTTGCCGTGCAGCGCGTCGATGATCTGCTCATCGTCGCCGGTGCCCAGCGTGGTCACGACCAGCGCCTGCGTCTCGCCGCGGGTGAACAGCGCCGAACCGTGGGTGCGCGGCAGGATGCCGACTTCGCTGTCGATCGCGCGGACGGTCTTGGTGTCACGACCGTCGATGCGGGCGCCGCCATTGATGATGTCACCGCGCAGAATGCCCGATTCCAGCTTCTTCAGCGCCGAGCCGAGGTTGGCATCGGCCAGCTCTTCTTCCGAGAGGCCCGCCTTGATCGCGGCCTTGGTCGCCTCGATCGCGTCATGACGCTCACCCTTGTCGCGCAGCGCATAGGCGGCGCGCATCTGGGTCTCGCCCAGCGATTTCACGCGGGCGTAAAGCGCGGAATAGTCCGGCGACTGGAAGTTGAAGGGCTCTTTCGCGGCGGCTTCGGCCAGGTCGATGATCAGGTCGATCACCGGCTGCATCTGCTCGTGGCCGAATTTCACGGCGCCCAGCATCTCTTCCTCGGTCAGCTCATAGGCTTCCGATTCGACCATCATCACGGCGTCTTTGGTGCCGGCGACGACAAGGTCCAGACGCTGTTCGGGGTTGTTGCGCAGCTGGTCCATGTCCTGAACTTCCGGGTTCAGCACATATTCGCCATTGGCAAAGCCCACGCGCGCGGCGCCGATCGGACCCATGAAGGGCACGCCCGAGATGGTCAGCGCGGCCGAGGCGGCGATCATCGCGACGATGTCGGGATCGTTGACCAGGTCGTGCGACAGCACGGTGCACATCACCAGGACTTCGTTCTTGAAGCCGGGGGCGAAGAGCGGGCGGCAGGGACGGTCGATCAGACGCGCGGTCAGCGTCTCTTTCTCGGTCGGGCGCGCCTCGCGCTTGAAGAAGCCGCCCGGCACCTTGCCGGCGGCATAGTATTTCTCTTGGTAGTGAACCGTCAGCGGGAAGAAGTCCTGCCCCGGTTTCGGTTCTTTCGCGAAAGTGACGTTGGCCATGACGCTGGTTTCGCCAAGCGTGGCGATGACCGAGCCGTCGGCCTGACGGGCAACCTTGCCCGTTTCCAGCGTGAGCGTTTCCTGGCCCCACTGGATCGATTTCTTCACTTCATCAAACATCTGATTTCCTCTGGGAACGGCCGGCCCCTCCGGTCGCGTCCCGTGTCATATGGCGGCCCCATTGCCGCCTGCCCCTATCCTTTGCATGTGCCCCGGGGCTTGGGCGTCACGTCACAGATGCGCGGGGCATACAGCAAAACAAGGGTTTTGGGAAGTGGCTAGGACCGGGCCGGATTGCGCAGGGAGATGGCGCGGACCACCCCGCCTGACCTTCCACGAAAAACGCCCGCGGCTTTCGTCGCGGGCGTAAGGTCAGAAAGTTCCGGCGCGGATCAACGGCGCAGGCCCAGCTTGGCGATCAGATCGGTATAGCGGGCTTCTTCCTTGCGCTTCAGATAGTCCAGCAGCTTGCGGCGCTGCGCGACCAGCTTCAGCAGACCACGACGCGAGTGGTTGTCTTTCTTGTGGGTCTTGAAATGCTCGGTCAGCGTCGCGATGCGCGACGACAGGATGGCAACCTGAACCTCGGGCGAACCGGTGTCGCCTTTCTTGGTCGCAAATTCAGCCATCAGGCGATTCTTTTCCTCGACAGTGATCGACATCGGGGTCTCCTTTCAGAAACAAAGGGTTATGGCTCCGGCCGGGATGTCGTCCAGCGCGGGCCCGTGGAGATATCCGCCGGGGCTGGCCCCGAAGGATGCGGGCATATAGGCGAAATCCCGTGGAAATGAAAGGTATTTCTGCCGGATCACCCCTGTGGAGCGATCCTTATCAGGATGATGTCGCTGAGGGTCAGCCCCTCGGCGCCAAGCACGCGCCCCACCGCCTCGCCATCCAGCCGGATGATCGTCGCGCCATTGCCATCGGGTTCCAGCTTCACCTCTGGCGGCGGGTCGCCCTCATTCCCCGGCCATCGCAATTCGATCCGATCCTCCACCGGGTCGTAATCGCCGATCTCGACCATCCCCACACCGGGTTCGTCGAGAAGGAACAGATCACGCCCCGCGCCACCTTCGGCGAAATCGCCGGACCGGGGGTTGAGCGTGTCCTGCCCCGCTCCGCCATGCAGCCAGGCCCGGCCGGCTCCGTCCCAACCCAGCAGCAGGTCGTTACCCTCGCCCCCATCGAGATCGTCTTCACCCGGACCGGCGACCAATGTGTCATTGCCCGCATTGCCCGAGATCCAGTCGTTTCCCGCCCCGCCCAAGAGCAGGTCATCGCCCTCGCCCCCGAAGATGGTGTCGTCGCCCCCGCCGCCGCGGGCCGTGTCATCGCCGCCCTGCCCGGCCAGCAGGTCGTCGCCTGCCCCGCCCAGCAGCAAGTCGTTGCCTCCGGGACCGAAATCGCCGTCGCCATGGATCCAGTCACTGCCGTCGCCACCGCTGAGCGTGTCGTCGCCCTGCCCGCCCTGCAGGTCGTCATCGCCGCCCTGCCCGGCCAGCAGGTCGTCACCCGCGGCGCCCGTCAGCCCGTCCGGGCCTTCGCCGCCGTCGATCCGCAGGCCCGGCTCATCAGCTTCCGGCGGCGATTCTTCGTCTTCATCGGCGCTGATCGCGTCGATCGCGACGCCCATGAACAAAAGCCCGATCAGGCCACCCAAAAGCAGCATGAGACACCTTCGAGAATCGTGAACCCCTCAGGAAAGCCTAGGCTGGTGCTGGCCGGAACGCATCCGGTTTCGGCCGAAAAGGTTAACGGAGTCCGAAGGTTGCCTCAACCATAGTCGCGGGCGCCAAAGATCGCGCTGCCCACGCGGATATGGGTCGCCCCTTCGGCGATGGCGCTCTCGAAATCGGCGCTCATGCCCATCGAGAGGCCCGTAAGGCCGTTCCGCGCCGCAATCCCGCGCAAGGCGGCGAAGTGCGGAACCGGATCCGCGTCCTCGGGCGGGATGCACATCAGGCCCGTCAAAGGCAGGTCGAGGCGCCGGCATTCCGCGATGAAACCATCCGCCTCGTCCGGCAGGATTCCCGCCTTCTGCGGTTCGGCACCGGTATTCACCTGCACGAAAAGCTGGGGTGCGGCCCCACGCGCCTGGATCTGACGCGCCAGCTTCGACGCCAGCGAGGGACGGTCGAGCGTGTGGATCGCGTCAAACAGATCCAGTGCCAGCTTCAGTTTATTGGTCTGCAGCGGCCCGATCATGTGCAATTCGACATTCGGATAGCGCTCACGCCATTCAGGCCATTTCCCGGCAGCCTCCTGGACATAATTCTCGCCAAAGACGCGCTGGCCGGCGTTCAGCACGGCCTCGACCCGTTCGGGCGGCTGGACCTTGCTGACGGCAATCAGCCGAACCGAGCCTTGCGGCCGGCCGGCGGCGATTTCGGCCGCGGCAATGCGGCTTCTGATCTGTTCCAGTCCCATGATGCGAAATTCCCAAAAGAAAAGAGCGGGCACAAGGCCCGCTCTTCATCCGTTCGTTGTCCCGAAGGATCAGAACTTGAACTTCACACCGAGGTCGGCAACGGTGTCGTCCATGAAGTCGCTGTCGATGATACCGCCAGCCAGGACAGCGCCGCCGCCCAGGTCGTATTCGGCACCGATACCGAACGAGTCGTAGTCGGAGTCGGAGACGCCGTCGACCAGCCCGTTGTATTCGTCACGACGGTAGAAGCCTTCGATCAGGATCGCATCCATCTGGTAGGCCAGAGCGATACCATAGCTTTGATCGTATTCTTCCGTGGCGGTACCGTCGTCGCCGAACGCGGAGTAGCGGTCGCCGTATTTCGAGTAGACGCCTTTGACCGAGAAGTTGTTGAAGGTGCCTTCGGCGCCCAGAACGACTTCGTCTGCGTCGTCATGCTTGGCATAGCCCAGAGCGACCCAGAAGTTGTCGGCTTCGTATTTCGCCGCGATGTTCCAGGCGGTCGAAGCGGTGTCAACGTCGGTTTCGTAACCGATGAACGCACCGTCTTCGTCAAAAACTGCGTCGCCGCGACCGGTGATGGCCGGGCCGCTGGTGTTCACGCCGTCCGAAGCCGAAGCGAAGACCGAGAAGTTCTCGAAGGTGTATTCGTACAGGATGCTCGGACCCTGGTCGAGGTTTTCACCGTCGCCCGTCAGGTACGAGATTTCTTCGATGTCGTTACCGAACGTACCGTCGGTGTAACCGACTTCGTACAGGTCGCCGATCGCGTTTTCCGAAGCCGAAACGACGTCACCCATCGACAGCTTGCCGTAGGTGCCCGAAACCCAGACGGCGCCAGCGGTGCCGCGAGCGGCCGAACGCAGCGAGTCCGGGTAGTCGCTGTAGTTTTCCTGGTCGACGCGGAACGCACCGCCGAACGACAGGCCAGCATCCGATTCGCCGGTCAGGGTGAAGCGAACGCGAGCGCGGCTGGAGAACTGCGCGTCGTTGCCGTCATAGATCACACCCATGCGGCCGTCGCCGGAAACAGCGACTTCGGCCGAGGCGAAGCCCGCCGAAAGCACCAGGGCGCTGGTGGCGAAAAGAACCTTTTTCATGGTTTTCCCTCTTGTCTCTCTCGTGTGCCCCAACCGGCACGCCGGCATGAGGTATGGACCGGTATGTCGCCTGTTCCCCATTTCATTGCAACGGATTCAGGTTCGAACTCTCTGTTTAGCGATGGCTGTGATGCACAAGGGCCACACCAGCTGAAACCGCCCGGAAGCCGCGCCGCCAGAATGGGTCGGAAGGGCGGGGATTATCGGGATTTTCTCTGCAATCGTCGCGACATACGGTATGGAAGGCAGCGCGCAGGGCGGACCCCCGGATCGTGACTTGCGGATGCTCCGAACCGACGCGGGCACGCATGCGCCACACCGGAAGTGGCCCTCTGGACGCAGGCCAGCGGCCTTCCGGGGCTGAAATCCCCTCTCTTGTCGCTAGGGCCGTATTTGCGCTATGGCTCGGCGAAGGACGATCCGGGGGATGACAGATGACCAGACGCGCCGCACGGCTGACCGCCGCCCTGTTTCTTTGCGCAGGGCTTGCCGCCTGTTCGGGCTCCGGCTCCAGCCAGAACACCGGACGGCAGGACGAGGTGGCGCCTGACGATGCCTCGCTCTGGGATCTGTTCGGCAATCGCCGCAGCTCGAACGACACGGTGGCGGTGAACCGCTATCTGTGGAACGCGAGCCTCGAGGTGCTGAACTTCCTGCCGATCCAGACGGTCGATCCCTTTACCGGGGTGATCGTCACGGGCTACGGCACGCCCCCTGGCGGAGGCCGTTCCTATCGCGCGACGATCAAGGTCTCGGACCCGTCGCTTGACGCCCGCGCGCTCAAGGTCTCGCTGCAGGGACCGGGCGGCAGCGCAGTCGCCCCCGACACCGTCCGCGCGGTCGAGGATGCGATCCTGACCCGCGCGCGTCAGATGCGCGTCCGCGACGGCAAGCTCTGACCGGCTGGACCTGCGGGCAAGCAGCATATAATACCCTGCGGGCAATCTGACGCCCGGAGGTTCCCATGCCCTATGATCCCGCAATCAGCGAGCCGCACTGGCAACAGGCGTGGGACGAAGCCGGCACGTTCCTTGCCGTGCGGGACGAGCGGCCCAAATACTACGTCCTCGAGATGTTTCCCTATCCCTCGGGGCGCATCCATATGGGCCATGTTCGCAACTACACGATGGGCGACGTGGTGGCGCGCTTCAAGCGCGCGCAGGGCTTCAGCGTGCTGCATCCGATGGGCTGGGACGCCTTCGGGATGCCGGCCGAAAACGCCGCGATGGAGCAGGGCGGCCACCCCCGCACCTGGACCTATGCCAATATCGCCACCATGCGCGAGCAGCTGAAGCCGCTGGGCCTCTCGATCGACTGGAGCCGCGAATTCGCCACCTGCGACGACGATTATGTCGCCCAGCAACAGGCATTGTTCCTCGATTTCCTCGATTCCGGGCTGATCTATCGCAAGTCGGCGATGGTGAACTGGGATCCGGTCGACATGACCGTCCTTGCGAACGAACAGGTCGAGGACGGGCGCGGCTGGCGCTCGGGCGCGCTGGTCGAGCGGCGTGAGCTGACGCAATGGTTCTTCCGCATCTCGGACTATTCCGAGGAGCTGCTCTCGGCGCTGGACAACCTGAACGGCTGGCCGGAAAAGGTCCGGCTGATGCAGCAGAACTGGATCGGCAAGTCGCGCGGGCTGCAATTCGGCTTCGAGACCGTGGACGCGCCCGAGGGCTTCGACCGGATCGAGGTCTATACGACCCGTCCCGACACGCTGCTGGGCGCAAGCTTCGTCGCGCTGTCGCCGGATCACCCGCTGATCAAGGCGCTGGCCGAAACCCGCCCCGAGATCGCCGATTTCTGCACCGAATGCCGCCGCATCGGCACCACCGAGGAAGCGATCGAGACCGCGCCGAAGCTTGGCTTCGACACCGGCCTGACCGTGCGCCATCCGCTTGATCCAGAATGGAAACTGCCGATCTGGATCGCGAATTTCGTGCTGATGGATTACGGCACCGGCGCGATCTTCGGCTCGCCCGCGCATGACGAGCGCGACCATGAATTCGCGCAGAAATACGGCCTGCCGATCCGCGCCACCTTCGGACCGAAAGGCGCGACGCTGGCCGAGGCGGACGCGCTTGTCGCCGAGGCCCCCTATGTGCCGCTGAAATCCGAGGTCGTGACCTATGTGCGCGGCTTCTCGGGCGCGGTCGAGCAGACCGGAGAGGCGGCGGTCGACGCCGCCATCCAGCACGCCGAGGCCGAAGGCTATGGCGAGGGCGTGACCAAGTTCCGCCTGCGCGACTGGGGCATTTCGCGCCAGCGCTATTGGGGCTGCCCGATTCCCGTCGTCCATTGCCCCGATTGCGGCACGGTCCCCGAGAAAAAGGAAAACCTGCCGATCCTGCTGCCGCAGGACGTGACCTTCGACGTGCCCGGCAACCCGCTTGACCGCCACCCGACCTGGCGCAACGTGGCCTGCCCGGTCTGCGGCAAGCCCGCCCGGCGCGAGACGGACACCATGGACACCTTCGTCGATTCGTCCTGGTATTACGCGCGCTTCACCGCACCTCACGCCTCGACCCCGACGGTGCGCGAGGAAGCCGATTACTGGATGAATGTCGACCAGTATATCGGCGGCATCGAACACGCGATTCTGCACCTGCTCTATTCGCGCTTCTTCGCCCGCGCGATGGTCAAGACCGGCCACCTGCCTGAGAGCGCGAAGGAGCCCTTCGACGCGCTCTTCACGCAGGGCATGGTCACGCATGAAATCTACATGACCCGGGACGAGCGCGGCCGGCCAGTCTATCACCTGCCCGAGGCGGTGACGGACGGAAAGCTGGCCGACGGCACGGCGGTCGAGATCGTGCCCTCGGCGAAGATGTCGAAATCCAAGAAGAACGTCGTCGATCCGGTCAACATCGTCGCCAGCTTCGGCGCCGATACCGCGCGCTGGTTCATGCTCTCGGACAGCCCACCCGAGCGTGACGTGGAATGGACCGCCGCCGGGGCCGAGGCCGCGAACAAGTTCCTGTCCCGCGTCTGGCGCCTTGCCGACGAGATCCCCGCGGAAGGCGACGATCCAGACCTGCTGCGCGCCGCGCATCGCGCCATCGCCGATGTGACCAAGGCGATCGAGGGTTTTGCCTTCAACAAGGCCGTCGCCAAGCTCTACGAACTTGCCAATGCCATCGGCAAGTCGAAGGCAGGCGGCGAGGAGCGGCGCGCGGCGCTGCGCATCCTCGCAAGGCTGCTTGCGCCGATGGTGCCGCATCTTGCCGAAGAACTCTGGTCGAAAGCCGGTGGAGAGGGCATGGTGGTCAATGCCGCCTGGCCCGAGGCGGACCCGGCGCTGCTCGTTTCGGACAGCGTCGTTCTGCCGATCCAGATCAACGGCAAGCGTCGGGCCGAGATCGAGGTGCCGAAGGACATGCCGAAAGAACAGATCGAGGCAATGGTGCTGGCGGATGAAACCGTCCTGCGCTTCATGGACGGCGCAGCGCCGAAAAAGCTGATCGTCGTGCCGGGACGTATCGTCAATGTCGTGGTCTAGGCGCGCCTTCGTCCTCGGCGCGCTGGCGCTCGCTGCCTGCGGCTTCACCCCGGTCTATGGACCGGGCGGGACCGGCGGGCGGCTTTTCGGCAAGGTGCGCACCGCCGATCCGAACTCGCCCGATGATTTCGCCTTTGCCGGGCGCATTGCCGAGCGTCTGGGACCGGAGGCCAGCGCCTCCTATGAGCTGGCATGGCAGATGCGCATCGCCGTCGTGCCGCAGGCGATCACGCCCGAGGAGGTCACGACCCGCTACGCCCTGAACGGCAGCGCCTATTACACGCTGACCGAGCTTGCGACCGGGCGGGCGGTCACGCGCGGGCAGGTCAGCAGCTTCACCTCCTATTCGACCACGGGCACCACGATCGCCACGATGACGGCCGAGCAGGACGCGCATAAGCGTCTGGCCCGGCTTCTGGCCGACATGGTCGTGACGCGTCTGCTGGCAGTCGATCCAGCAACGATTCCATGATCCTGAAGGGCGCCGAGATCGCCCGCTATCTGGCGCGCCCCGATCCGACGCGCCCTGCCTTGCTGATCTATGGTCAGGACGCGATGCGCGTCGCCCTGAAGCGGGCCGAGGCGGTCAAGGCCCTCGTCGGCGAGGGTGCCGAGGAGGAGATGCGCCTGACCCGCCTGCCCGGCAGCGACCTGCGCAAGGATCCGGCCGCGCTGCTCGATGCGGTCAAGGCGGTCGGCTTCTTTCCCGGCCAGCGCCTCGTCCTTGTCGATGACACGCCCGATGCGGCGGCCCCCGCCATCGCGACCGCGATCAAGGAATGGCGCAGCGGCGACGCGGTCATCGTCATTGCCGCGGGCGGGCTCTCCAAATCTTCCGCCTTGCGCAAGCTCTTCGAGCCGCATCCCGCCGCCGTGACCGCGCCGATCTATGACGACCCGCCGGGCGAGGAGGAGATCACCCGCTGGCTGTCCGATGCCGGGCTGCGCGAGGTGCCGCGCGACGCGATGCGGGATCTGGTCGCGCTCAGCCGCGCGCTCGATCCCGGCGATTTCCGCCAGACGGTCGAGAAGATCGGCCTCTACAAATACGACGACCCGAGCCCGCTGACCCCGGCCGAAATCGCCCTGCTTGCCCCCGCCACGATCGAGACCGAGGTGGACGAACTGATCGACTGCGTGGCCGAGGGTCGGGCGGGCGAGTTCGGCCTGCTGATGCGCCGGATCGAGGGGCAGGGCATCCTGCCGGTCACGCTCTGCATCGCCGCCCTGCGCCATTTCCGGGCGCTCCATGCCGGCGCCTCGGATCCGGGCGGGCCGGGGGCGGGACTCGCGCGCCTGCGTCCGCCGGTCTTCGGGCCGCGCCGCGACCGGATGCTGCGGCAGGCACAAGCCTGGGGTATGCGCGCGCTTGAGGATGCGGTCCACCAGTTGATCGACACCGACCTGCAGTTGCGCTCCGCCTCTCGCGCGCCCGCCATGGCGGTGATGGAGCGGATGCTCCTGCGGCTTACCATGATGCCCCGGGGGGGCCGGTGAGTCCGGTCGAACGGATCGACGCATTGGTCATCGGCGCGGGTCCTGCCGGTCTGATGGCGGCGGAAGTCCTGGGCGGGCAGGGCGCCCGCGTGGTCGTGGCCGAGGCGATGCCGACCCCGGCCCGCAAATTCCTGATGGCGGGCAAGTCCGGCCTGAACCTGACCAAGAGCGAATCGCCCGCGGCCTTTTCCCGGCGCGTGACCGGCGAAATCGACCTCGGGTTGCAGTCCTTCGGACCGGCCGAGGTCATGGCATGGGCCGAGGGGCTTGGGATTGCTCTCTTCACCGGATCGACCGGGCGGGTCTTTCCGCTGGGCATGAAGGCCTCGCCCCTGCTGCGCGCGTGGCTGTCGCGGCTGGCCGGTCTGGGCGTGGACCCGCGGACGCGCTGGCGCTGGACCGGGTTCGACGGGCAGGGCTGGCGCTTCGACACGCCTGAGGGCGCGGCCGTGCTGCAACCCGAAACCGTCATCCTCGCCCTTGGCGGGGCAAGCTGGCCGCGCCTCGGCTCCGACGCCGCATGGGTGCCGTGGCTCGCCGCGCGCGGGGTCGGGATCGCGCCCTTCCGCCCGGCGAATATGGGTTTCCGCGTCAACTGGTCGCCGGCAATGGCTCGGCATTTCGGGCAGGCGGTCAAGGGCGTCGCCCTGAACGCGGGCAGGCTTTCCAGCCGGGGCGAATGGGTCGTGACGCAGACCGGGATCGAGGGCGGCGGCATCTACGAGGTCGCACAGGTCATCCGCGACGGCTCCGCCGCCACGATCGACCTCGCCCCCGACCTCTCGTCCGAGGAACTTGCCCGCCGCCTTGCGAACGCGCCCGCGAAGCTTTCGGTGGGGAACCGGCTGCGGCGCGTGCTGGGCGATCCGGTCCGAGCGGCGCTGCTGATGGAATGGGGACGGCCCCTGCCCACGGATCCCCTCCAGCTGGCCCGGCGCGCCAAGGCGCTGCCGCTGATCCATTCGGGCGCAATGGGGCTTCAGCGCGCCATATCCTCGGCCGGGGGCATCACCGCGACAAGCCTCGACGGGCTGGAGCTGCGGGCCATGCCGGGCGTCTTTGCCGCGGGCGAGATGCTTGACTGGGAGGCCCCGACCGGCGGCTATCTTCTGACCGCCTGCCTCGCCTCCGGGCGGCTGGCCGGGCAGGCGGCGGCGGAAAAACTGCGCCTGCGCCCCTCGCGGCCATAGGCGGGCCATTGACCTCCCCTGCGGCCGGGCGCAGGAATTGGGACTGCCATACCAAGGATCACGCCATGACCAACGCCACGCGCGCGCAACTCTTCACGCCGGTCCTGATCGGCGGGTCGCTCATCCTGCTGATCAACTTCGCGCTGCGTGCCAGCTTCGGCGTATTCCAGATCCCGATCGCGACCGAATTCGGCTGGCCGCGGGCCGAGTTCAGCCTTGCCATCGCGATCCAGAACCTTGCCTGGGGCATCGGCCAGCCGATCTTTGGCGCGCTGGGGGAACGCTGGGGTGATCGCTGGTCGATCATCATCGGCGCATTCCTCTATTCCGCGGGCCTGATCCTGACCTCCTTCGCCAGCGATCCGGCGACGATGCAACTGCTTGAAATCATGGTCGGTTTCGGCGTCGCCGGCACCGGATTCGGGGTTATCCTCGCCGTGATCGGCCGCGCCTCCAGCGACGAAAACCGCAGCCTCTCGCTTGGCATCGCGACGGCGGCGGGTTCGGCCGGGCAGGTCTTTGGCGCGCCCTTGGCCGAGGGGCTGCTCTCGGTCTATCCGTGGCAGACGGTCTTCGTCATCTTCGGCGTGGTCGTGCTGACCTGCCTGCTTTTCTTGCCGATGCTGGGCGGGCGCAAGCCTGCCTCGCGCCACGAGCTTGAGGAGAGCATGGGCACCGTCCTCAAGCGCGCCTTCACCGATCCTTCCTACCTGATGATCTTCGCGGGCTTCTTCTCCTGCGGCTATCAGCTTGCCTTCATCACCGCGCATTTCCCCGCGATGATTACCGAGATGTGCGGCCCGATCAGTCCGATGGGCACGCTGGCCAGCATCGGGATCACCACGACCTCGGCCCTTGGCGCGGCCGCGATCTCGCTCATCGGGCTTGCGAATATCGCCGGGGCGATCTTCGCCGGCTGGCTCGGCAAGCGCTATACCAAGAAATACCTGCTGGCGGGGATCTATACCCTGCGCACCATCGCGGCGGCCGCCTTCATCCTGCTGCCGATCACACCCACCAGCGTCATCATCTTCTCGCTGGTGATGGGCGCGCTGTGGCTGGCCACCGTGCCGCTGACCTCGGGCCTCGTCGCCTATATCTACGGGCTGCGCTATATGGGCACGCTTTATGGCTTCGTCTTTCTCAGCCACCAGCTCGGCTCGTTCCTGGGGGTCTGGCTGGGCGGCAAGATGTATGACCTTTACGGCGATTACACCCTCGTCTGGTGGGTCGGCGTCGGGGTCGGCGCGTTCAGCGCCCTGATCCACCTGCCGGTGCGCGAGGCCCCCGCGCGTCTGGCGGCCGCCTGACCGTCGCGGGCGGCTTGAACTTGCCGCCCCGCTGACGCAGTTTGCCGGCCACCAAGCGGAGGGGGAGAACATGCGCTGGATCATGACGCCGGGACTCATGTCCCTTGTGCTTGGCTATGCGCTGAGCCAGTTCTACCGCGCCTTCCTTGCCGTGCTGACCCCCACGCTGCAAAGCGAGCTTGGGGCAGGGCCGGCCGATCTCGCGCTGTCATCGGGGCTTTGGTATATCGCCTTCGCGGCGATGCAGATCCCGGTCGGCTGGGGCCTCGACCGCTATGGTCCGCGCGAGACGGTGGCCTTCCTCCTCGCGCTGGGAGGCGGGGGCGGCGCGCTGGTCTTTGCGCTGGCGACCGCGCCCTGGCATGCCCATGTCGCCATGGCGCTGCTGGGCGTCGGCTGCGCCCCGGTGATGATGGGCAGCTTCTTCATCTTTGCCCGCACCCTTCCCCCCGCCTCGATGAGCGCGGCGGGCGGCGCGGTGGTCGGGCTCGGCTCGCTCGGCAACATGCTGGGCGCCGCACCTCTGGTCTGGGTCGTCAACCAGATCGGCTGGCGCGAGACGCTGCTGGTCTTGGCCGTGGTCACGCTGGCGGTTGCCGCGACCATCTTCCTCTATGTCAAGAACCCCGACCGGCCCGCCGGAAAGCTGCCGCCCGCACGCCTGCGCGAATTGCTGAAGGTGCGCGAGCTTTGGCCGATCCTGCCGCTGCTCAGCGTGACCTATGCCGCCTCGGCCTGCATCCGTGGCCTCTGGGCCGGGCCCTATCTGGTCGAGGTTTTCGGGGCCAGCGACTACCTGATCGGCTGGGTCACGCTGGGCATGGGCCTTGCCATGGTGACGGCGAACCTGTCGGTGGGCTGGATCGTGCGGCTCTTCGGTTCGGACAAGCGCACCTCGGTCGCCAATACCGCGCTGCTTTGCTCCGTCCTCGCGACGCTCGCCTTCGCGCCGGGGATGAGCCTCGGGCTCTCCGCCACGCTGCTGGTCATGGTCTGCATCTCGGACAGTTCCTATTCGCTGATCATGTCGCATGGGCGGGTGTTCCTGCCCCATCACCTCGTCGGTCGGGGCATCACTTTCCTCAACATGGTCTCGATCGCCGGGGTGGGGGTGATGCAGTTCATGTCGCGCCCGGTCTATCTGGCCGCGTCGGAACGCCACGAGGCGCCGACGGCATATGGTTACATCTTCCTCTTCTTCCTGATACCTCTGGCGCTTGGATTGGTTATCTATCTGTTCAGCTCCGAGGATCGCCATGCCGGAAATTGAGGTCGTCGCCCCGAACCTGAAACGCCGCCTCTCGGGGGTGACCGCGACCGTGGTGCGGCTGATCCCGGTCCAGTCGCGGATGATCGGCATCGTCACCACCGGGCCGGGCCTGCCCCCCGAACTGCCACATATCCCGTTGAGCCGCGCGGCGTCGCTGCCCCGCGACCGCTGGCGCGTCTGGCACGCCCGCCGCAATACCGAGATGGCTTTGGGCCTGATCCTGCGTCGCCTGCTGGGGCGCAAATACAAGCTTTTGTTTACCTCAGCCGCGCAAAGACAACATACGGGGTTCACGCGCTGGCTGATCCGCCAGCAGGACGCGCTGATCGCGACCTCGCCCCAAGCGGCAAGCTATCTGGAGCGTCCGGCGACGGTGATCCTGCATGGCGTCGATCTTTCGGTCTTCCATCCCGCCCCGGATCGCGCCGGATTGCGGCGGGAACTGGGCTTTTCTCCCGATGACATCGTGATCGGCTGTTTCGGCCGCATCCGCGCACAGAAGGGCGTGGACCTGCTGGTCGAGGCGGCGTTGCGCCTGTTTCCGACCCGTCCGCGCGCGAAACTGATCTTCACGGGCCGGGTGACGGCGGACAACCAGAAGTTCGCCGACGACCTCAAGGCAAGGATCGAGGCCGCTGGCCTCTCCGACCGCATCCGCTTTCTGGGTGAGGTTCCGTGGGAGCAGGTGGTCCGCAACTATCAGGCCATCGACCTTTTCGCCGCCCCCGCCCGATGGGAGGGGTTCGGGCTGACCCCGCTCGAGGCCATGGCCTGCGAGGTTCCGGTGGTCGCAGCACGGGTCGGCGCCTTCGAGACCCTGATCCGCGACGGAGAGACGGGCAGCCTCGTCCCGCGCGAGGATGCGGATGCGCTGACCGCGGCGCTGGCGCATTGGCTGGACGACGATGCCGCCCGCAAGGCGGCGGGCCGCGCCGCGCGCGCCCGTGTCGTCGCGAACCACGCCATCGAGGGCGAGGCGCGCGCCATCGTCGAGGTCTATCGGAAGCTGCTGGCGTGAACCGGCTCGGCTTCCTCCTCGCCCGGACTCTGCGGGACGAGGCTGCGCTGCAAAGACTGTCAGTGCCGCAGTCCCTGCTGCTGGACGATCTGGCGGGTCGCAGCGTGGCGCTGGTCGGGAATGCGCGCGCGCTCTCCCGCACGCACCACGGGGCCGAGATCGACGGCGCGGATGTGGTGGTGCGGATCAATCGCGCGCCGATGCCCGACCCCGAAAGCCACGGGCGGCGGACCGACTGGCTCGCCGTCGCCGTTCGGCTGGGCGAGGCGGATCGCGCGCGCATCCAGCCGGGGCGGATCCTCTGGATGTCGCACAAGCGCAAGCGGCTGGACTGGCGCACCGCCACCAGCCCCGGATTCTACTTGCATCCGCTTGGCGATTTCGAGGCGCTGAAGCAGCGCCTCGGCGCGCCGCCGACGACCGGGGCCATGATGATCGACCTGATCGCGCGCTCGGAAATGACCCGCCTCAGCCTCTATGGCTTTGATTTCTTTGCCTCGCTCTCGCTCTCGGGCAGCAGGACGGCGGGCAAAGTGCCGCATGATTTCGGCAAAGAGGCGGAATGGGTGGCAGAATTGCAGAAAAACGACCAACGTATCCGGCATATCCGCTGATCCGTCACCGGAATAGGCTTTCGTTTTCCCGCTTCCTGCCCTATATCGCGATGTCCTTAGATGAGGAGACCCCCAGATGGGCTACAAGGTCGTTGTCGCCGGCGCCACGGGGAATGTGGGCCGCGAAATGCTGAACATCCTGGCCGAGCGCCAGTTCCCTGCCGATGAGGTTGTTGCTCTGGCTTCGCGCCGGAGCCTTGGCACAGAGGTCAGCTTTGGCGACAAGACACTGAAGTGCAAGGACATCGAGGGTTTCGACTTTACCGGCTATGACATCGCGCTGTTCGCGATCGGCTCGGACGCGACCAAGATCTATGCGCCCATCGCCGCCTCGCAGGGCTGCGTGGTGATCGATAACTCGTCGCTTTACCGCTACGACCCGCAGATCCCGCTGGTCGTGCCGGAGGTGAACCCGGACGCGGTCGAAGAATACCGCAACAAGATGATCATCGCGAACCCGAACTGCTCGACCGCGCAGATGGTCGTCGCGCTGAAACCGCTGCATGATCGCGCGCGGATCAAGCGGGTGGTCGTCTCGACCTACCAGTCGGTTTCCGGCGCGGGCAAGGACGGCATGGACGAGCTGTGGAACCAGACCAAGGGCATGTATGTCCCCGGTCAGGAGGTAGAGCCGAAGAAATTCCAGAAGCAGATCGCCTTCAACGTGATCCCGCAGATCGACGTCTTCCTGGACAGCGGCGACACCAAGGAAGAGTGGAAGATGACGGCCGAGACGAAGAAGATCGTCGATCCGTCGATCAAGGTCACGGCGACCTGCGTGCGCGTTCCGGTCTTTGTCGGCCATTCGGAATCCGTCAACATCGAGTTCGAGGATTTCCTTGACGAGGACGAGGCCCGCGACATCCTGCGCGAGGCGCCGGGCATCCTGGTCATCGACAAGCGCGAGCCGGGTGGCTACGTCACGCCGGTCGAATGCGTCGGCGATTTCGCGACCTTCGTGTCGCGCATCCGCCAGGACGTCACGATCGAGAACGGGCTGAACCTGTGGATCGTCTCGGACAACCTGCGCAAGGGCGCGGCGCTGAACGCGGTCCAGATCGCGGAACTGCTGGGGAGCCGCTGTCTGAAGAAAGGCTGAGCCTTCCACCGCTCGCAAGATGATGGCGCCCCAAGGGGCGCCATTTTAATTTGGGCGCGGCGTTCGAGGGCGGGTTCTTTCTGTGCTTTCATAAGGAGGGGTGCAGCAGATCGCGGCCTCTGACGATGCGGCTTAAGGGCACAGCGGATCGCGGTAGTCATGGCACTTGTCGACGGTCCGCAGGATGAAGCCGGGCAAGAAAAGATGGCCGGGCGACGCGCGGGAATCGGTTTCAACCTGCCAAGCGGCGGCGAGCCTTAAGCGGCCCGGACGAGATCATCCTTTCGGGACCGCTCAACTTCCGCATGAGTTGAAGCCGATGGGGCAGCGTTTCCGCCGAAAAGCCCGTGCGGCGGGGCAGCGCGGATCGGGATCAAAGAGGCCGCCGCAAACCGGCCGCCCCCATTTTCGGCTCGATCTTCACCGGATCTGGAGCGTTTTCCGCCGCGTCCCCAAAAACTTTTGCAGCAGCCGCTTAAGCCTTCAGTCCCGGCAGCAGACCCCGCTCGAGGGCGCCGGTCAGTAGATCGGCCGCTTCCGCCAGCCGCTCATCGACCAGATGCAGGTATTGCGTCCAGTGATCCAGATGCGACAGCTCCTCTGCGCCGTCGGAAATGCCGCGCAGCCCGATCATCGGCAGGCCGAAACGGTGGCAGGCGCGCAGGACGGCAAAGGTTTCCATATCGACCATCTCGGCGGCGGTCGCATCATAGCCTACCCCGCTGACCACGCTTGCGCCGGTCGCGAGGCTCGCCGCCGGCAGGCCGGGCATCTGCGGCAGCGCCACCCGCGGCGGCAGGTCGAGCATCGGCGTCTGCCCCTTGGGAAACCCGAGGGCAGAGGCGTCCATGTCGCGATATTCGACGGTCGAAACCTGATAGACCCGCGCCTGTTCCAGCACGCGCGAGCCGGCGGAGCCCAGTGACACCACGATTGCGGGCAAGCGCCCGACGGCCTGCAACCCGGCAAGGGCCGAGGTCAGGACCACTGCCGCCTCGACCGGGCCCACGCCGGTCATCAGGGGCGTGATCCGCTGGCGAAGATGGGGACCATATTCCGCATCGACCGCCATGACGAAAAGGACGTCATGGCCCGCGATCCTGTCTATCACCGGCAGCGGATGCATCGCTTGTCTCACCTTTGCTGCGAAGCGGGATCGGTCCGGCCAGTGCTGGCACAAGTCGCCCCCGGCCTCAACCCGGCATCACGCGCGTTTCCGCCGCGGAGGCCGAGGCCGAAGCAAGCAGCGCCGGATCCCGCGCGGGATGGCTGACGGGAAGCTGAAAGCTGACCAGAAGCCGCCCGCCGGAGAGCGAGCGCAGCGACCAGGTCAGCAGCCCGCCCGTTGGACCGACCAGCAGTCCCTTTGACGGGGTGGCGGCGTTCAGCGGCAGCCGGACCGCATCGCAGAGCGCATTGAGGCCCGGACTGTCCCCGCAGGAGGAGATCCAGCGCGCGACCTGCTCCTCGACCCCGGCGCGATCCGGCCCGCCCCAAAGCTCGGTATAGCCCCGGTTCGAGAGCAGCAATTCGCCATTCGCGGCAAAGACCGCCAGCGCATCCGCCAGCCCGTCCAGAACCTCGGCCCCGAGCGAGAGGTCGGCGCGGAACTTGCGCGTCAGCGAAATCTCGGAGGTGATGTCCTCGAACAGGAAGGCAAGCGCGCCGTCGGGATGGGGCCGGCCGGTCACGCGATAGGTCTGGCCGCCGGGCAGGGACCACATCTCGACATGGTGGCCGGATGCCGCGGCGGTTTCCAGCGTGTTCATCCGCTGCCGCCAGCTTCGGTAATCCTTAGGCTCGGGCACCATCCGCGCCTCGCGCAGGCGATCGAGAAAGGCGTAGAGGGTCGGTCTGGCGGTCAGGAAGCCCGTGGCAAGCCCGGTCAGGTCGATCAGCGCCGGATTGAACAGCTGGAGATTGCGGTCGCGGTCGAAAATGGCAAGGCCGATCGGCAGGTCGGCAAAGGTCTTGGTCAGGGTCTGGACAAATTCGCGCAGACTGCGCTCGGCCCGGACGGCGGCATCGGCGGGCAGGGCAATCGCCACCGTCTGGTCCGAGATCTCGTGCGAATGGCATTCATACCAGCGGCTTTGCCGGTCGGCCTGGATCTGGACGCGCTGCGCGCCATGGGTTGCCTGCCCCACCTCGCTCCGGGGTGACAGCTGGATCAACCGGGGCAGAGGCCAAAGCGTCTGGCCCTGCATCACGACATCCGCCAGTTGCAGATAGGCCGAGTTCGCCCAGGTGACATGGCCGAATTCGTCCTGCCGCCAGGCGAGCATGGGGGAATGGTCCATGGTGCTGCGCAGGATCTCCAGCTCATGCTCCATCGCGGCGAGGGTGAGCGAGTCGACCACGATCCCGGCATTCTCGGCCATCGGATCGGTCAGGGTCAGCCTGAGATGCCCCTGGCCCAGATCCTCGGCCAGAACGCGCAGGCCCGAGAGACCGGCATCGCGGCTCGCCAGCTCGACCCGGTCGCGCCGGCCGAGGTCATTCAGCGGCTCGACCGCATCCGGCATCCGCGAGGCCAGCCAGGAGAGCAGGCGCTGCCAGTCCCCCTCGCCCGGCAGAACGGTCAGCAAGGCACGCGCGGGCGCCGTGGCATCGACCAGTTGCCGGTCGCGAAACAGGAAGACGATCGGCTCCAGCTCCCGCTCCAGCGAGGCGGTTTGGGCGGGATGCGCGTCCCGACCCCATCGGCTTGCGGCGAGGCGCGCGAGCATCACGGCGGCAAGGGCTGCGGCAAAGGCGATCAGGAACTGTGTCAGCATCGGGACGACCTGCCGGTGAATCACGTTCCACCAACAGCTAGCCCCAGAAGCTGAATGAAGGGTTAACGGGATTCAGGCGGTAATTTCGGGGTTTTGCCCCAGCGGGCCGCGCCCGTCCGCCTCGATCAACCCGCGCGGCCACGCGATCGTGACCTGCGCGCCGCGCTGGCTGTTGCCGAAGCGGACGGTCGCGCCGGACCGCTCCAGCAGCGTCTTGGCGATGAAAAGGCCAAGCCCCATGCCCTCATAGCCGCGCCCGTCCTCGGCCCGGGGGCGAGTGGTCAGGAAAGGGCTGCCGATCCGGGGCAGAAGCTGCACGGGAAATCCCGGCCCGTCATCGGCGATCCTGAG
>Ga0182745_1001141_pt1 | contig 26107 bp, 22 predicted proteins | sample eDN3rd30CKraftBY_FD_128523 | JGI IMG/M metagenome (GOLD analysis project Ga0182745, IMG submission 128523) | Enriched backyard soil microbial communities from Emeryville, California, USA - eDNA 3rd pass 30_C Kraft BY (version 2) (version 2) | ecosystem: Environmental > Terrestrial > Soil >... | reverse complement strand
GCCTGGGTCCAGCTGTCCTTCGATGCCGCCGATTCGTCCCAGTCGACCTTCAGCTGGCGTCGGGCGCTGATCGCCGCCCAGGTGGAAGTGGCCAGGATGGCCACGCCCGGCATGACTTCGGTGGGCTTGCCGGTGCCTTCGACCACGAAAGCGTGGGTGACGCCGGGCAGCTTCTTGATCTGGTCCAGGTTCGCCGAGCGGACCTTGCCGCCCACGGCGGGACATTTCTCGAACACGGCGTACTGCATGTTCGGCACCACCTGGTCGATGCCGAACAGCGGTTGGCCGGTGACGATCTGCAGGTTGTCGACGCCGCTGACGCGCGTGCCGAGCAGTTTGAAATCCTTGCGATTCTTGAGTCTCACCGACTGCTCGTCGGGCACCGGCAGCGCCGCCGCTTTTTCGGCCAGTGCGCCGTAATCGAGCGAACGGTTGCTGGCCTTGTGGGTCGCCACGCTGTTCGCGGTAGTGATCTCGGATTCGGCGACGTTCCACTGCTTTGCTGCTGCGGACACGAGCATGGTCCGCGCCACGGCGCCTGCGCGTCGCAACTGCTCCCACGCAGTGGGAATAGAACGTGAGCCGCCAGCGCTTTGACGGCCGTATACGGCCGGGTTGATCGCAGCCTGTTCGACCTTCACGCGCGACCAGTCCGCGTCCAGCTCTTCCGCCACGATCATGGGGAACGCCGTCTTGATGCCCTGGCCGAGCTCCGGGCCCTTCGAATAAATGACGATGGCGCCATCGGGCGAAATGCGCAGGAAGGCGTTGGGCGCAAAGGTTTTTGCCGCGTCGCCGCCAGCGGCCGATGCGACCGATTCATCGCCCATGTAGAAAGCGAGCACGAACCCGCCGCCCGCCAGGCCGGCGAGCTTCAGGAAGGAGCGTCGATTCACGGCAGCCGGAAGCGGCGTGCGCGCTTCGACCATGCGCGCGATCTCCTGCAGATAGTCGTCGCTCGAGAACAAGGTGGTTTCAGCTGCGCTCATGTCCTGAACCTCATTCATGAGCCGCTTTGGCGGCGGCGTGAATGGCTTTGCGAATGCGGATGTAGGTGCCGCAGCGGCACAGGTTGCCGCTCATGGCCGCATCGATGTCGGCGTCCGTCGGTTCGGGGATCTGCTGCAGCAGCGCCGTCGCCGACATGATCTGCCCGGCCTGGCAATAGCCGCATTGCGCGACGTCGTGCTCGATCCAGGCGGCCTGCACTGCGTTCAGCTTGCCGTCGGGGCCCGCCAGGCCCTCGATGGTGGTGATCTTCTGCCCCGCGATTGCCGATACCGGCACCGAACAGGAGCGCATCGGGCTGCCGTTCACGTGCACGGTGCAGGCGCCGCATTGCGCCACGCCGCAGCCGTATTTGGTGCCGACCAGGCTCAGGCGATCCCGCAACACCCACAGCAGCGGCGTATCCGGGTCGAGGCCGTCCAGCTCGTGCTCTTTGCCGTTGACGTTCAGTCGCATGGGAAATCTCTCGTGAAATGCGCCGGAAGAAGGAAAGAGTCAGGCGCCGGATTGTTCCACGGTCGCGGTTGCCATAACAGCCTGCGGGGAGATTCCGCGCGATTGGCAGGGCTGCGAACGCCTGCCAAGGACGGCGCTCTCGTATAGAATCGTCTTGCGCTGCGGTAGCCGCGCTAAGCGTTTTCCCCAAGGAGATGACTCTTGAGCGACAGCCCTTCTGCCGCGATCGACGGCGCCATCGCCACCGACGTGGTCATCGTCGGTGCCGGCCCCTGCGGCCTGTTCCAGATTTTCGAGCTGGGTCTGCTGGGCATTCATGCCCATGTGATCGATTCGCTGAAGCATCCCGGCGGGCAGTGCAGCGAGCTGTATCCGGAAAAGCCCATCTACGACATCCCGGCATTGCCGGTGTGCGGCGCGCAGGAGCTGGTGGACCGCCTGCTGCAACAGGCCAAGCCCTTCAACGCCCAGTTCCATCTGGGTGAGGAGGTCACGGAGCTGAAAGTGCTCGAAGACCAGAGCTTCCTGTTGCGCACTTCGCAGGACACCCGGTTCCACGCCAAGGCGGTGATCATTGCCGGCGGGCTCGGCTCGTTCCAGCCGCGTCGGCTTGCAGTGGAAGGTGCGGAGCCGTTCGAGGGCTCACGCATCCATTACAAAGTGAAGAGTGCGGCCGAGTTCACCAGCAAGCATCTGGTGATTTTCGGTGGCGGCGATTCGGCGCTCGACTGGACGCTGGAGTTCGCGGGCAAGGCCCGCAGCGTCACGCTGGTGCACCGGCGGTCCGAATTCCGGGCGGCGCCTGCCTCGGTGGCCAGGATGCGCGATCTGGTGGCGCACGGCAGCATCAAGTACGTGGAAGCCGTGGCGCAGTCGGCGATCGTCGAGGGCGGCGAATTCCGCGGCGTGCGGGTGAAGCGGACCGACGGCCAGATGGAAGATCTGCCGGCCGATCACGCCCTGGTGTTCTTCGGGCTGCATCCCAAGCTCGGCCCCATCGCCGAATGGGGGCTGGGCATCGACAAGCGCGCCATCGCGGTCGATACCGAGAAATTCCAGACCAACATCCCGGGCGTGTTCGCCATCGGCGACATCAACACCTATCCGGGCAAGAAGAAGCTGATCCTGTCGGGCTTCCACGAAGCGGCGCTGGCCGCGTTCGCCGTGGCCGCACAATTGAATCCGGCCAAGAAGATCCCGCTGCAGTACACGACCACCAGCCCGATCATGCACAAGCGTCTGGGGATTCCGGACTGACGCACTTCGGATGTGCGCCTGCAGGGCAGACCTGCGGGCGCAGCTTGCGGCAGCAGGCGGTGACATTGCGGTCACCGACTCTTATCAGCTCATATCCAAAGCTTATTTGGTGGCCCCGAGAAGCGGCGGCTACAGTCGGGCGCATGTATCGGCACGATCAGGCAGCCAGTCTTTCACGGCCCGCGTCCACGCGCCGGCTCATCAAGCAGCGTGAGCTGGTCGTCGACGACTGGCGGTACGCGGAGGAGGATCCGCTCGGTCGCGAGCGCGCGCTGATCCTGCCTTTCGCCCGCTGGAGAGAAGAGCGCGAACGCTGGTGGTTGTGGGACGGCCGCCTCGGCGTGCGTCTCGGGCCGAACGACCCGGTCGCGGAGCTGGAACACGATTTCCTGCGGGTCGGGCTGGTCGCCATCGAGTTCGACGGCCTGACCGACAGCCGCGGCTGCAGCCAGGCGCAGCTGCTGCGCAAGCGCTACCGGTTCACCGGCGAGCTGCGCGCCATCGGCAAGTTCCGGCGCGATCAGCTGTTCTTCATGGTCCGCTGCGGCTTCGATGCCTTCGAGCTGGCGTCGAACGCCAACCTCGATGCGGCGCTGGCGGCCTTCGACGATGTCGCCGTCGCCGGTCCGCTGGTCGTCGACAACGGCCCGAGTTTGCAGCGTCGCGCGGTGTAAGTCTGATCTGTCGGCGTAAGTCTGGCTGTCATTCCCGCTTGCGCGGGAACGACGAGCGCAAGAGCCCTTAGCCGACGTGCTCCCGCGCGGCATCCTCCTGCAATCCATTGCTTGCCGCCGCTGCCAGGTCCGTGAACTGCAATGCCGCCAGCCGGGCGTACAGCGGATTGGTTTCCAGCAGCTGCGCATGCGTGCCGATCGCGACGATCCGGCCGTGATCCATCACCACGATACGGTCGGCTTTCAGAATGGTGGCCAGCCGGTGCGCGATGATGATGGTGGTGCGGTGCTGCATCAGGCGCTCCAGCGCTTGCTGCACGTAGCGCTCACTTTCTGCGTCGAGCGAGCTGGTCGCTTCGTCGAGCAGCAGGATCGGCGGATCTTTCAGCAGGGCGCGCGCGATGGCGATGCGTTGGCGTTGCCCGCCTGACAGCCGCGCGCCGCGTTCACCGAGAAAAGTATCGTAGCCTTCGGGTAGCTCGCGGATGAAGGCATCCGCACCGGCGGCGCGCGCCGCTGCTTCGATTTCGGCATCGGTCGCTGTCGGTCGGCCGTAGCGAATGTTCTCCCGGGCGCTGGCGCCGAACAGCATGGTTTCCTGCGGCACCAGTCCGATGCGCTGGCGCACGTCTTCGGGCGCAGCCCGCGCGATGTCGACGCCGTCGATGAGAACGCGGCCATCTGCAGGATCGTAGAAGCGCAGCAGCAACTGGAACGTGGTGCTCTTGCCGGCGCCGGACGGTCCGACGAAGGCGATGTTCTCGCCGGGCCGGATGTCGAGCGTGAAGTTGTCGAGCGCCTGTGTGTCCTGCCGCGACGGATAGCGGAACGTCACGTGCTCGAAGCGAATCTGGCCGCGCGAGGGCGTGGGAAACGTCTGCGGGTTGTCGGGGGCGACGATCGTCGGCGTCGCGTTCTTGAGCTCGACCAGCCGCTCCATCGCGCCTGCTGCGCGCTGCACTTCGCCCCACATTTCACTCAGCGCCGCAGCGGCGGTGCCAACATAGACGGCATAGATCAGGAACTGGCTCAGCTCGCCCGGCGTCATCTCGTGCGCCAGCACGCGATGCGCGCCTTGCCACAGCACGAACGTGATCCCGCCGAACACCGTCATGGTGCCGAACGCGGTCAGCAGTGCTCGCACCTTGGTGCGCTTCACGGCGGTGTCGAAGGAGCTTTCGACCGCTTGGTCGTAGCGCTTGCTGTGCAGCGACTCCAGTGTGAAGGCCTGCACGGTCTGGATGGCGTTCAAGGTCTCGCCCGCCAGGCCGCTGGTATCGGCGATCCGGTCCTGCGCCAGGCGCGAAAGCGTGCGCAGCTTGCGGCCGACCATGATCAACGGCACGACCACCAGCGGAATCAGCAACAGGATCATGGCGGTGAGCGACGGGCTGGTGACGACCAGCAGCGCCAGCGCGCCGAACAGCTGGATGGCCGAGCGCAGCGTGATCGAAAGGTTCACGCCGGAGATCGACTGCACCAGCGTGGTGTCGGTGGTCAACCGTGACAGTACTTCACCGGTACGCGTGACCTCGAAGAAGGTCGGATCCATGCGCATCACGCGCCGGTAGATATCGGACCGCAGATCCGCCACCACGCGCTCGCCCAGCCAGGTGACCAGGTAGAAGCGCAATGCTGCGAAAATGCCGAACGCAGCGGCGGCGGCGAGGAAGGCGACGAAGTAAAGATCGAGCGTGGCGGCGTCCTGCACCACCATGCCCTGGTCGATCACGTTGCGGAACGCCATCGGCAGCACCAGCATGGCGCTGGATGCGATCAGCAGCGCGAACAGCGCCAGCACCAGCGTCTTGCGATAGTGGCGCAGGTACGGCCACAGCGACCGCAGCGGTTTCAGGGAGCGCGATTTGGGGCGATCGGGAAGTGAGTGGGGCATGGTTCTCGTCGTTGCGCCGCTGACGCGGCTAGCGATACACCGGCAGTTGCACGTCCGCGAACAGGGCCTCGACGTCGGCAGCGCCGGCGGCGTTGCCGGCGCGATCGACCAGGCGGCGGGTCAGATGGGGAGCGAGCAGTTGCAGGAAGTCGTACATGTAGCCGCGCAGCAGGGCGCCCTGGTGAAAACCCGCCCAGGTCGAATGGGCCGGGAACAAGTGGGACGCATCGATCGACACCAGATCCGCATCCTCGCGCGCATCGACCGCCATGCTGGCGACGATGCCGACGCCGAGGCCCAGGCGCACGTAGGTCTTGATCACGTCCGCATCCCGCGCCGTGAGCGCAAGATGCGGAGTGATGCCGGCGCGCGCGAAGATCTGTTGCAGCGATGACGGCCCGCTGAATCCAAAGACGTACGTGACGATCGGATATTTGCCCAGGGTCTCGATGGTCACCTTGGACTCGTGCGTGAGCGGGTGCCCGTACGGCACCACGATGCGCCGGTGCCAGCGATAGCAGGGCAGCAGCACCAGGTCGGCGAACAGCTCCTGCGAGCCGGTGTTGATGGCGAAGTCGATGCGGTCGCGCGCCGCCATGTCGGCGATCTGCTCGGCCGTGCCCTGGTGCAGGTGCAGCTCCACTTCCGGGTAGCGCTCGCGGAACTTGCGCAGCACCTGCGGCAGCACGTAGCGGGCCTGGGTGTGGGTGGTGCCGATCGACAGCGAGCCGCGGCCGTCGCCTTTCTGCTCGTCGGCCAGGCGCTTGATGCTCTGCACTTCCTTGAGGATCTTCTGTGCCCGCTCGATGACCCGTTTGCCGGCCGGCGTGACGCGGGTCAGGTTGCGTCCCTGGCGCAGGAAGATCGGAAAGCCCAGCTCGTCCTCCAGTTGTTTCAACTGTTTGGAGACGCCCGGCTGGGAAGTGTGCAGCTTCTCGGCCGCGGCGGTGATGTTCAGGTCGTTCTCGGCAATCGCCGCCAGATAGCGTAATTGTTGTAGTTTCATGGGCTTGAATGTACCCGAACGGTCGCTCGCGAAGTCATAACGCGGCCGCATCATGACAGAACAAAAGGGTCTTTCCCTGGTTATAAGCCGGTTAGATACAGTCGCTGCAGCCTCGAGAATCACCGGCTTACGTCACGCCTTCGCAGCGAAAGAAGAATCCATGACCTCGTCCACGCCTTCCGTCAGTCCGGCCGCCGGTCTGGAGCCGCTCTCACCCCGCCTGCAATCCCTGGTCCAGAACACCCGCGCGCTGCTGGAACATGCGGTGCGCGAGTATCAGGACGTGGTGTATTCGAACAGCCTGGGCGCGGAGGCGATGGTACTTACCGACATCATTGCCGCCAACGTGCCGGAAATCGAGATCTTCACGCTGGACACCGGCCGGCTGCCCGACGAGACGCTGGCCCTGCTGGATCGTCTGGAGCGCCGCTACCAGCGCCGCATTCCGGTCTTCTACCCCGATGCCGCGGCGCTCGAGCAGTACGTGCGCGACAACGGCATCAACGGCTTCTACCTGGGGCTGGAAGAGCGCCAGAGCTGCTGCGGTATCCGCAAGATCGAGCCGTTCCGCCGCGCCATCGCCGGCCACAAGGCCTGGGTGACAGGCGTGCGCCGCGAACAGTCGGCTGAGCGCGCGCATGGCGAAGCGCTGGCCTGGGACGAGCGCTACGGTCTGTGGAAAGTGAGCCCCATGCTGGAGTGGCTGGAAGAGGACGTGTGGGCCTACATCAAGGCGCGCAATCTCCCGTACAACCCGCTGCATGACAAAGGTTTCCCCAGCATCGGCTGCGCCCCGTGCACGCGGGCGATCGAGCCGGGCGCCGACCCACGCTCGGGCCGCTGGTGGTGGGAGAATCCGGAATCGCGCGAGTGCGGTCTGCAGCCGCGCCGTCGTGTGATTCCCATCAAGGTCGAGCCGCGTCGCGCGGCTGGGCAATAGCGCGCACGAATCGCAGTCCATGGACTATTTCCCGATCTTTCTGCGGTTGGCGAACGAACCGGTGCTGGTGATTGGTGGCGGTGAAGTTGCGGCGCGCAAGATCGAGCTGCTGCTGCGTAGCGGTGCCAAGGTGACGGTGGTCGCACCGACGCTGATCGATGCTCTGCGCGAGACCGCGGCCACCGGCCGCATCGTGCATGTCGCCGACGAATTCCAGCCGCAGCATCTCGACGGCATGCGCCTCGCCATCGCCGCCACCGACAAGCATTCGGTGAACGCCTGGGTGGCGCATCAGGCCGAGCGGCGCAACATTCCGGTCAACGTAGTCGACGATCGCGAGCTGTCGCGGTTCATCGTGCCGGCGATCGTCGATCGCTCGCCTGTGATCGTCGCGATTGGCAGCAGCGGCGATGCGCCGGTGCTGACGCGGCGACTGCGCGAGAAATTCGAATCGCTCCTGCCGCAGCGGCTGGGCGCGTTGGCGAGGCTCGCCGGAAAGCTGCGTCCCGTCATCAAGGCGCGGGTCGAGAAACCGGCCGCGCGGCGCCGTTTCTGGGAAAATTTCTTCGACGGTCCGATTGCTGGCGACGTCCTGGCCGGTCGCCTCGATGCCGACAAGGAGCTCACCGAGCTCAACGTCAACGATCTGTTGCGCAGCGTGAACGCGACGGATACGCCGCCGGGCGAAGTCGTGCTGGTCGGTGCCGGGCCCGGCGATCCGGGCTTGCTCACTCTGCGTGCGCTGCGGGCTCTGCAGAATGCCGACATCGTGCTGTACGACCGTCTCGTCTCCGAAGAAGTGCTCGATCTCGCCCGTCGCGATGCCGAACTGGTCTACGTGGGCAAGGCTGCAGGCAAGGCGCATGTCTCGCAGGATGAAATCAATGCGCTGCTGATCAAGCTCGCGCGCGCCGGCAAGCGTGTGTGCAGACTCAAGGGTGGCGATCCCTTCATCTTCGGTCGCGGCGGCGAAGAACTGGAAGCGCTCGCGGCGGAAGGCATTCGCTTCGAAGTCGTGCCGGGTGTCACTGCCGCCGCGGGATGCGCCGCCTACGCGGGCATTCCGCTGACCCATCGCGATCATGCGCAGGCACTGACGCTGGTGACCGGTCACGGCAAGGACGAGACCGACAACGTCGATTGGCAGGCACTGGCGCGGCCGGGCCAGACCGCCGTGTTCTACATGGGACTGGGGCACCTGCAGAGCATCGTCGCGAATCTGCGCAAGCACGGCGCTCCCGCCGAGCGCGCCGCTGCCATCGTCGAGCAGGGCACGCGTTCGGGCCAGCGCGTCGTGACGGCAACGCTGGCTGATCTGGCTGCGAAAGTCGCTGAGGCAGGTGTCGAATCGCCGGCGCTACTGATCGTCGGCGAAGTGACGCGTCTGCACCAAACGCTACGCTGGTTCAACGCCGGCGCGGCGGGTGACGTATCGCAAGGTTTGTTCGCGTTGACCCATATTTCCCACGGGAGGCTCTCCGCATGAGCAGCCGACACACCATCCGGCAGGGATTCGCCGACACCATCGGCAACACTCCACTGATCCGGCTGACCCGCTTCAGCGAAGAAACCGGTTGCGAGATCCTCGGCAAGGCCGAATTCCTGAATCCCGGCGGCTCGGTCAAGGACCGCGCCGCGCTCGCCATCATCGAAGACGCCGAGCGCAGCGGCCGGCTCAAGCCCGGCGGCACTGTTGTCGAAGGCACGGCGGGCAACACCGGCATCGGGCTGGCGCACGTCTGCAACACGCGCGGCTATCGCTGCATCATCGTGATGCCAGACAACCAGTCGCCCGAGAAATATCAGACGATCGAAACCATCGGTGCGGAAGTGCTGCGCGTGAAGACGGTTCCGTACGCAGATCCGAACCATTACCAGAAAATTGCCGGCCGGCTCGCCGCCGAGCTGCCTGGCGCCATCTGGGCGAATCAGTTCGACAACACGGCCAACCGCGACGCGCACGAGCGCACCACCGGACCGGAGATCTGGCAGCAGACCGAAGGCCGTATCGATGCCTTCGTCGCTGCGACCGGCACCGGCGGCACGCTGGGAGGCATCTCGCGCTTCCTGGCGCGCCAGACCAATGATCGCGGTGCCAAGGTGCGGATCGCGCTCGCCGATCCGCAGGGCAGCTCGCTGTATCACTGGCTGAGTCACGGCGAGCTGAAGGCCACCGGCCCCGGCTCGATCACCGAAGGCATCGGCATCGGTCGCGTTACTGCCAATCTCGAAGGTTCGCCGATCGACGAAGCGCTGCACGTCACCGACGTGGAATGCGTGAACACGGTCTATCGGCTGCTGCGTGAGGAAGGATTGTTCCTCGGCAGCACCAGCGGCGTGAACGTCGCGGCCGCGGTGCAGCTCGCGCGCCGGCTCGGCCCGGGCCACACCATCGTGACCATCCTGTGCGACACCGGTGCCAAGTACCAGTCGCGCCTGTTCAACAGGAAATGGCTGGCCGAAAAGGGCCTGCTCGAAGCGGCCGGCCTGACGCAGTCGCTCGGACAGCAGCCCGGCGGCTCGCTCCTGGAGACGCCACGCGTGGTGGATGGCGGCTACCCGCAGCGACTGCGCGCTTAGGGAAGGTTTGCTTCGCTCATCTTTGGTCATTCCGCGCACAGCCCGCCCCGCGTAGGCGGGGGCGGGAATCCATCTGAATCAGTCGGGCGGACTCCCGCCCCCGCCTGCGCGGTGCAAGTCTGCGCAGGAGTGACGAGTCAATGACGTCCCCGGATCCGAGCGTCATTTGCCGATAAACAAATGGCCGCGGCCGAGGTAGTATCGGCCGCATGCTGTATCGACCGGTTGTCATGACCACACGTTTCGCGATCCTGGGCCTGGTGCTGGGTGTCGTGGCCGCCTGTCATGCGCCTCCCGAAGTCCGCCCCGCGCCGCCCGCTTCGCCGCTGCAACTGCTGGGTTCGGATCCGCTGCAGGTGCCTGAGACCTGCCGGGCCGAGGGCAGCGTTTTCGTAGCCTTCACCGTCGAACGCAACGGCACGACCCGCGACATCCAGCCTGCGGCCGCGCCGGCCTGCCTGCAGCAGGCGCTCACCGCATGGGTGGCCTCGTTCCGCTATTCGTCGCAGACCGGGCAGGTTCCTGCCGGCATCGAATGGCTCCAGGTCGAGGCCCGTCAGGGCACTTGATCCGTTTCCCGTCCACGAGTCCTGCGTCCTGTCCGTGCTGAGCGTCCGGGCCGCGATTCGCGCTTTCCCGTTCGATTCTCCGGTGCGTGACTCGCTGCGCAGGTAAGTGTCCTACCGTGGGCATTCCGTCGACAGACGGCCGCTCGCGTACGTGCCAGCCCCAAATCCGACCGACCCGCCGCGCAACCTTTCGTCGCGCCACCGCATCACAAGGCTGTCGTTACAGTGCGGAAGAAGCGATCGGTCATGAAACAGAAGATTCTGTGGAGCGTGCTTGCGGTGGTGCTGCTGGGTGCGCTCGGTGCTTACATAGCGACGCGGCCCGAACCCGCTGACACACGTTTCACCGGCGCCTATGTTCTCGACGATGGCCCGCTGGTATTCATCACGCCGCGCGAAGGCAAGGTGTTGCGATATCGCACGATGGATGGCGAGACCGGCGCGCTGTGGCCAGTCGCCGAAGGTCAGTACGAGGGCGGCAACGGCTGGAGCGAGCGCGAGCCGGTGGTGAACCGCATCCGCTTCGAGATGGAGGGCGGCAAGCCCAGCGGTTTCATCTGGGAACGGTCCGGAAGACCGGCGCGTCACGCCAAGGCGCTGCAGCTCGCCGAAAAGCAGTTCACGTTCAAGAGCGGTGACCTGACGTTGCGCGGCAAGCTGGTGTTGCCGGCGGGCGCCGGCCCGTTTGCCACCGTGGTCATGGTGCACGGCTCCGAAGATTTCAGCGGCGTCGACTATTACTTCGAGCCCTACATGTGGGCTGCCAACGGTTTCGCCGGGCTGGTGTTCGACAAGCGCGGCACCGGTGAATCGCAGGGCAAGTTCACGGCGAACTTCCGGGTGCTTGCGGACGACGTGGTCGCCGCGGTGAATTGGCTGCGTACCCAGAAGGAGGTCGACGGTACGCGAATCCACCTGGCCGGCTTCAGCCAGGGCGGCTGGATCGCGCCGCTGGCTGCGCTCAAGGACGGCCACATCCGCAGCCTGCTGGTCGGTTATGGCCCGATGGTGCCGGTCATCGACGAGGATCGCTGGGGTTACGTGTATCCGATGCGCCAGCAGGGGTTCGATGAGGCGGCACTGGCGCAGGTGGATCGCTTGAACGCGGTGGTCGCCGACATCGTCGACCGCGGTCAGGATCGCTGGAGCGAGCTGGGCCGGATGCTGGATGACTCGCGCAACGAGCCGTGGATGGCGGCGATGGAAAGCGGCGATTCCATGCTCGCCGAGATCGCCAAGGCCAAGCTGCCGATGTGGGCGGTGCGGCTGTACGCAGATTGGAAATACGATCTCGGCGGCGAGGTGCCGTTCATCGACCGGCTCTACGATCCGGTGCCGACGGCGGCGGCGCTGACGACGCCGAGCCTGTGGGTCTTCGGTGGCCAGGATTCGAGCATGCCGACGCAGTGGACGCTCGATCAGCTCGCCAAGCTGCAGGCGGCCGGCAAGCCCATCGATTACTTCATCTACCCCGACGCCGACCACGGCATCGTTCGCTTCGAGAGCGATGGCAACGGCGGACGCCGCGACCTGGGCTACGAGCCGGACTATTTCAAGCGCCAGATCGAGTGGTTCCGTGCCCACTAGCGGCTGCTGACGACTGATTTCGAGTACTACGTCATTCCCGTGCAGGGACGGGAATCTATGTGGACGTCCGCTCAGCCTGCACGGATGAGATGACAGGCTCTGCGCGGGCGTGACGGGGTGGGGTGGGGTGGGGCGGAGGCGTGGGCGGGAAAATCAGGTTAGGCTTGCGCTGCTCCACCTCCCGGATTTCAGGCTCATGACGGATCGTTCGACCCGCGCAATTCCTTTCGCGGATCTGCTGCAACACAGACTCACTCGGCGACAGGTGCTCGACGCCGGCCTGGCGCTCGCGCCGCTGGCAGCGGCGCCGACACTCCTCAAATCAGCCGATGTGGCAGCGACTACCCAGGACGCCCTGAGTTTCGCGGCGATCCGCGGCAGCAATGCCGACACGATCGTATTGCCGCCCGGTTACACCTACGACATCGTCGCTCGCTGGGGCGATAGTTTCAGCTCGGCGGTGCCGGATCTCGATACTGCGCGGCTGACGAAAGGCGCACTGTTCGAGCCGCAGGCGGCCGAGCACCAGCGCAGCCAGTTCGGCCAGAACTGCGATGCGATCCATTTCTTCCCGCTGGATCGGCGCGGCGATCGCGGCATCCTGTGCGTCAACAACGAATACACCGACGATGCGCTCATGTTCGTGGGACATCCCGGTTTCATCGGCGCGATCAAAGGCGAGGGCCTCGATTACGTACGGCAGCATCCGCAGGTCGTGCCGGTCACGCAGGCGGCGCAAGGCGTCTCGGTGATCGAAATCGTGCGCCGGCGCGGGCGCTGGCAACTGGTCAAGGATTCCCGTTTCAACCGCCGCATCACTGCGACCACGCCGAGCGACGTCGGTGGGCCGGCGCGTGGCAGTGCACTGATGCGAACGAAAGCCGATCCGAACGGCACGCGTGTGCTCGGAACGTTTGCCAATTGCGCCGGCGGCGAAACTCCGTGGGGCACTTACCTGACGGCCGAAGAGAACATCCAGGATTACTTCGGCAATCTCGCCGGATTGCGCTCTCGCGCCGACGCCGATCCATTCGTCGTGGACGCGCATCGGTGTTTCCGGATGTGGGACAACGCGTCGCTTTACGGTTGGGAAGTGATCGATTCGCGCTTCGACCTGGCGCAGGAGCCGTGCGAGCCCTTCCGCTTCGGCTGGATCGTGGAAATCGATCCGCGCGATCCGCAGCGTCCACCCGTGAAGCGCACCGCGCTGGGCCGGTTCGCTCACGAAGGCGCCAGTCCCGTGATCGCGCCGGACGGTCGCGTTGCGGTGTACATGGGCGACGATGACAGGTTCGAGTACGTCTACAAGTTCGTATCCAGCGCGCGGTTCGATGCAAAGCAGCCGCAAGCGAATCGCGATCTGCTGGATCGAGGAACGCTCTACGTTGCGCGCTTCGATGCAAGCGGCGAGGGCGAGTGGTTGCCGCTGGTCTACGATCCGAAGGGACCGTTGAATGCGGCTGCGGGGTTCCGCGATCAAGCCGACGTGCTGGTCAAGACACGTGCGGCGGCTTACGTGCTTGGCGCAACGCCGATGGATCGACCGGAAGACGTGGAAGCGAATCCGGTCACCGGACGGATCTACATCGCTTGCACGCGCAATGAGCAGCGCGCGAGGCAAGCCACGAAGAAAACCTACGCAGGCCGCGAGATCGACTCAGGACCGAACGCAGCGAATCCGCGCGGTGCAAACAAATGGGGACACATCATCGAGATCCACGAGGCCGGCGACGATCACACGGCACGGCGATTCACTTGGGAAGTGTTCCTGCTGGCCGGCGATCCGGCCGGCCGGCTGATCACCGATGTCAGCGAGTTGCAGCCCGGCAAGGTCGACGATGCTGCGTACTATGCCGGCTATGCCAAGGCCGCCGACCTGAGCCCGATCGGTTCGCCCGACAACATCGGCTTCGATCGATCCGGCCATCTGTGGATGGTCACGGACGGCGATCAGCCCAATGGAAGCAACAATGGCTGCTGGGTGTGTCCCACGTCCGGACCGCAGCGGGGCCGATTGCAGCAATTCATGAGCGGTCCGGTCGGCGCGGAGATCTGCGGCTGCCAGTTCACGCCGGACGGCTCGACGCTGTTCCTGAGCATCCAGCATCCCGGCGAAGGTGGCACCGTCGCCGCGCCGATCAGCCACTGGCCGGATGGGCCGGGCACGCAGCCGCGGGCCACCGTGATTGCCGTGCGTCGGCTCGATGGAAGAAGAGTGGGGTCGTAGTGAAGGTGGTCTGCAATCTGTCCGAAGCCGCGAATCGCTATTTCGCCTTCGGCATGTACGCAAAGCCGAGCTGCGCGCTGATGTCGGGTGTGTTCTCGAAGTTCTTCACGTTCTCGGTGAGCGCCAGGCTCCACAGGAAATTCCGGTTGCGCGACTGAAGGCCGAGGCTGAGCAGGTACTTGTCGTCCTTCAGCTGGTTGATGGTGGTGTCCTGCACTACGCTGCGGCTGACGTAGCCTTGCAGGATCACGCTGGTGCGCGGTGTCAGGCCGAAGCTGTAGCCGGCGATCAAGGTCGGGATCACCTGCGCGTCCTCATCCGGCATTTCCGGTCCGCCGGAGTAGTACACCGCGCTGCCGCTGACGTAGACCGCGTGGCGTCCTGTTTTACCCAGCCGGCGCTGCAACGTGATCTGCGTGCCGTAGTCGTCGCGGCCGGTCGAGAGCAGGAAGCGTTCGCCATCCACCGCGATCTTGGCCGCGAACTCCACCACCACGTCCCAGCCGAAACGCGGCTCCGGCAGCGAGTAGCGGATGCCGATCACCGGGTCGCCGAAGCCACCCTTGGTCTCGCGGTCGAGCTGCGTGAAGCGGGTATCGCCGATGCCGTACACCACCTGGAAATGATTCTTCGCGACCAGGTTGCGGCCCTGCTGGCCGAGCCCGAAGATGCTGTGGAAGGATTCGACGGTGCTGTCGAGCACGCCCTCGCCGTAGCGGATGTACGGCATGGTCACATAGGCGCTCCAGTACTGGTTGATGCGGCGCTGAACGATCAGATCGTAGAGGCCGACCTCGCCGTCGACGTAGTAGGCATCGTCGGGCAGCGCCAGGATCGCCGCGGCATCCTCGGGCCGCAGCGGCCGGCGGCCGATGTTGCGCCGTTCGAGATACTTGCGCACGTTGTCGCTCAGGATGAACGTGTTCTGATACGCCATCTGCAGTTCGAACGTCCATTTGTCGTCCGGCGCATCCGCGGTGTGCGCTGGCAGCATGTCCAGGCGCAACAGGCCGAATGGCGACAGATCGCGTGCGCGCAACAGGCCGACGTGACTCCAGGCCGGTTCGCCGGACGTGCCGTCATCTGCCTGGGCTTGTGCCTGTGCCTGTTCCGGAGCTTCCTGTGCGAAGGCCGGCGAACCACCGTACGCGATGAGCAGCGCAACGATGGAAAGATATCGGGCGCAATGGCTGCGGATCGGGGTTGGGCTCGGGATCTCGTGTCGGCTTCGCATGAAGGACCTGCCGCCGGATGCGCGGCCTGCGACTCCAGTCGCATCGGGATTGAAGAAGTGTCGTGAGCAAACGCCGGCCGCACCTGCCGGGTTCCGGCGGCGTTCGTGGCTACAGCACCTTGCCTGGATTCATGATTCCCTTCGGATCGAGCGCCTGCTTGATCGAGCGCATCACGCTGAGCGCTACCGGATTCTTGTAGCGTTGCAGCTCACCGCGCTTCAATTGGCCGATACCGTGCTCGGCGCTGAAGCTGCCGCCATAACGCGCGATCAGATCGTGCACTGCGCGATTGATGCGCGGCGCCAGTGACGTGAACTCGGTTGGATCGCCGTGCAATGGCTGGCTGGCGTTGAAGTGCAGATTGCCGTCGCCGAGATGGCCGTAAGCGACGATGCGCGCCTGCGGTGAGATCTGCTGCACGGCCGCCGACGCTTCGACGATGAAGCGCGGTAATTCGCTGCTGACGACGGACACGTCGTGCTTGATGCTGGCGCCTTCGCGTCGCTGCGCTTCGGGAATGTTCTCCCGCAGGCGCCAGAACATTTCGCGCTGGGCTTCGCTTTCGGCGATCGCGGCGTTCAGTGCTTCGCCCTGTTCCAATGCAGTCGCCAGCTCATTCTCGATGCCTTCACGCAGTCCCGTGTCGCATCGTCCGCTGCCGATCTCCAGCATCACGTACCAGTTGTAGGGTTCATCGAACGGGTCCTGGGTCTGGCCGATGTGACGCAGCACCAGGTCCATCGCCAGCCGTGGAATGAGCTCGAACGTGCTGACGGCATCGCCGCTGGCCGAACGCAATCGTGCCAGCAGGGCAACCGCCGCACGCGGCTCCGGCACTGCGACGAAGGCCGTGACGGTCGTGACGGGTCGTGAGAAAAGTTTGCAGGCGACGGCGGTGATGATGCCCAGCGTCCCTTCTGCGCCGATGAACAGATCGCGCAGGTCGTAGCCAGTGTTGTCCTTGCGCAGCGAACTCAGGGATTCGAGGATGCGTCCGTCGGGCAGCACGACTTCCAGGCCGAGCACCAGCTCGCGCATCATGCCGTAACGCAGAACGGCGGTGCCGCCGGCGTTGGTCGAGAGGTTGCCGCCGATCTGGCAGGAGCCTTCCGATCCCAGGCTCAATGGAAACAGTCGATCGACTTCCGCCGCGGCCGCCTGCGCTTGCGCCAGCACGCAGCCGGCTTCGACGATCATGGTGTAGTTGAGCGGATCGATCGAGCGCACGCGCCGCATTCGCGCCAGCGAGACCACTATCTGCGATCCGTCCCCGCTCGGCGTGGCGCCGCCGCAGTAGCTGGTGTTGCCGCCGACCGGCACCACGCCGATGCCGGCTTCGTTGCAGAAGCGCAGGATGGCGGCGACCTGCTCGGTGCTGTCGGGGCGCAGCACCAGCGGCGTGGCGCCCTTGTACAGCTTGCGATGATCGACGGTGTACGGCTCGACATCGCCGGGCTGATCCAGGTAACCGCCGGGGCCGACGATGACCCGTAGCCGGTCCAGCAATTCCTGCCGCAAAGGGGAGGCTAGATTCATGGGCGGGATTCTAGACGCAACCAGTACGCGGCGCGTTACGGTATCCACCTGCGCGCCCGGCGGCTGTGTGATCTCGTCGAACTCATGAGGCTGGCTGACCACAGTTGCCTTGAGCGCAGCAAGCCCGGTTCCTGCAGCGAGTCGAGCAAAGAGAGCAACAGCGCGCAAGCTGCTTCTTTTCCAGTTATCGCCGGCCCCAAAGCACAGCGCCCGGACTCACTGTCGTGAATCCGGGCGCGTTGGTTTGCGCATTGTCGAGAAGATCAGCCGGTGGCGTCACGCAGGGCCGCGATGCGCTCTTCCAGCGGCGGGTGCGTCATGAACAGGCGCTTCAGTCCCTGACCGAGCTTGCCGTTGATGCCGAAGGCCGCCATCTGATCCGGCAGCGGGCCGGAGTGACGCTGACGCAGCCGTTCCAGCGCGCCGATCATGGCCTGGCGACCGGCGAGGTGCGCACCGCCTGCGTCGGCGCGGAACTCGCGGCGACGTGAGAACCACATCACGATCATGCTGGCCAGGATGCCCAGCACCAGCTGCGCAATGATCACGGTGATGATGAATGCCGGGTCGTGCCCGCGCTCGGTCTTGAACACCACGCGATCGACCGTGTAGCCGATCACGCGCGACAGGAACACCACGAACGTATTCACCACGCCCTGGATCAGCGCCAGCGTCACCATGTCGCCATTGGCGACGTGGCTCACCTCATGCGCCAGCACGGCTTCCGCTTCCTGCTGCGTCATGCCGTTCAGCAGGCCGGTGCTGACGGCGACCAGCGCGCTATTGCGGCGAGCGCCGGTGGCAAACGCATTCATGTCGGGCGAATCGAAGATGCCGACTTCCGGCATGCCGATGCCGGCGGCCTGCGCCTGGCGGCGCACCGTTTCCACCAGCCAGCCTTCGTTGCCGTTACGCGGTTGCTCGATCACGCGCACGCCCATCATGCGCTTGGCGCTCCACTTGGAGATGGCGAGCGAGAACAGTGAGCCGGCAAAGCCCAGCACGGCCGAGAACACCAGCAGGTTGCCGAGGTCGAGCCCCACGCCCTGCTGGTCGAGGATGCGGTCCACGCCCAGCAGGCGCAGCGTCACGCTGAGCACCAGGACGATCGCCAGGTTGGTGGCGAGGAACAGGAAAATCCGCTTCATACGACTTCAGGCTCCGGGGCGGTGACGATCGGGCGGCGATCGTCCGTCATATAAGGACAAACAGCTGCGGATTCAAGCAGGTGGGCTGGGTGCGCGGAAGGAATCGGCAGCGTCCTTGCTGCGGTGGCGGGCGGGGGGTCGAAGCAGTGCGGTCAATGCCAGGAATCAGGGTACCGGACGGCAGCTTTAGCCTTCGTCGCGGTCGCCGTAGTCGTCGTCCATGTCGTCGTCATCTTCGTCCCAGTCGTCGTCCTCGTCTTCGTCCCAGTCGTCTTCGTCCTCGTCCTCATCCTCGTCGTCCAGGTCGACGTCTTCGTCTTCGTCGTCATCGCTGGCCCAGCCTTCCGGCTCGGAGGCGCGCTCCAAGTCCAGCTCATGCCAGGTGTCCAGATCGATCTCCTCGACGTCGCCGTTCTCGTACTGGATCTCGACCAGCTCCGCATCGGGATCCACCGATACCACCTGGAAGATCTCGTTCTCTTCCAGGTCTTCAAACCACTGCCCCTTGACCGGGTCGTAGTCTCTGCCCACGTGACACCTCAAAACAAACCGTGCTGACGGTTCGAACTAACCAATTTAGGGAGCCGGCGCTGCAGTGCCCGGCGGCCGCATATTAGGGGGTTCGCCGGGTGGCAGGCAACTTGCGTCATGCACGTTGCGAGGCACCCACAAAGCGGCCGGCACCTGAGTTCCATAGGCAGCGGCGCGTTGCGGGAATGGACCTTCTGCTAGACTGCGGCGCGCAAGCCGCCACCGGCGAGAATGCGCGTACGATCATCGCTTCGGTGTCGTCCGCGCAGCGCATGATGCGGTCGCCGGCCAACTCCATTTCAATTCCGTGACGATGCTCAACGATCCTGGACTCAAGGTGGATCCCAAGCCGCCGGCTTCGCCGCTGGCCGTGGCGCGTCGCGTCGTGGTCAAGGTGGGTTCGGCACTGCTGGTCGACGCGGCCAGCGGCAAGCTCAACCGTGCCTGGCTCGAGACGCTGGCTTCCGACCTGGCGCGGCTGCGGCAGCGTGGCCAGGAGGTCCTGCTGGTTTCCTCCGGCGCGATCGCGCTGGGACGCCGCGGTCTGGGCCTGGAGCCCGGCAAGCTCAAGCTCGAGGAAAGCCAGGCTGCTGCGGCGGTGGGGCAGATCCGCCTGGCTCACGCCTGGAAGGAAGTGCTGGACACCCATTCGGTCGCGGTCGCGCAGATTCTGCTGACGTTCGGGGATACCGAGGAACGACGTCGTTATCTGAATGCGCGCGCCACGCTCGGCACCTTGCTGCGCCTGGGCGCCGTGCCGGTCATCAACGAGAACGACACCGTCGCGACCTCGGAAATCCGCTATGGAGACAACGATCGTCTGGCGGCGCGCGTGGCGCAGATGATGAGCGCGGATTGTCTGGTGCTGCTGTCCGATGTCGATGGCCTGTACACGGCGGATCCGACCAAGGACGCTAGTGCGCAGTTCATTCCCGAGGTCCATCGGATCACGCCGGAAATCGAGCGCATGGCCGGCGGAGCGGCCTCGGCCGTGGGTTCCGGCGGCATGGCGACCAAGGTCGCGGCGGCCAAGATCGCAGTGACCGCGGGTTGTCACATGTGTGTCACTGCGGGCCGCGAGCTGCATCCGCTCCAGCGCATCGAGGACGGTGCGCGCTGCAGCTGGTTTTATCCTGCGGCAACACCGGCCACGGTTCGCAAGCAATGGATTGCGGGCACGCTCAAGGCGGCCGGTGAGTTGTACGTGGACGTCGGCGCCGCTGCGGCGTTACGCCGCGGCAAAAGCCTGCTGCCGGCGGGTGTCACCAAGGTAGCCGGCAGCTTCGAGCGCGGCGATGCACTGATCGTGCGTGACGCCGAAGGTCTGGAAATTGCCCGCGGCCTGTCGGCGTATTCAAGCGCGGATGCGGAGCGCCTGCGCGGCAGGCAGTCGGCCGAAATCGAAACGCTGCTGGGTTTTCGCGGGCGCGACGAGATCATTCATCGCGACGACCTGGTGGTCACGGTCCGCGACTAGCCGGCGTCCTCAGCGCCGATTCCCCGGAATATCCACGTAACGGCTCGCTGGCGGATCGCTGGCCGGGTACGTCTTGTCCAGCGATTCGTCGATCGCCTGTTCCGAGGCGGCACGCGGATACAAGATGCGCCAGCGCCGGGCGATGCCCTTGATGGCCGGCATGGCGATCAGGCCGAGCGCGCCGATCATCGCGATGCTTTGCACCAGGTCGAGTCCGGCGCGACGACGTTCGTCCGATTCGCGCATTGCATCTCTCCTCACATGGATTGCGAGCTGGCAGGGTGGCGCTCAGTGGGTTCGGGCGGCGCCGCGTTTGGCTGCGCTGTCGATGGCGTCGGTGAAGATGTCGAACAATGGCGGCGGTAAATCATGGCCCATGCCCGGAATCACCAGCAGCTCGGCGCCAGGGATGTTGTCGGCGGTATCGCGTCCGGCCGCCAGCGGCACCAGCGGATCGGCCGCGCCGTGCACGACGACGGTCGGCGCCTGGATGCGGCGAATCTTCTCGCGGCGATCTCCGCTCATCGTGGCGGCGGCAATCTGCCGGGCATAGCCCGCCGGGTAGTACGACCGTAGGGCCTCGGCGCGGATGCGCTCACGCGCTGCCCCTTCATCGAAGGGATAGCCCGGACTGCCAATCACGCGCAGCGTATTGAGGCCATACGTTACATAACCCTCCGGATCCCTGATCGGGTCCGGCGGGCGCGACATCAATATGGCAGCCGCGGCCGGCGTGGGTGGCGGCAGCGTGGGATTGCCCGTCGTCGACATCATGGAGGTGAGCGACAGGATGCGCTCTGGATGATGGGCGGCGACCTGCTGCGCAATCATGCCGCCCAGCGAGGTGCCGACGATGTGGGCGCGGGCGATGCCCAGCGCGTCGAGCAGACCGACGGTATCGCCGGCCATGTCGTCCACGGTGTACGGCAGCGACGGCCTGAGTCCCGCCATGCGGGCTGCGATCAGGGCCGTCAACTTCGGCACCGGTGCATGATCGAGCTTGGTCGACAGGCCGATGTCGCGATTGTCGAAGCGCAAGACACGATAGCCGCGCGCCGCCAGCTTCTCGCACAGGGGCAGTGGCCATCGCGTCAGCTGCGCCCCCAGTCCCATGACGAGTACGACCGCCGGGTCCGCCGCGGAACCGAGCGATTCGTATTCGATCTGGATGCCGTTGGCCGTCGCTTGAGGCACGAGCGCTTCCTGTGAAAACCGGGGAGGAGCGCCGGCAGTTTGCAAGCTGCTCCGCCGAGCCGCAACTTCGGCCGGGCCGTGACCGATTGCGGAAACTACGCGCTGCTGCGAGCGGCTCGGATTAGAATGCCGGCATGAACGCTGCCGTTACCCCCGATGTCATTGCCTCGATCATGGAGCCGATCGGCCGCGCTGCCGTTGCAGCAGCGCAGTCCCTTGCCAATGCGGGCAAGGATTCCCGCAACGACGCGCTCGTGGCTGCTGCCTCGGCAATTCGCACACGCGCTAACGTGATTCTCGCCGCGAACGCCATTGATCTGCAGCAGGCGCGCGAGCGCGGCCTGTCCGGTGCGCTGCTGGATCGCCTGATGCTGAACGAGCAGCGCCTCGAAGCGATGGCGAAAGGCATCGAGGCCATCGTGGCGCTGCCCGATCCCATCGGCACCGTGATCGCCGAATGGACGCGCCCGAATGCAATGTGCATCCAGCGGGTGCGGGTGCCGCTCGGCGTCATCGGCATCATTTACGAAAGTCGCCCGAACGTGACGGCCGACGCCGGCGCCCTGTGTTTGAAATCAGGCAATGCGGTCATTCTGCGCGGTGGCTCGGAAAGCTCGCATTCGAGCCGTGCCATCCACGAATGCCTGACCGAAGGTCTGCGCAGCGCCGGCCTGCCGGAGACGGCGATACAGATCGTGCCGACGACCGATCGCGCAGCGGTGGGTTACATGCTCGGCGCGATGACCGATTACATCGACGTGATCGTGCCCCGTGGCGGCAAGAGCCTGGTGGCGCGCGTCCAGCAGGAAGCGCGCGTGCCGGTCATCGGCCATCTCGAAGGCGTGTGTCACGTGTATGTCGATCGGGATGCCGATCTGAACATGGCGCGTGAGATCGTCATGAACGCGAAACTGCGGCGCACTGGAATCTGCGGCGCCGCGGAAACCCTGCTAGTGGATCATGCCTGCGCTTCGACGCATCTCGGTCCAATCGTAAAGTCGTTGCTCGATGCGGGCTGCCAAGTTCGCGGCGATGAGGCCGTGCGTGCCGTGGATCAGCGCGTGACGCCGGCCACTGAAGAGGACTGGTACACCGAGTATCTCGACACCATCATCGCTGCGAAGGTCGTGGAGGGTGTCGATGGCGCGATGGCGCACATCGCCAAGTACGGCTCGGCGCACACGGATTCCATCGTGACCGGCAATGCCGCGACAGCCGAGCGTTTTCTATCCGGTGTCGACAGCGCCATCGTCCTGCACAACGCCTCGACCCAGTTCGCCGATGGCGGCGAGTTCGGCATGGGCGCGGAGATCGGCATCTCCACCGACAAGTTCCACGCCCGTGGACCGGTTGGAGTGGAGCAGCTGACCAGTTACAAATACGTGGTGCGTGGCGCAGGACAGGTCAGGGCATAAGCCGGCGCTTTCCTCAGCCGCGAATGTGCCGATCCCGGTAGTCGCGGTGATCGCGCATTTCCCTTTCGATGTCCAGGTAGGCTTGCGTCACTGGCTTGAATTCCCGGTCGACCGCGGCGCTACGTGAGCGCTCCACGTCGTCGCGCAGGGCATGGTAGCTGCGGGACAGTTCATGGAATGCCTCCTGCACGTCGTCATCGTCCGCCTTGCGATCGCTGAGCGTGTGACGGAAATCCCGGGCTTCCTCGGCGAGTTCCTGCGCATTACGCGAGTAGCGATCGCTTACCCCTTCGGCGCGTGCCTCGTCATAAAGATTGTAAGTGCTGTGCTCCAGCCGTTGCGCCGAAGTCGTTAAAACGCCGCTGCTGGTCGTCACGCAGCCAGCCAGGCTGCATGCAAGGATGATGGGCGTCATCGAGCGGATAGTACTGACAGGCATCGTTTCCTCCTCAGCCCGGGGGCTGCGCAGTCTCCTCATCCAAGCAACGGGCCTTCGGCAGAATCGGTTCCGATCTCGTGCCGCCATATCCAGGAGCCAGGTTGGCTGAGATGGCCTGCGACCTGACGGAGTTTGCAGCCGCAGCCGCGCTGCGTCGGTATACTCGCCCGCATTTGTCCGCGGATCATTTGCGTATGACTCATCCGATCAAGCTGGCACGGGGCGTCTCGCTGTTGGTGTTGTTGTGCAGTGTCGCAGTAGCAACGATGGCTCAGTCCGCCCGGGATCCACTGCTCGCGGAGCTTGCCGCCGCCATCGAAAAGGCGCGTGCCGAACAAATCGACGCACTTGCGCCTACCAGTTTCCGCGCCGCGGTCGATGCGCAGCAGAGTGCGCTGAAAGATACGGAGCGGGGCCGCAATCCCGAACGAATTCATACGCAGCTCACCAACGCAATGGCGGCGATTCAGCGCGCCAACGCCGCCGCCGCCACGGCTCGGCAAACCCTGAGCGCCGTGGTCAGCACTCGTAGCGACGCACTCGCTGCAAACGCGCCCCAGTTGGCGCCGGAGCAATGGCAGAAGGCGGCCGAACGCTTCAACGATGCCACTGCCGCGCTGGAAAAGAACGACCTGAAGCAGGCACAGAAGCGTGCCGCCGAAGCGGACGTATTGCTGCGCGACGTCGAGCTGATTGCGATCAAGAACGATCTGCTGAACGACGCCCGCAAGCTGATCGCGCAGGCGGATGCGGCCAAGGTGGAGAAGTACGCACCGCGCAGCATTGCTGCCGCCAAACGTTATCTGCTGCAGGCGGACCAGGAGATCAACCGCAATCGCTACGACACCTCCATCGCGGTGAACCTGGCCTCGCAGGCGGCTTATGAGGCCCGGCATTCCATGTACCTGTCGCAGGTGATCCGCACGACGCTCGACAAGAGTGGCGACGAGGCCGGGCTCGAGGCGTTGATTCTTTCCTGGGAGGAGCCGCTGCGGCAGATCGCCACGGCCGTCGACCTGCAGCCCAGCTTCGATGCGGGAATGCAGCCGCTGATGCAGGAGTTGCTGGCGCAGACGCAAGAGCAGCGCAAGGAAGTTCACCGCTTGTCATTGGAGCTGGAGGATCGAAACGAGCAGATCGCGGCGCTGAATGCGGAGATGCAACGGTTGGAAACCAAGCTCGGTGGGGTCTCTCAGGAGCGCATCGCTTTGCAGCGGCGCGTCGATGCACAGGAGCGCCTGCGCGCCAACGTGGCGACGATCGAGAACTCCTTCACTGCGAACGAAGCCCGCGTCTATCGGCAGGGTGACGATGTGGTGATCTCGTTGCTGGGCCTGCGGTTTCCTTCCGGCAGCAGCACCATCGACAACTCGAGCGCGGCGTTGATGGGCAAGCTGCGGCAGGCGCTGGCGTTGTTTCCGGGCTCCTCCATGGTGGTCGAAGGGCACACCGATTCGAACGGCCGCGATTCGGCCAATCTGATCCTGTCGCAGGACCGGGCCGACGCGGTGCGTCAGTACCTGGTGGCGAACCTGGGCGTGAGTCAGGAGAAGGTCAGCTCGATCGGCTACGGCGAGGCACGACCGGTCGCAACTAACGAGACCGCCGAAGGCCGCACGCGCAATCGCCGCATCGACCTGGTCATTCACGTCGACACGCTGCGCAACTGAACGGCGCACGAATCCCCGCTCTCGCCAAACGAGACGAGCCACCGATTTCGGTTCATTCGGCCGATGACGGCTGTTCGACCGGCGTACCGATCCGGCGCGATGCCGCGTCAGGTGTCCGGGGACACCTGAATCAGGTCGCTCTCATAGAGTTCGGCGAGCAGCGACTCCACGGCCGGGAGCAGCATCTGCGGATCGAGGCGATGCTCGTGGCTCAGCACGCGACAGATCGTCGCCACCGTCTGCGGCGTTTCGAGCAGCTCCCAGATGCGGCGGGAGGCTGCGGTGGAGCCGAGCGCTCGCAGATCGACAGCAGCGCCCCGAGCCGGTCGCTGCCCGGCCGGTCGGAATTTTGCAGATAGGACGCGCTGATCAGGATGGTGCTCATGGTTCCTCCCGGTGTCGACGACACCTGCGCAGGTCCCTGGACGTCCTGGACACGAGTCGATTCTACGCCGCCCCAGTGCGATGGGCGGATGCCCGTTTGCCGAAGGCGGCCGCCGAATGCGCTAAGGAAGATTCCTTACTTCACGGCGAGAAGAGGGCAAGAAGGGGAAGTCGAACAGGCAGGCAAAACGGTCGGGTTTTCAGTGCCCGTGCCCGTGTTCATGCACACGATCGTGCTCGTGGCCATGTGCGGCGCAACGCTCGCAGTTCACCCAGCCGGAGTCGCCGGTGACGTAGTGCTCCTTCTTCCAGATCGGCACGCGATGCTTCACTTCATCGATGATGTAGCGGCAGGCGGCGAAGGCTTCGGCGCGGTGCCGTGAGCTGACGCCGACCCAGACCGCCAGTTCGCCGATGCCGAGCGAGCCGATGCGATGCACGCAGACGGCGCTGATGACGCCGAAGCGCGCGATGGCTTCGGTCACGATGCGCTCACCTTCCTTGTGGGCCAGCGCTTCGAAGGCTTCGTACTCGAGTCGAGTGACTTCGTGTCCTTCGTTGTGATTGCGCACCCAGCCTTCGAACGACGCGTAGCCGCCGGCGGCCGGGTCTGCCAGAGCCTGCCGATAGGTGTCCACCTGCAGGGCCGTGGTGCTGAAGGAGAAAGGTTTCATCCGCCTGCCACCGGTGGAATGAAGACGATGGTGTCGCCGCTGCGCAGCGCCGTGTTCCAGTCGCTGAACTCGGCGTTGATCGCCACCTTGAGCTGCTCGGGCCCGAGCTTGAAAGGATGGCGTGCCTGCAGTTCGCGATAGAGCTCGGTGGGTGTGCCGGCCGAAGTATCGATTGTTTCCTCGCTGCGGCCAGCCTGCTCGCGCAG
>Ga0182745_1001140_pt1 | contig 26112 bp, 20 predicted proteins | sample eDN3rd30CKraftBY_FD_128523 | JGI IMG/M metagenome (GOLD analysis project Ga0182745, IMG submission 128523) | Enriched backyard soil microbial communities from Emeryville, California, USA - eDNA 3rd pass 30_C Kraft BY (version 2) (version 2) | ecosystem: Environmental > Terrestrial > Soil >... | reverse complement strand
AGCCGAACGTGCCGAGCAGGCCGGGGAGCTCGTGCGGAACGAGGTGCTCGCCACGCAGCTCGCGCACCGTTCGGTGCGGAAGTTTCTGCCGGACAACGTGTCCGAAGAACAGCTGCGAGCGATCGTCGCGGCGGCGTCGTCCGCGGCGAGCTCGAGCAACCTGCAGTTGTGGAGCGTCGTGGCGGTGACCGACCGGAATCGGCTCGGCCGGATCGCGGCCCTCGCCGGGGACCAGGACGCGGTCCGCAACGCACCGCTGCTGCTGGTGTGGATCGCCGACCTCGCGCGCGCCGGCCGCATCGCCGAGCAGAACGATCGCGACCTCGTCAATGCAGGATTCGTGGAATCGGCACTGCTCGGAGTGGTCGACGCGACGCTCGCAGCACAGAACGCCGCCCTCGCCGCGGAATCGTTGGGCCTCGGCACCGTGTACATCGGGGCGATCCGGAACCACCCGACCGAGCTCGCCGAGGAGCTGAATCTGCCGGCCCACAGTTTCGCGGTGGTCGGGCTCGTCGTCGGGCATCCGGATCCCACCGGATCCGCCGAGGTCAAGCCGCGTCTGGGCGTTGACGTCGTGCTGCACCGCGAACAGTACGACCTGGAGGCGCAGGAAGCCGGCACTGCCGAGTACGAGGCCCGCATCTCCGCGTTCTACCGCGAGCAGGGGCTGGCGGACAGCTGGACCGAGCGTGTGGTGGGCCGGTTCGCGACGCCGGGTGCGCTCGGGGTCCGGGAAGGGCTGAAGGAAGCACTCGAGCGCCGTGGTTTCGATCTGAACTGACAGGTCGTACGCAGGACGAATGCGGGTGAGCACACTGCTCACCCGCATTCGTCGTCTCGCCCTCTTCGGGTATCGGGAATCGGTATTTCACCGGATTCGCAGAAAAAGTCCCCCCTGTCCGGATTCAACTGATAGCTTCTCGCCCGTGACCGAATGGTTACCAGATCTATACCGTTCGATATCGAGGGGGTGAGAGGCGTGGAGATTCTCGAGATCATCATCCAACTTCTGCTGTCGCTCTCCTGACGGCCCACAGCGGCGACCGCGGCGCAACCGCGGTCGCCGCTCTCGTTCCGACGAAAAGGTATGCAGTGCGTCGCATGTCGATCCTGATGGCCGCCCTGGCGGTACTCGCTGCGGCGGTCGTGTCCCTCGTGCCGCCGGCCACGGCGCAACCGGCAACCGGCGCGCGCCTCGTCCGGATCGACACAGTCGACGATCGTCAGCAGATCCTGATCGTCCACTCCGCCGCGATGGACCGGGAGATTCCCGTACGGGTGATTCTTCCGTCCGACAGGTCGCACCCGCGCCCCACCCTGTACCTGCTCAACGGGTACACCGGCGGGGAAGAACCCGGCAACTGGCACGACCGCACCGACGTCGTCGAGTTCTTCGCGGACAAGAACGTCAACGTCGTCACCCCGATCGGTGGTCGGGCCAGTTACTACACCGATTGGCGCAGTGACGATCCCGTGCTCGGACGCCACAAGTGGTCGACCTTCCTCACCCGTGAGCTTCCGCCGATCGTCGACGTCACTCTCGGCACATCCGGTCGCAATGCGATCGCCGGCGTGTCGGCCTCGGCGACCTCGGTCCTCAATCTTGCCGTGGAAAGCCCCGAGCTGTATCGCGCGGTCGGTGCGTACAGCGGGTGCCCCTCCACGAGCGACCCGGTGAGCAGGCGCTTCGTCGAAATGGTCGTCGAGGGCCGGGGGCGGGGTGACGTGACGAACATGTGGGGTCCAGTCGGGGATCCGGCGTGGGCAGCGCACGATCCCTACCTCAACGCCGAGCGACTGCGCGGCCTCGAACTCTACGTCTCCAGTGGCACGGGGCTTCCCGGGTACGACGACACGCTGGACGGCCGTGAGGTCGCGGGCAATCCGCTCGTGCTCATCCGGCAGGCCGGTACCGGCGGAGTCATCGAGGCCGCGACCGGTGAATGCACGCGGCGGTTCGTCGCGAGACTCGACGAACTCGGCATTCCCGCCCACGTCGAACTCCGCCCCACCGGGACTCATTCGTGGACCTACTGGCAGGACGACCTGCACCGGTCGTGGCCGATCTTCGACCGCGCCCTGCGCTGACCGCCGCCGTGGGTTCCGGCCGGTTACACCACAGTCGGTTGAACACCACGGTCGGTTGCACACCACGGTCAGTGGCACACCACCACGAGGCCGAGACCCCGCCAGACCTGGGTCTCGATCCGGTCGAACTCGTGGTCGTCGCGGTCGTAGACCGTGTCGGTCTCGGTGCGGTAGCCGCGGTCGCGCTGCTCCGTGACCGTGCACGAGTCCGAGGAGGTGCCGGAGCGGTTGAGGACCGTGTACGGCACGCCTTCGGCGTCGAGGGTTGCGCGGGCGGCGGATTCGCTCATCCCGACCACGGACGGAACCGGCGCGGCGGACGCGGCGGTACCGCCGAGGAGCAGGGCAGCGGCGGTGGCTGCGGTAATGGCGGCGGCGGAAGCGATAGTGCGCACGGTGATTCCTTTCGACGGTGCGAACAGGCGATGTAGAACAGGAAAGTGCTGGTGTGAACGGGATGTGGGCTGTGATCCCGAACCGTTCCCATCGTGGCTCGGCCACCGCCGTCGGCACATCGGGTGAGGCACCCATCTGCACCCTGAATTTTCGGGTCGGGGTTTCTCGGGGAACGCGCGCGGTACCGTCGAAGCCATGGCCGAACCGAAACGGGTGGCTCTCGCACTCGGCAGTGGCGGTGCGCGCGGATACGCGCACATCGGAGCGATCCAGGCTGTGACCGCCCGCGGCCTCGAGATCGTCGGCATCGCGGGATCGTCGATGGGCGCGCTGGTCGGCGGGCTGTACGCGGCGGGCAAACTCGACGAGTACACCGAATGGGCCTTGACCCTCACCCAGCTCGACGTGGTGCGGTTGCTCGACGTGTCGGTGACGTCCCCCGGCGCCATCCGCGCCGAGAAGGTGCTCGCCCGGGTCCGCGAGATCCTCGGCGACGTGCAGATCGAGGACCTGCCGCTCCCGTTCACCGCGGTTGCGACCGATCTGGCTGCGGGACGGCCGGTGTGGTTCCAAAGGGGGCCGCTCGACGTCGCCATCCGCGCGTCGATCGCGATTCCCGGCGTCATCACTCCGGCAGTCCTCAACGGGCGGGTGCTCGTCGACGGCGGCACTCTCGCACCGCTGCCGGTTGCGCCCACCGTGGCGCTGGCGTCGGACCTGACGATCGGTATCAGCCTCGGCGGCGAGGAACGCGGCCTCGCGTCCCCTGTGAACGTCAGCGCCGAACCGCGCCCGGTCGAGGAATGGATCGGCCGCTTCCGCCGCAGCGCCGGGTTCCTGCTCGAACGCGACATCGTGCGGTCCGTGGTGGGCCGGTTCGGTTCGTCCCGGTCCCATACGGATTCGGTCCCTACCGACTCCGGGGGAGTTGCGGACTCCGATGTCCCTGTCGACTCCGATGTCCCTGTCGACTCCGAGGGCGCCGGCGACTCCGATGTCGCTGCCGACGAGGAGGTGTTCGAGGCGCCCGTCGACGCGGCGCTCGAAGCCGTCGCGGTGGCGTCCGGGGGTGTCGCCGCACCGAAACTGGGCCGCGTCGCGGTGATGAGCCGATCGATCGACATCATGCAGTCGGTGCTGGCCCGGCATCAGCTGGCCGCGTACCCACCGGATGTGCTGGTCGAAGTACCGCGCAGCGCGTGCCGCAGCCTCGATTTCCACAAGGCTGCCGAGATGATCGAACTCGGCCGGACATTGACCGAGGCGGCTCTCGACAACGCCGGGTTCCTCGAGGTGAGGACCGGTGGTGAGCACGATCGTCCGCAACCGGGCAACCGCGGACCCGGGGAGGGTTCAAGGGAGTAGCCGCAGGCCGCAGCTGCCGCTTCGGTCCCATTCCGGTGTGTTCGCGGTAGCGGGGGAGGACACTCGGGTGATGAGGCGTGGTGATGTCCGGTGAACGCGAAGGACCGAACCTGGGACCTCGGGTACGCGGCCGCGTGGCGGCTGGTGCGCGCTCTGCCGGACCGCTGGGCGCTGCGCCTGTTCTACCTCGCAGCCGATCGCGCCGCCCGCAACGGTGGACCGGATCAGCTGCGGCGCAACCTGTCCCGTGTTCTCTCCATCCCGGCGGAGGAGGTCTCCGACGAGCTCGTGCGCGCGAGTCTGCGTTCGTACGCGCGCTATTGGTGCGAGGCCTTCCGGCTTCCGTCGATGGATCCGGCGCGGCTGGCCGACGACATCGAAACCTCCGCCACCGGACTCGAACACATCCACGAATCGGTCGAGCGCGGCAAGGGCGCGGTGCTGGCCCTGCCGCACAGCGGAAACTGGGATCTGGCGGGCGTCTGGGTGACGCAGCGGGTGGGCTCGCCGGTCGTCGTCGCCGAGCGACTGCGGCCGGATTCGCTGTTCCGGCGCTTCGTGCGGTTCCGTGAGGGGTTGGGATTCGAGATCATTCCGCTCACCGGCACCGAGACGCCACCGCTCGAGCAGTTGGCGGCACGGCTGCGGGAGGGGCGGATGGTCGGGTTGCTCGCCGAACGCGACATGACCGGCACGGGCGTGCCGGTCAGCTTCTTCGGCGAACCGGCCCGCATGCCGGCCGGTCCCGCCCGGCTCGCGATCGACACCGGTGCGCCGCTGCTGCCGGTGAACTGCTGGTTCACGCCGGACGGGTGGGGTTTCCAGGTGGGCCCGCCGATCGAGGCCGTCGACGGTGTGCAGGGCACGACGCAGGCGCTGGCAGACCGCTTCGCCGCCGCGATCGCCGCGCACCCGGCCGACTGGCACATGCTGCAACGGGTGTGGACCGCCGACTTCGACGGCCACCGATGATCTACTCTGAGCCGGTGGAGACCGTACCGATCCAGCTGCCGGGGGGTACCACCGCGCCGGTCCGTCTGTTTCCGGGCCCGGACCACGAGCACGAGACGCGACGCGACGCCGCGAGGATCGTGGTGGTCATCGTCCCCGGGCTCGGAATCCCGGCCGGCTACTACGAACCGTTCGCCGAGGCGCTGACCGGACACGGCTTCGACGTCGCGATCTGCGAGCTCCGCGGGCAGGGCGACAGCCGGCCGCGGCCGGACGCCGACAGCGCCTACGGCTACCACGAGCTGGTGTCCGTGGACTTCCCCGCGATGTTCGAGGTCGTCCGCGAACGATTCCCCGATTCGACCCCGTACCTTCTGGGACATTCGATGGGCGGTCAACTCGGGGTGCTCTACGCGTCGCGGGTCCGCGGCCGGCTCGGCGGATTGATTCTCGTCGCCTCCGGAACCCCCTACTACCGGCACTTCCCGGGCTCCCGCGGACCCGGGCTGCTGCTCGGGTCCGCGGCCATGTCGATCACCGCGAGCGTCGCGGGATTCTGGCCTGGCGACCGGCTCGACATCGGTGGGTTCGGGCGTCAGTCCCGTGTGCTCATCTCGGACTGGGCGCGCCTGGCCCGCAGCGGACGATTCGAGCCGTACGGCGCCGACATCGACTACGAGGAGCGTCTCGCGCGGCTGAAACTGCCGGTGCTGTCGATCACCATCGAGAAGGACGACATGACCCCGGTCGCGGCGGCCCGGCACCTGCTCGAGAAGCTCCCCGCGGCCGAGGTCACCACGTGGCACCTCGACCGTCCGCTCGGGCACAACGGCTGGATCCGGGACAACGCGGAGATCGTCGAGCGGGTCGCGGCCTGGTTGCACGACCGCTGACCCGCCAGCTGCACGATCGCCGGTCCGCCGCCGGGTCGGCTACCGCAGCTTCTCCTCCAGGAACGTGAACGTCAGCGCCGACTTGAACGCGGCCTGCGCGTTGTCCGCGGCGCCGCCGTGCCCGCCCTCGATGTTCTCGTAGTACCGCACCTGATGTCCCTGCTCCTCGAGGCGGGCGACCATCTTCCGGGCGTGGCCGGGATGCACCCGGTCGTCGCGGGTCGAGGTGGTGATCAGGATCGGCGGATACGTCGCGTCGGGGTCGACATTCTGATAGGGCGAGTACTCCTTCAGGAACGCCCACTCGTCCGGGTTGTCGGGGTCGCCGTACTCGGCCATCCACGACGCGCCCGCGAGCAGCAGGTGGTACCGCTTCATGTCCAGCAGGGGCACCTGGCACACGATCGCCCCGAACAGCGACGGGTAGCGGGTGAGCATCACGCCCATCAGCAGACCGCCGTTGCTGCCGCCCTGGATGCCGAGCTTCTCCGCGGTGGTGATGCCCCGCGCGACGAGGTCCTTCGCGACCGCCGCGAAGTCCTCGAACACCTTGTGCCGGTTCTCCTTCAGCGCCTGCGTGTGCCAGGTGGGGCCGTACTCGCCGCCACCGCGGATGTTCGCGATCACATAGGTGTAGCCGCGTTCGAGCCATGCCCGGCCGATGCCGCCGCCGTAGGCGGGCACCAGCGAGTTCTCGAATCCACCGTAGCCGTACAGCATGGTCGGCGACGGGGTGTCCGTGTTGCTGCCCACCACGAAGTACGGCACCTGGGTTCCGTCGTCGGACGTCGCGAAATACTGTGTGACGGAAATGTTCTCGGCATCGAAGAACGAGGGCGCCTGCTTGATCGCCGTCAGCGGACCACCGACCGTCCCGGACAGCAGGGTCGCCGGGACGGTGAAACCACTGGAGTTGAGGAAGAAGTCGTCGCTCTCGAGGGGATCGACGTCGATGATCGAGGTGGACGTCGCCGCCGGCACGCCCTCGAGCGGGCGGTCCTCCCACCCGTCCGGTCCCGGCGTGAGCACCCGCACCTCGGTCTGCACGTCACGCAGCGTCACGAGCAGCAGGTGGTTGCGGGTCCACGCGTACTGCTCGAGCGAGGTGTGCTCGTCCGGGGTGAACAGCACCGTGAAGTCGCGTGACCCGGCCAGGAACGCCGGATAGCTCGTGGCCAGCAGTGCCCCGGCCGGGTATCCCAGCCACGGCGACCGGGTGCGTACCAGCAGATGGTCGCGGTAGACGCCGGCCCCGGCGTCGTCCGGCACCTCGAGCTTCACCAGCTCGCCGTCCTCGGTCAGCTCGAACCGGTGCGCGTTGTAGAAGTCCAGGGCCCGTTCGACGAAGGTCCGCTCGTATCCGGGCGTGCGGTCGTACGACGCGCCCACCGCCACGTCGGTCTTCTCGCCCTCGAACACGATCTCCGCCTCGGAGACCGGGGTGCCACGCCGCCACCGCTTCGCGATCCTCGGATATCCCGAATCGGTGAGTGACCCGTCGCCGAAATCGGTACCGACATATACGGAGTCCGCGTCGATCCACCCGATGTCCGTCTTCGCCTCGGGCAGTTCGAAACTGTCCGGACCCGACACGAACTGCCGTGTGACCAGGTCGAATTCACGGATGACAGTGGCATCCGCGCCGCCGCGCGACAATCCGATCAAGGCACGCGTGTGGTCGGGACGCAGCACCTGCGCACTCGACCACACCCAGTTCTCGCCCTCTTCCTCGGCGAGCGCGTCCAGGTCGACGAGCACGTCCCACTCCGGGTCGTCGCGCAGGTACTGGTCCATCGTGGTCCGGCGCCACAGGCCCCGGACGTGCTCGGCGTCGCGCCAATAGTTGTAGAGATATTCGGCGCGCCGCCGGGCGTAGGGAATGCGCGCATCGGTGTCGAGCACCTCCCGGATCCGGGACTGCAACGTCTCGAACTCGTCGGTGCGGGTGTACTCGTCGACGGTGATTGCGTTCCGGGCGCGCACCCAGTCCAGCTGCTGCTCGCCGGTGACATCCTCGAGCCAGAGGTACGGATCGGTCGGGTCGGAGGCCGTGGCTTCGGAGTTCGTCGCAGAGGTCATGTGGCTATTTCTACCCGGACCGGCACACTTGCGGGCATGCAGCTGCATCCAACCGACGCGCGTCGCGACTGGCTCGGCGATCGTCTGCCCGGCGATCTGTTCCTCGTGTACTGCTTCGACGCGCCGTCCGAGCCGCTCCCACGCGTACTCGCGGGCCTCGCCGCCCGGGCCGCGAGGATAGGGGACCTGCGCACCCGGGCCGTCGACGTTCCGGGCCTGCTCGACTACCCCTACTGGACAGGCCGTGAGATCGGTGACGACCAGTTCAGGACACATCCCGGCGGCAACTGGGCGACGGTGACGGCCCTGCTCGGCACGCTCGTCGAGGGCCGAGTCGACATCCGCGTCTCGCCGTGGCGGCTGCACCTGATCCCCGACGTGACGGGCTCACCCGGGGGAGACGGGGCCGCGCTGCTCGCCGTGCTGCAGATCTCGCACGCGTTCGCCGACGGCAGGCGCGCGTCGGCGTTGGCGCGTGCCCTGTTCGAGAAGGACGCACCGCCGCGCACCGAGCCACCCCGCGCCCCGGCACCACCGGCCATGCTTCTGCGCGCGGCGGCGAAATTGCCGGGACAGATCATCGGGGTGGTCGCCGACGGGGTGCGGGCGAGCCGGGCCGGGCAGGAACTGGCCGGACCGGACGTGCCGCCCCCGGCGCCGGGCTGCCCGCTCGTCGCGGTGAACACCGCGCCCGGTTCCCGCCGCACGGTGCGGACCCTCGTGTGCGACGCCGCCGACCTGCGGCGCGCCGGCACCGTCACGGTCGCGGCGCTGACCGCGATCGGCCCGGCGCTGGCCGCGTTCCTGAACGTGGACGCCCTCGGAGCGGAGGTCCCGGTGGCGGTGCCGACGAGGGGCAGCGAGCGGAACGCGTACCGCAGCGTCGGGGTCGCCCTTCGCCCGGACATCCGCGACAGCGGCGAACGGGCCGCGGCGATCGCCTCCGAACTGAACCTGCGGCGCCGTCGCGCCGCGCACCCGGCGATGGCCGTGCGGTCCCGGACCGAGGATCACGTGCCCGCCCCGCTGCTGCGCTTCGGCACCGACCGCACCGACCTGTCCGTCGTTCCGCCGACGGTCACCGGGAACACCGTGGTGTCGAGCGTGAACCGCGGCGCCGCCGATCTCGTGCTCGGCGGCGCCGCGGTGCGGTTCACCACCGGATACCCGAGCCTGTCCCCGGTGATGGCACTGACCCACGGCGTGCACGGCATAGGCGACACCGTCGCGGTCTCGGTCTCGACGAGCCCCGACGTCCTCGACGACGCCGCACTCGACCGGTACGTGGATCTGCTCCGGAGATCGCTCGCCGGACTGTAGGCCGGGTGCGGCACCGAGAGGCTGTCAGCGGAAGTAGTCGCCGAATCCGAAGATCGCGTCGAAGGCGCTGGTGGGCAGCACATCCACGTAGTTGACGCGGTAGTCCGCGTACGAGGCGCGCATCAGAGCGTGCACGAACTGCGTCGCGTGGATCGCATCCACCGCGTCGATCGTGACGGTGAGGTGGACCAGAGCGTTGTCGCTGCGACCCACACAGCCGTGATGCGGAACGATCGGCTCGAGGAAGTCTTCGAAGTCGTCGTCGCTCAGAAGATCGACGAGCACATCGAGTTCGATCAATGCGTTGTATTCCATGTGTGTCCTCCCGTGTCGAACACCCGAGCGGCCTCGCGCCGCGCGGGTGGGTATCGACCGGGAACACGCACGGCGACATCATGCCCGAGTCCCGGAGAGTCCGCACGGGGGATCGATCGGTGTGTCACACGGCGGCTCCGAACACCGCTCGTTCGCGGCGACGCTGCTTGCGCGCGAGTACGGAGACCAGCGCGCGCAGGAAGAACGGCAGTTCCTTGCGGGCCTTCTCGGCTTCTTCGGGGGTCATGACTGCAAAGACCCGCGTGAGATCGAAATCCGCGCGAGCGCCGCGTTGCGCCTCCTTCTCGAAGGCCTGCCATGCCTCGGCGGAGACATAGCCGGTGATCAGGGGGAACACGGTGCGTTCCTCGTCGGCGATGTGTTCGTCGAGCATCGTCCGGAGCCGGCCGACGGCCTGCGCGAATTCGACGATCGCGGTCTTCTGCGGCAGGGCTGCCGCCGAGCGGACGAGATCGTCGAGGAGCGGGTCGAGCTCGTCGTGGTCGTCCGTCAGCTCGGTGAAATCGACGTGCGGGCCCGCCGACTCCGTGATCAGGGGCCACAAGGAGAGGTCCTCGACGTTGTGGTGATGGTGGAGACTCGCGGCGAAGAGGGAGATGTAGCCGGAGATCGCGGCACACCGGGCGTGATCGAAACGCGACGGGTCCGCGACGATCTCGTCGGCGAGACGGGAGAGCCGGGCGACGTCGTGGACGATCACGCGGTGCGCGAGACGCATACCGAGCAGTTCTTCATTCGTGGTGAGGCGCGGAGCCTTGGTCGGAGATGTCATGTCGGTAGCGTGCCCGCCGGTGCTTGGCTGCGACTTGGTGATCGCTTGGTCGGCACGACCACCGACCGGTACGGGCACGGAAAGTGGCGACCAAGTGCCTGTCCACACACTCGGGCCATGACCATCACACCTTCACTTCTGTTCCGCCTCAGCGCCGCCGGCGTCATCGCCGCGTTCGCGCTCAACCTGACCGGTGGCCTGCTGCATCCGGTCGTCGACGGCAACGCCCATTCCGTCGAGTCGCTGACCTCCGGGTTCAGCCCGTGGGCGCAGATGCTGTTGCTGGCCGGGACGATCGTCCAGCTGATCGCCCTGCCGGGTGTCTACGCGTGGTTCTCCGCGAAGGCCGGACTCGCGGGGCTGATCGGCTTCGTCCTGCTCTACGGCTCGTCGATGCTCGTGTCGCTCACGCACCTGACGATCGAGGCGTTCGCCTCCTACGAGCTCGCGGCGAACCCGGCGACCGCCCACCTCGTCCCCGCGGACGGTTCCCTGTTCCCCTCGACGGCATTCACCGTCCTGCAGATCGCGAGCGGCTCGACGTTCATGCTCAGCATGGTCGTGTTCGGTGTGTGCCTGCTCCGCACGGGCGCCGTTCCCCGCTGGATCGGCGCGATCATGACCGCCGGCGGCCTGGTTCTGCTCCTGCCGCTGCCCGAACTGCCCGGCGTGAGCGGACTGGTGGTCGAGTTGCCACGTGGGCTGGCGTTCGCCGCGATCGGGGTTCTCATTCTGCGGGCGAACGGACGTCCGCCGGCGGAGGCGGCGCCGGCGACCTCACATCGCGCAGGCGCTCCGCTAGCTGTGTGACCAGTTCCGATGCGGCGGCCCGCCACCGGGTCGCCGCATCGGCATCTCCGATGACCTCGGCGGTCTCGGCCAGCGCCACATCGACGGGGCCCGCGTAGAACGATCCGGAGTCGAGGCCGGCGATGCGACCCGAGAACGGGAGGAGTTGGGCGTGCAGTTCGCGTGCGGTCGCCACGTCGGCGAGGCGAGCGGTCACCCGGGCACGGAACGTGGTCATCGCCAGCCAGTAGTAGTCGCGCGGATACGGTCTGCTTCCCTCCCACAGCTGCCGGGCGCGGTCGGTGTCTCCTCGGTCCAGAAGCGCCGTGATCAACGGGAACCGGACCGAATGGGGACGCACCGCCTCGATCTGTTCGAGCTCCTCGACCAGCGGCGACAGATCGTCGCGTGCCACGGCGACGCCGATGCGGCCGACGGTGCCGATCCACTGCGCCACCACCATGCCCTGGGCGTGCATCATCGCCGAGATCTCGTCGTATCGTCGCAGTCCGGACTCGACGCGACCGGACATCAACTCCACCATCGCATCGAACACGGCGAGCACCCCGAGCATCTGGACCAGCTGATGGCCTGCCGCGTATGTGGTTGCGAGGGAAGCGCTCTCGTAAGCCTGGTCGAAGTCGGTGACGGCCGTGGCGGCGAGGAACCGCTGGAAATGGGCGACCGAGACGAACCCCTCGTCGCCCACCGTCTGCGCGACGTCGAGCAGTTGCCGGGAGTTCGCGAGTCGCTGGTCGACGAGATCGGGACCGAACGCGACGTAACCGACGGCGTTGAGCGCCCTCATGATCGTCGTCGGGTCGCCGGATTCCTCCGCCAGGGCGCGGGCTTCCACGGCCGCCGCGAGGCATCCTTCGTCGTCCAGGCCTTCGAGTTCGAACACCTTCGCCACCAGAAGCAGGGCGCGGGTCGCCGCCGTGAGTGCGGGATCGGCGAGGGCGGTGTCGATCTCGTCGAGGACCTCGGTGTCGGGTTCGGGATCGACCCGGATCGTCCAGACCACCGGCGCAGTCCACGACACGAGCGCGCGCACGAGAGCATCGCGGTTGCCGAGGCCGCGGGCCGCCCGCATCGCACGGATCCGGGTGTCGCGTGCCCCGCCGATGTCGCCCGTGCGGGCCTGCGATCCCACCTGGCCGATCAGGATCTCCAGCAGGAGACGGCTGTTCGGTTCGATCGCCGTCTCCGACAACGACCGGGCCGCGGCCCACAACGCGAACGCATCCTTGAACGAGGACTGCCGCTCGGCGGCCCGGGCACCTGCGACCACGTACTCCGCGCACTGCTCGGCGGTGGCGGGCGTGGCCGACGCGATCGCATGGTGTGCGAGGACCGTGGGGTCGGAGTGATCTCGCCGCGCGAGGATGTCGAGTGCTGCGGCGTGAATCCTCCTGCGTCGCATGGCGGGCAGGGTGCCGTACAGGGTCTCGCGCACGAGATCGTGGCTGAACCGGAGACGATCGGGGGCGGGTTCGACGAGAATTCCGGTGACCACCGCCGGTTCGAGTGCGTCGATGACGCTCTCGTCGTCCATGTCGCCGACGGCGCCGAGAACGGACAGGTCGAAGTCGCGACCGAGCACGGCACCGCGTCGCAGCGCGACGACCGTTCGCTCGGGGAGTCGAGAGATGCGGCGCGCGAGAATGTTTCGCACTCCGTCGGGAACGGTCCCACGTACGGCATCGACGCCCGGCGGCGTCTTGGGTGCGCCGACGCCCGGCGGCGTCTTGGGTGCGCCGACGCCCGGCGGCGTCCCGGGTGCGCCGAGTGTGCCGACGCCTTCCGAGGCGATCAGGCGGCAGTACTCCTCGAGGAAGAGCGGATTGCCGCCGGTGCGGTCGACGAGCTCGATCAGCACGTCCTCGTCGAGGTCGGCCGATCCCGCCCGGCGAGCGATCGTCCGAGCTTCCTCCCGGCCCACTCCGCGCAGGGTGATCCGGGCTCCCGGAATCCCGGCGGTCGCAGCCCATGTCGCGCGCAGATCGTCGGTGATCTCGCTGGGACGGAATGTGGCCACGACGAGGGTTGCCGACTTCCGGGCCGAGGCGGCGACGTGCCGGAGCACCTGCAGGGTCGGTTCGTCGGCCCGGTGGACGTCGTCGAGCACGAGGACGGTTCTCTGCCCGGGCCGGGACAGCAGTTGCTCGAGTGCGCGGCTCAACTCGAACGGTGATGTGGGCGGCTCCTGCTCACCGAGTCCGCGCAGGATCTCGGTCCACGGCCAGGCGGGCGGTGCGCCGTCGACCTCGGGGCATCCATCCCACGCGCCGTGCCGGCCCTCGGCCGTGGACCGGTGCGGGAAGGCGCGGCCGAGCGCGCTCTTTCCCTCGCCGGCGTCGCCTGCGATCCACACCAGGTGCAGACCGCTCGTCTCCGATCGATGAGCCGCGTCGAGCAGTTGTGCGAGTTCACCGTCCCTGCCGACGATGTCGCCGGAATCCGGGTGTTGTTGGGGGACAGTAGACTCGACGTGCAGCGGGATGTCCGCTCGCTCGGGTGACAGCGACGGCCGCTGCTGCAGGATGTCGCGTTCGAGTTGCTGCAGTTCGGGGGAGGGATCGACTCCCAGCTCGTCGAGCAGGTATTCGCGGGTGCGTCGCAGTGTGGCCAGCGCGTCGGCTTGGCGGCCGCAGCGGTACTGCGCCGACGCCAGGAGTCGGACCGCGAACTCGCGCCCGGGATGCTCGGCCACGTGATGGTCGAGCTGATCGGCTGCGAGTTCGACGCGGCCCTCCTCGAGATAGGCGTGGGCGCGCGCTTCGAGCGCGGTGGCGTACATCTGCGTCAGACGCGCGCTCTCGATCCTCGCCCAGTCGGCGTCGAGGTGTTCGTGGTAGGGGATTCCCTTCCACCGGTCCAGCGCCTGCGACAGGATTTCGATCCGCGACGCGCGGTCGGCGGCGGTGAGTCCCTCGGTGACGAGCCGGTCGAAATACCACGCGTCGACCGCTTCGGTGGGCAGCCGCAGCGCGTAGCCGGGTGGGGCGCTGACGATGACGGTCGCCGGTGTCCTCGGTGCGCGGGCGGGTTCGAGCAGGCGCCGCAGGTTCGACACGTGCACCTGGAGTGCGGCCAGCGCTTTCGGTGGCGGCCCGCCGGACCACAGGTCCTCGATCAGAAGATCGGTCGAGACGACGTGACCCGCGGCGACGAGGAGCCGGGCGAGCACCGCACGCGCCCCCGGACCCCCGAGGGACACGATGCGGTCCCCGACCGTGACCTCGGTCGAGCCCAGCACGCTGATGCGAACGGGCACGGCCGACGGTGTCTTCGCTGTCATGATCGGCCCAGATTAACGGCGGCGCAGGCCGGCCGCGAGCCCTCTGGTCCGGATTCAGTCCAGGATGTCGAGGACCTTCGTGTCCTCCTGGCCGGCGAGCACCAGGGACTGGGCCACCACCATGTGCTTCTGCCAGTGAGCGAAGGCACCGGCGCCGTCCCGCGCGCGCAGCAGCTTGATCAGCTTGCGCTGCGAACGGACGAACAGCTTGTAGTTCTCCTCGTACTTCTCCGCATCGGTTTCGAGTCGCTCGCGGGTGACGTTCGTGGTGTGCCGCTCGTAGATCTCGTGCAGCATTCCCGCGATCAAGGCGAGGGTGGAGTTGCCTGCCAGCTGGACCATCCGGAGATGGAACCTCGCCGCGGCCTGTCCGAAGGTGCCGGATTCGTACGACGACGGAATGGCCTCGTCCACAATGCGTTCGAGTTCGTCGAAGGCTTCTTCCGGGCCGTTCTCCGCCAGCAGTCGCGCGGCGGCCGGTTCGACGGCCTGGCGGGCGATGTAGACGTCGGCGACGGTGGCACCCGCAAGTTCCAGCAGCAGCGACGCCGGTCGCGCAACCACCTCGGGACCCGGTACACACACGCGGGCGCCGGAGCGGGAACCGCGGCGGACCTCGACGAGACGCTCCGCTTCAAGCACGCGGACCGCCTCGCGGAGCGTGGGCCGGCTGACGGAGAAGTGCTCCATCAGTTCGGCTTCGTGGGGCAGATGGTCGCCGTCCTTGAGTTCACCGTCGACGATCATGCGGCGCAGCTTGCGTGCGACGAGTTCGGCTGTCTTGGGGGTTCGGATCGCTCGTCCCATCGTGCCGGGGGCATCGAAGATCGGAGCCCATGCTTCGTCGGTCACGGGGACACCTTCCTCATCGGATACAACTTCGCGTACTTAGTAAAAGTACCCGAGGCGCTGCTCGGCGGATTCCGCCCGCCGGAGGCGTGTCCCGGGCCGGAGCTCGCTTCTTCCGCGGGTGAGGCCCGGCGGGTCGGCGCCGTTCCGGTCGGCCGTGACGGGCGCGGTGGCACCCGCGAGGCGGCGGCAGGATTCCTTGCGCCACTATACATAGTCAACTATGTTATCTATGTATTTATGCGTTGTGTCACCGTGAGATCTGGCGCCGGAGTCCCGGCGAACTCCGAGGAGCGGCAATGTTGAGGACGCGGTTCACCGAAGAATTCGGAATCGAGCATCCGATCGTGCAGGGCGGCATGATGTGGGTCGGCCGGGCGGAGCTTGCCGCCGCGGTCTCCAACGGAGGCGGCCTCGGCATCATCACGGCTCTCACGCAGCCGACCCCGGAGGACCTGGTCGAGGAGATCGCGCGGTGCCGCGCGCTGACCGACAAGCCGTTCGGCGTCAATCTCACCCTCACCCTGTCGATCAACCCGCCCCCGTACGCCGAATACCGGCAGGCGATCATCGATTCCGGCGTGAAGATCGTCGAGACGGCAGGCTCCGACCCGACGGTGCACGTCGAGCACTTCAAACAGCACGACATCAAGGTCATCCACAAGTGCACCAGCGTCCGTCACGCCCTCAAAGCACAGCGTATCGGCGCCGACGCGGTGAGCATCGACGGCTTCGAGGCCGCCGGCCACCCCGGCGAGGACGACGTCCCCGGGCTGGTGCTGATCCCGGCGTCCGCCGATGCCCTCGACATCCCGTTCATCGCCTCCGGTGGTTTCGCGGACGGGCGGGGCCTCGCGGCCGCACTCGCTCTCGGTGCCGGCGGCATCAACATGGGTACCCGGTTCATGTGTACCGAGGAGAGCCCGATCCACGAGAACATCAAGCAGCAGATCGTCGGCGCCGGCGAACTCGACACCCAGCTGATCTTCCGTCAGCTTCGCAACACCATGCGCGCAGCGAGGAACTCGGTGAGCGAAGAGGTCGTCGACATCCTGAACAAGGGCGGACGATTCAAGGACGTCAAGGATCTCGTCGCCGGCACCCGCGGCCGCAAGGTCTACGAGGACGGTGATCCCGAGGCCGGCATCTGGACCGTCGGAATCGCGCAGGGCCTGATCCGCGACATCCCGCCGGCGGGCGAGCTCGTGGGCCGGATCGCGGCGGAGGCCGAGGAGATCCTCCTCGCCCTGACGCGAAACATCACCGACTCCGTCTCCGTCTCCGTCTCCTGAAGGGGCACACCATGACCCGGACCGACGCACGCGACACCGTGACGTCCGAAGAATCCCCGCTGCTAGTCACCCGGGACGGCGCGGTCGTGATCCTCACCCTCAACCGTCCCGACCGGCGCAACGCCATCGATCGGGCGATGCGCAAGGCACTGAAGAAGGAACTGTGGCGTGCCGACGGCGACGACGACGTGCGCGTCGTGGTGGTCACCGGCGCGGGCACCGCGTTCTCGTCCGGGGTGGACCTGCCCGAAGCGCTGTCCGGTCCGCCGCTCGGGAGTGAGGGCCCCACGCCCACCCAGGTGCTGCGGGGGATCTCGAAACCGGTGATCGCCGCCGTGAACGGGCCGTGCTACACCGGCGGCTACGAACTGGCGGTGAACTGCTCGTTCATCATCGCGTCGGACCGCGCCGAATTTGCCGACACCCACGCCCAGATCGGACTTCTCAACGGATGGGGCGGCAGCGCCATGTTGCCGCGCATGATCGGGCTTCCCGCCGCGATCCAGTTCATTCTCAGCGGCGAACCCATCGACGGACACACGGCGGCACGGATCGGTCTCGCCAACGAGGTCGTCGAACACGACAAGTTGCTGGACCGCACACTCGAGATCGCCGACAAGATCGCCGACGGGCATCCCGGGGCGGTGCAGCGGATGCTGCGCCTGCTCAAGGAAGGCGCGGGCACCTCGCTCGCGCACGCCCTCGGCCTCGAGGCCGAGGCCGCTGCCACGTACCGCCCCGACGGAGCCGACATCGGCGCGCGATACGGCAAGCGGCGATCCGAGAAATCCTGAAACGCACAACAATCCGAGCGCTCGCATCACGAGAGGTGGAGGGGTGGAACAGAAGACCGCGGCGGTGCTCGAAGCATCGACCGGCGACTGGCGCGACCGGCTGACCACACTGCTCGCCGACTATCGGAAGCGTCCACGTCCGGCCACCTCCCGCGAGCGTTTCGAGGCTGCCCGGGCCTGGCAGTCCGAACTCGTCGACGCGGGTCTCGCGGCGCCGGGATGGCCCCGCGAAGCGGGCGGCATGGAACTCTCGCTGGAGGAGCAACTCGACTACTACCGGATGACGACCCGGGCCGGTGCGCCGAAGCACCCGTGCCCTCTGTCGTTCATCGTCGCGCCGACGATCATCGTGCACGGCTCGCAGGAGCAGAAGAAGCGGTTCCTCGAGCCGCTGTTGCGGGCCGACGAGTTCTGGTGCCAGGGCTTCTCGGAACCGGGCGCCGGCAGTGACCTCGCCTCGCTGTCCACCCGCGCCGTCCGTGAGGGTGAAATCTATCGAGTCACCGGACAGAAGATCTGGACCACCATGGCCGACAAGGCCGACTGGATCTTCGCGCTGGTCCGCACCGGCACACCGGGGCGGGGCACGGCGGGCATCACCTACCTGCTGATCCCGATGAACGCTCCCGGTATCGAGGTGCGTCCACTGCGCGATGCGGCAGGTGGCCACCACTTCGCGGAGGTCTTCTTCGACGACGTCGAGGTACCCGTCGCCAACCGGATCGGCGAGGAGGGCGAGGGTTGGTCGATCATGCGGACCTCGCTCGGGCACGAGCGGGCTACGGCCTTCCTCGCCGACGAATTCCGTTACCGCAGTACGGTCGACAAGGTGTTCGCGCTCGCCGCCGCGCAGGGTTACGCCGACGACCCCCTGATCCGGCAGGAACTCGCGAAGGTGGAGACCGGCGTCCGCGAGATCGCCACGAACAGTGCACGAGCGTTGGATGCCGTTCTGCGAAACGAGGATCCGGGTGGGGTGGCGTCGATCAATCGCCTGGTGAAGTCGGAATTCGAGCAGCACATGCACCGGCTCGCACTGCGCCTGACCGGATCGGGGGCGGTGCTGAACACCCGGTCCGAGGGCGTCGTCGAACACGGGCGCTGGACCTACGGATATCTCATGTCCCGCGCCGCGACGATCGGTGCGGGCACCGCGGAGATCCAGCGCAACACCATCGCGGAGAACGTGCTCGGTCTGCCGTCGCATCGCGGCGAGGGCCGCCGTGATCCGGTGGTCGCACCGGGACGGCCGCTCACGGCTCCCGAGGAGGACGAGGCGGCGCTGCGTGAGGTACTCGGCGACCTGGTCTCGTCGTACGTGGACACCGGGAAGTTGCTCGCGCGTGAGTCCACACCCGGCGACTACGACATCGGTCTGTGGGACGAACTCGTGAAGTTCGGTCTGCCGGGACTGGCCGCTCCGGAATCTCTCGGCGGTGGCGGCCAACCGTTGCGGCTGCTGTGCGCGGCCGTCGAAGAGGCGGCGTACCACCTGGCTCCGGTGCCGCTCGTGCCGACCGCCATCGCCCTCGAGGTGCTCGCCGCAGCGGGCGCCGACGAGCCGGCCCGCACCGTGGTGTCCGGCGCAACCGCCGCCTTCGTCGTCCCCGTCGACGATCAGGGCTGGGTTGTCGAGTCGGGTCTGCCCGTGCTCGACGACGGCCGGTTGACCGGCAGGGTCGAACGCGTCGCGGGTGCACCCGTCGCCGGTGTGCTCGTGGTTCTCGCGACCGACGCCGCCAGCGGCGACCGCGTGCTCGTCGCGGTGGAGCCCGCCGATGTCACCGTCACGGTGCAGAACTCGGTGGACCTGACCGCGACCGTCGGCATCGTCGACGTGGACGGGGCGCCGGCCACGGTGCTCGCCGTCGGGCAGGCGGTCGACGCCGCGCTGGTCCGCGCCCGTCGCGTCGCGCAGCTGCTCGTTGCGGCGGATTCGGTCGGTATCGCCAACCGGGCACTGGCGATGGCGGTGGACTGGGCCGGCCGACGCGAGCAGTTCGGTCAGCCGATCGGCTCGTACCAGGCCGTCTCGCACCGATGCGCGTACCTGCTGGTCGGTGCGGAAGGGGCACGCGGGCAGGTACTTTCGGCCGCGGACTGCGGTGGGAACCATCCCGATGCCGCGATCACCGCGCACCTCGCCGCGGCAGCAGCGATCGGTACGGCGGTGACGGCGGCGGAAGACTGCATCCAGATCCACGGCGGAATCGGCTTCACCTGGGAACATCCCGCCCACCTTCTGCTGCGACGTGCGACGGCGAACGAGGCGTGGATCGGGCGACCCGAAGTACTGCGCGACCGCGCCGTGGACGAGATCTTCGCCCGGCTCTCGTGACGAGCAGACCGCGCACGGTGGTGCACGACGAGGCCGGTATCTCGTGGGATACCGGCCTCGTCGCATCTGTTCTGGTCGGTGCCCCGGCGATCCGGAAACACAGTCACTCCCGGAAACGCAGCAGCCCTTCCTGCGTCGTGCTCGCGACGAGCGTGCCGTCCTGATCGAACAGGTAGCCGCGGGAAATCCCGCGACCTCCACTCATCCGGTACCCGTGCTGCTCGTAGAGGTGCCATTCGTCGGCGCGGAAGGGTGCGTGCCACCAGACCGTGTGATCAAGGCTCGCGAGCTGAAGACCGGGAGTTTCGACGTGCCGGGCATGCGGTGGAAGCGCCGCCGAGAGCAGGAACAGATCGGAGCAGTATGCGAAACCCGCGGCGTGGACGAAGCGATCGTCGCCGAGTCGCTCCGCGGTACGGATCCAGGCGCGCTGACGTGGTGGGCGGGCCTCACCTCGTTGGTTCGCGAGCCGTGGATACTCCTCGGGGAAGCGGAAGTCCACACCGGTACCGGTGAGGAGCGGGACGAGCCATACGGCTCCGCGCAATTCCTCGGGGCTCAGACTCTCCTCGAATCGGGGGAGCATGTCCGGTGGCGCGGCCGGCGCGCTCACCGGTGTCTGATGTTCGAGGCCGTCCTCCGGGCGCTGGAACGACGCGGTCGCGAGGAAGATCGTGCGGTCGTTCTGCACGGCCCGGACGTGGCGCGTACTGAAACTGCCACCGTCTCTGAGTCTTTCGACGTGATAGTCCACGGGGGCATCCGAACGGCCGGGGTGGACGAAGTGCCCGTGGAGCGAGTGGACATGCCGGCCGGGGTCGACGGTGCGACCAGCAGCCGCGAGCGACTGGCCGAGGGCCTGTCCACCGTAGATTCGCGGGACGTGCGCGTGGGCCTCTCCGCGGAACACGTCCCCACCCCTGTCCTGCAGAGACAGAATGCGCCCGACCGGAGGCCGAGCGAGTGCCGCCAGCATCTCGGCGGTGATTGCGGTCCGGTGCGCCGATCGCGTCGTTCCGTGACCGTCGATCGGCGACTGCCGGGCGCCGGACGGATGCTCGGTGTCCGTCCGGCGCCCGGCGTCCGTGTCCTTCTTGCTAATTCGCGATGTGCTCACGGGGCAGACCCAGCACTCGCTCCGCGATCACATTGCGGTTGACCTCGGATGTGCCGCCCGCGATCGTCATGGCCCGGGACATCAGGTAGCTGTACGCGAGCATGGGCTCGTCCCCGGCCACCACGGCGGGACCGGCGAGGCGCAGTGCCAGTTCGCCGATGTGCTGCGCGTGCTCCGCCACGAGCATCTTCGTGACGCTGCCCTCCGGGCCGCGATCCGCCCCGGCGACGGCGCGTACGACGTTCCGGACGTTGAGCACCTTCATCGCCTGCTCACGCGCCACGAGCGCGGCGACGGCGCGAGTCGCCGCGACATCACCGGGCGCGTACTTCGCGGCGACGTCGAGCAGTCTGTAGGCGGAGAATTCCTCGCCGCCGGTCCCGCCGCCGCCGATGGACACGCGCTCGTTGCCGAGCGTTGCGCGCGCGACCGTCCAGCCGTTGTCGACCGCCCCCACCACGTCCTCGTCGGGAACGAACACGTCGTCGAAGAACACCTCGTTGAATACGGCGGCACCGGTGATCTCGCGCAGGGGTCGCACAGTCACGCCGGGCGCGTGCAGGTCGACGACCATCGCCGTGATGCCCTTGTGCTTCGGGACGTCGCGATCGGTGCGGATCGTCGCCAGGCCACGGTTGCAGTTCTGCGCGTTGGACGTCCACACCTTCTGTCCGGTGATCCGCCAGCCGCCCTCGACCTTGACGCCGCGGGTGGAGACCGCCGCGGCGTCGGAACCCGCGCCGGGCTCGGAGAACAGCTGACACCACACGAGCTCACCCATCAGACCCGGACGGATCCACCGCTCGATCTGCTCGGCGTTGCCGTGCTGGGTGAGCGTGAGCAGGATCCACGCCCCGATACCGAGGCTCGGAACGTGGAGATCGGCGAATTCTTCCTCGATGACGAGCTGCTCGACGGGCGATGCGGCACGGCCGAACGGCTCCGACCAATGCGGCATGAGATAGCCGGAATCCACGAGCAGTGTGCGACGGTCCTCCTCCGGCGCTGCCCGGAACCGCTCGACGAACTCGCGCGCCTGGGTGCGGAAGTTCTCGGCCTCGGCAGGCAGGTCCACCGCGTAGTGGCGTCGTACCCCGGCGGTACCCGATGCCACGATCGAGTCGAGCGCGGCCACGGGCTCACCGAACAGTGCGCGCAGCGCCTGGGCGCGGCGGAGGAACAGATGGCAGTCGTGCTCCCAGGTGAACCCGATGCCGCCGTGAATCTGAATGCTCTTCTCCGCGTTGGCAATATACGAGTCGAACGCCAGGGCGCGAGCCGCATCGAGCGCGAGGCCTGCCTGCTCGCCCTCGATTCCGGCACGCGCGGCGTCCCACGCGACCGCGACCGCGAGTTCGGAGGCCGCGAGCATGTTGGCGAGGTGGTGCTTGATCGCCTGGAACGAGCCGATGGGCCGCCCGAACTGCTCGCGCACCTTCGCGTAGCCGAGTGCTGCCTCGAGCGTCGCACGAGCACCGCCCGCAGCCTCCGCCGCGGCGAGGACCCTGGCGATGTGGCGGGCACTGTTCGCGCCGCCGCTCACGACGGTCAGCGTCGGTGCGTTGTCGAGCAGCACGTGCGCCAGACGCAGCGTCGGCTCGAAGTCGCGAGCCGGGACGACCGTGACCGCCGCGTCGTCGGGGGAGACGAGCACGAGATCGTCGCCGACGGTCAGGGCGAGCAGGCCTGCGCCTATCGCGCTCACGACAAGTCCGGCATCGCCGGAAATTGCCGTCCCGGAAGCGGTGAGCGAGCCGGAGATGCCGAGCCCCACGACGGTGGAGCCGTCCGCAAGTCCGGGCAGCCGGCGGGACTGCTGTTCGTCGTCCCCTTCGGTGGCGATCGCCGCGGAGGTCGCGACGGATGCCAGGAACGGGACGGGAACGAGCAGCCGGCCCAGCTCCTCGGCGACGATCGCCACCTCGGGCAGACCGGCGTCTTCACCACCGAGCCGGGACGGCAGGTGCAGACCGAGCCAACCGAGGTCGGCGAACTGCTTCCAGAGAGAAGTCGTATCGGCGTTCGGGTCGTCGAGTACACGTCGCGCGAGTGCCGCGGCGTCGTGGCTCGTGAGGAACGACCGGACCGCCTCGGCGATGGCGCGGTGGTCGTCGGTGATCGCGAGTGGCATGGGAGCTCTTCCTGCGTGAAGTTGTCCGGGGCGAGTTGTCTTCGGTGCCGGCGCCGATCAGCGCGGAGCGAACCGCTGCCCGGCATCGAGACGCAGGCACTGCCCGTTCAGCATGGCGTTGTCGACGATCGCGAGAGCGAGTTTCGCGTATTCCTCGGGCCGGCCCATGCGCTTGGGGAAAGCAGCGTCCTTCACCAGCGGTTCGACGCGGTCGTCCGGGATCCCGGCGGTGATGCCGGTGGCGAACAGGCTCGGCGCGATCGCGAGCACGCGGATCCCGTAGGACCCGAGATCGCGGGCCATCGTCAGTGCCATCCCGGCGATGCCCGCCTTTGCGGCGGTGTAGGCGACCTGGCCGATCTGGCCTTCGAAGGCGGCGATCGAGGCGGTGTTGACGATGACGCCGCGCTCGTCGTCCTCGGGTTCGTTGTTCGCCATGTGGGCGGCGGCGAGGCGGTTGATGTTGAACGTGGCGATCAGGTTGAGGTCGACCACCTGACGGAAGGTCTCGAGATCGTGCGGGCCGCTGCGTCCGAGGGTCTTCTTCGCTGTGCCGCCGCCTGCGGTGGTGACGATGACGTGGAGTCCGCCGAGGTCGGTGACCGCCGCTGCGAGCGTTTCCTCGATGCCGGTGAAGTCGGTGACGTCGGCCGGGTAGAAGGTGCCGCCGATCGCGGTGGCGACGTCCTTGCCGTTGCTGCCCTCGCGATCGAGGATCGCGACCTGGGCGCCCCGAGCGGCGAACGCCTCCGCGGTGGCCTTGCCCATTCCGGACGCGCCGCCGACGACGACGGTCTTCTTTCCGCTGATGTTCATGCACCCTCCTGCTGTTCGGTACGTCCGGTTCGGGTCGTCTCGTGGGCGGGGCCGGCGCGCGGGAACTCTTCGCGTGCCGACTTCGCCGCAAGTTCGATGACTTATACTACTATCTAAACTATGTGACGGACGCTACTCTGGCAATGTCCGTAGCGGTGGGTCACACGCGGCATCGTCGGGGCCGGAACTGTAGCCCGACGGCAGAACTTGCGGGAGGAATCGTGATTCTCGAGGCCGGTCAGTCGTTGGCCAGTTCCGTCGACACCACGACCGTGGTCGTGGTCCGCGCACCCGGGGCGGATGTCTCGTTGACCTGTGGTGGGGTGCCCATGGTCGTCGGCAAAAAAGGCGAAGGGGACGGATCGTCGATCGATCCCGCATACGTCGGCGGCGCCCAGCTGGGGAAGCGGTACGCCGACGACGACACCGGACTCGAGATCCTGTGCACCAAGCCGGGCACCGGCCGGCTCGAACTCGACGGCCGCCCCCTGCCGCTGAAAACGGCCAAGCCACTGCCGTCCTCGGACTGACATCCTTTGGCGGCCAATCGATTTCTCGAGTGGAGTGACGAATGAGCATCGCGATGTTGCTGGACATGGCGGTCGACGGCTTCGGGGACCGCATCGTGGTCGGAAGCCGGGACCGGGGCATCTCGGCGGCGCGACTGCGCGAACTCTCGGTCGCCGGTGCCGCCGCGATCCGTGAGGCAGGAGCCGACTCCGTCGTGTATCTCGCGGTCAACGGACCGGCGTTCCCCGTGGCCATGTTCTCGGCAGCGCGCGCGGGTGTCCCGCTCGTCCCGGTCAACTACCGGCTCGGCCGCGAACAGCTCGACGCACTGCTCGCAAACCATTCGCGGGCACTCGGTATCGCCGATCCGTCCCAGGCGGAGACTCTCGAGCGTGCGGGACTGGCGGTGGTCTCGCCCGAGGAATGGATGTGGACACTCGCGGCGTCGACGAACACGGACTGCGACGACGATGCAGTCGACACCGATGCGCCGGCCGTCGTGATCTACACCTCCGGCACCACGTCGGCGCCGAAGGGGGTGCTGCTCCGGCACGAGAACCTCACGTCGTACGTCTTCGGGTCGGTCGAGTTCGCCTCCGCCGAAGAGACCGATGCCGCACTCGTCAGCGTCCCGCCGTACCACATCGCGGCGGTCGCGAACGTCATCACGAATCTCTATGCGGGGCGGCGCACCATGGTGCTCGAGCAGTTCACCCCGGAGCAGTGGCTCGACACGGTTCGCCGCGAGGAGATCACCAACGCGCTCGTCGTGCCCACGATGCTCGCACGCATCGTCGAATCCGACGCGGACAAGAGCGTGCCGAGCCTGCGCGGCCTGGCATACGGGGGTGCCCCCATGCCCGCGAAGGTCATCGAGCGGGCCCTGCGGATGTGGCCCGAGACGGGGTTCGTCAACGCCTACGGTCTCACTGAAACAAGCTCCACCATCGCGGTTCTCGGGCCGGACGACCACCGGTCGGCGCTCGCGGGCGACGACGATGCGGTCCGGGCGCGGCTCGGGTCGGTAGGGCAGGTCGTACCCGGCATCGACCTCGAGATCCGCGACTTCGACGACCGCGTGCTCGAACCGGGTGTGACAGGACGAATCTGCGTCCGCGGCGACCAGGTGTCCGCCGAATACGCGGGCGTCGGCCGGATGGTCGACGAGCGTGGCTTCTTCGACACCCGCGACCAGGGCTACGTCGACGAGGACGGTTTCCTCTTCGTCGGGGGTCGTGTGGACGACACCATCATTCGCGGAGCCGAGAACATCGCGCCCGCCGAGATCGAGGACGTGATCCTGCGGCATCCGGATGTTCTCGACGTTGCCGTCGTCGGCGTGCCCGACGACGAGTGGGGGCAGCGCATCGAAGCGGCGGTGGTTCTCCGGGCCGGAGCGGCGGTCGAGACGGACGAGTTGCGTGCGTTCGTGCGGGATTCGTTGCGCAGCAGCAAGACACCCGACCGCGTCGTGTACTGGGACGAGCTGCCGCGGACCGAGACCGGGAAGCTCGTGCGCAGACACGTGGTGGAACGTCTCGTCGGACAGGACCGGTCCGCGAAGGTGTGAGTTCGCGACGTGCGACCGGACATCCCGAGGAGTTTCTTTACATCTGTCACCAAGTACGACTTACCGGCGACGCGCCGAGCACGGTCACGGCGCTCCCATCGACCCCCGGAGGTACTCCATGAGTTCGACGCAGACGACGGATGCCAAGCCCGAGATCTACACGTTCCGCGAGGAGGACATCCAGCGCGCGCGTGACCTGGTCGGCGTCTACCACGCGGTGACGCAGCGGGAGCAGTACACCTGTGCGAACCCGGACATCATGCGCAACTTCGCCCGCAGTTACGGCGACGACAATCCGCTGTTCGTCGACGAGGAGTACGGCTCCTACACCCGCTGGGGTGGGCAGATCGCGCCGCCGATGATCAACATCGCGCTCACCAAGGAACTGCTCGCGGATCCGGT
>Ga0182745_1001137_pt1 | contig 26129 bp, 31 predicted proteins | sample eDN3rd30CKraftBY_FD_128523 | JGI IMG/M metagenome (GOLD analysis project Ga0182745, IMG submission 128523) | Enriched backyard soil microbial communities from Emeryville, California, USA - eDNA 3rd pass 30_C Kraft BY (version 2) (version 2) | ecosystem: Environmental > Terrestrial > Soil >... | reverse complement strand
GGGAACAGCATGGGCGGCTGGATCGCGCTGCGCTATGCGATCGACTATCCCGATGCGCTCGCCAGCCTGATCCTGCTCGACAATGCCGGGGTCAACGGCGCCGAGGAAAGCGAGCTTCAGAAACAGGCCGCGAACGAGGATTACAACCCGCTCGTCCTCGCCGGGCTCGAGGATGCCGATCGGCTGGTGGCGATGGTCGTCCACAAACCGCCGCACATCCCGTCGCGGCTGAAGCCCGTGCTCTACGCCGATGCGCTCAAATATCGCGATCAGCTCGACGCGATCTTCTGGGTGATCGCGATCGAGGGCCGCGATCATCCGCTCAACGACCGGCTCGGCGAGGTGAAGGCGCCGACGCTCATCCTGTGGGGGCGCCATGATAAGCTGCTCGACGTGAGCTGCGTCCCGGTGCTCGAAGCGGGCATCGCGGGCAGCCGGTCGCACATCTTCGACCATATCGGCCACGTCCCGATGATCGAGGACCCGAAGGCAACCGCCAACGCGATGAAGGATTTTCTGGTCAATCTTCCTAAATCTCCGTCACCCCGGACTTGATCCGGGGTCCCGCTTTTTTCCGCAACGTGGAAAGCGGGATGCCGGATCAAGTCCGGCATGACGAAAGGACGTGAAGCGTCGCTTGCCAACCTTCTTGTCCCGCGCCACTCTCCGGCAAAACAGCGGGAGAGACATGTGCGCCTGAAGGTGGGGCTGCTCGGCGGGGGAAGCTGGGGGACGACGGTCGCGTCGGTGGTGTCGCGCAACGCGCCGATCACGCTGTGGGCGCGCGATGCGGAGACGGTCGAAAGCATCAATACGGGCCATGAGAACCGCAAATATCTCCCCGGCGTGAAGCTGCCCGCCGCGCTCCGTGCGACGAACGCCATGGCCGAGGTTGTCGCGGGCGCCGACGTGCTGGTGATGGGCGTGCCGTCGCACAGCTTTCGCGGCGTGCTGGAGGAAGCGCGCAACCACCTGCGCCCCTGGGTGCCGGTGATCAGCCTCACCAAGGGGCTCGAGCTCTCTTCGAGCAAGCGGATGACCGAACTGATCGAGGAGATATTGCCCGGCCATCCCGTCGGCGTGCTGACCGGGCCGAACCTCGCGCGCGAGATCATGACCGGCCAGGCGGCGGCGAGCGTGCTGTCGATGGAGGACGAAATCGTCGTCCGCGCGCTCCAGCCGGTGTTCCATTCGGGGCTGTTCCGCGTCTACACCAACACCGATCTGCTCGGCTGCGAGCTTGGCGGGGTGCTCAAGAACATCATCGCAATCGCGGTCGGCATGGGCGACGGGCTCGGCGCCGGCGACAATACGCGCGCCGGGCTGATGACGCGCGGGCTCGCCGAGATCACCCGCCTCGGCGTCGCGATGGGCGGGCGGCCCGAGACCTTCGCCGGGCTCACCGGCATGGGCGACCTGATCGCAACCTGCACCAGCCCCTTGTCGCGCAACCGCCATGTCGGGGTCGAACTCGGCAAGGGGCGGCACATCGACGACATCATCGCGGGAATGAACATGGTCGCCGAGGGGGTGAAGAGCGCGCCGACGGTGATGGCGCTCGCGCGGCATCACGGCGTCGACATGCCGATCGCGCGCGACGTGTTCGACGTGACGCAGGGCAAGCGCGACGCGCGCGAAGTGTTCCGCGGCCTGTTGAAATCGAGCGTCGGCGACGAAGCGCATCCGGGGTAAGGCGCCGATTCACCGCCAGCCGTGCGGAATCATCGTCGAGCCGGGAAGAAAAGGCCGCGCTCCTTCGTTTCTCTCCTGACCACAGGGTCCATCAGGAGAAGAACGATGAAAAAATGGACGATTTTTGTAGTGCTTACGGCTCTCCCCGCCAGCGCCGCCATGGCCGCGATCCCCTATGGCGCGATGCCGCCGGGCTTCGATCGCCCCGAAATCCGCACGGCGCCGATCGCCGGCGTCTACAACCAATACTGGTATAATTACAAAGCCGACATCCTCGAGGCCGAGAAGGAACTCGTCAGCGACCTTCGCCATTCGACCGACCGCGAGGACCGCTGGGACGCGTGGGACGAATGGTCGAATGAGGTCATCGATGCCGACAAGGATTACACCAAGGAAATGCGCAAGAAAGGCTATCGCACCGGCCGCGTGACGGTGGGCGGCTGATCAGCCGGGAGAGGAGAGGGTGGGGCGCCTCAAGCGTTTCGCCTTCTTCACCCTCGTTCCAAATTCCGTCATTCCCGCGAAAGCGGGAATCCAGCTTTTCTTCGTGCCTTTGTGCCTTCGTGCGAGATTATTTGGACTCGCACGAAGGCACGAAGGCACGAAGAGTAAGGAAAAAAGACAGCGGGATTCCCGCTTTCGCGGGAATGACGAATGGGGGCTAAACCTCACCCTCCGCCAGCAGCGCCTTCGCCTCATCGCCCTGCCAGTCGATCGCGCCGATGACGCGCCATAGCTCTTTCCCGTCGGCGCCGTAGAAGATGCTCGTCGGCAGTGCCCCGGCGGCGGCGTCCAGTAGTCCGTTCTCGGGGTCGAGATAGGGTTGCAGCGCTTTTAGTCCCGCCTTCTGGAACCAGGGGTCGACGACTGCGGCGCCTTGCAGATCCTGCGCGACCGCGATCACGGTCATCGCCTTGGCCTGCTTCGCCGCGAGCGCGTCGAGCGTTGGCATTTCGGCGACGCACGGTGCGCACCAGGTCGCCCACAGATTGACGAGCAGCGGCTTGCCCTTGAACGCCGCGAGCGTCACCGGCGCGTCGTCGGGGCCCTTGAACGCCGCCGCCGGCGCTGCCTTGCCCGCCTGGCTGCGGTCGACGACATGCTGAAAGGTGCGGGCGCCGCGCGCATCCGTCGCTTCATCGCCCGAAATATTTGCTTGCGCGCCTGCCGCTTGCTCCCCGTCGGCCTTTTCCCTATCGCAGCCCGCGATCGTCGATCCGGCCAGCATCAGCGGCAGGATCATCAGCCTGATGTTTGGGATTCGGAAAATGGCGGATACTCCGGACAGTAACAGCATGTGGGGTGGCCGCTTCGGTGGCGGACCCGCGGCGATCATGCAAGAGATTAACGCCTCGATCCCTGTCGACAAGCGCCTCTGGGAAGAGGATATCGCCGCCAGCCGCGCGCACGCCGCGATGCTGGGCGCGGCGAGTATCATCGCCGCCGAGGATGCGGTGCAGATCGATCGCGGTCTCGCGCAGATCGCCGAAGAATTCGCCGCGAACGGCGTGCCGGTCGACCTCGCGCTCGAAGATATCCACATGACGGTCGAATCGCGGCTCAAGGAAATCGTCGGCGAGGCCGCCGGGCGGCTCCACACCGCGCGCTCGCGCAACGATCAGGTCGCGACCGATTTCCGCCTGTGGGTGCGCACCGCGTGCGAACGCATCGACGCCGGGCTGAAGGCGCTCCAGACCGCGCTTCTCGCGCGTGCCGAAGAGCATGCGGGGAGCATCATGCCCGGCTTCACGCATTTGCAGGTCGCGCAGCCGGTGACGCTCGGCCATCACCTCCTCGCCTATGTCGAGATGTTTGCGCGCGACTGCGGCCGCTTTGCCGACGCGCGCCGCCGCCTCAACGAATCGCCGCTCGGCGCCGCGGCGCTGGCGGGCACCGGCTTTCCGGTCGATCGTCATGCAACCGCTGCGGCGCTCGGCTTCGACCGGCCGATGGCGAACAGCATCGACGCCGTGTCCGACCGCGATTTCGCGCTCGAATTTTGCGCCGTCGCGTCGATCGCCGCAATTCACCTGTCGCGCCTCGCCGAGGAAGTGGTGATTTGGGCGAGCCAGCCGTTCGGCTTCGTGAGCCTGCCCGACGCCTGGTCGACCGGCAGCTCGATCATGCCGCAAAAGCGCAACCCCGACGCCGCCGAGCTGGTGCGCGGGCGCGCGGGCCTGTTGCTCGGGGCCTTCCAGCGGCTTGCCGTGATCGTGAAGGGGCTGCCGCTTACCTATTCGAAGGACTTGCAGGACGACAAGGAGACGGTGTTCGGCGCCTTCGACGCGCTCGGTCTGTCGCTTGCGGCGATGACCGGGATGGTCGAGACGCTGACCTTCCGCACCGACCGGATGCGCGCGCTCGCCGCCTCGGGCTATTCGACCGCGACCGATCTTGCCGACTGGCTGGTGCGCGAGGCGGGGGTGCCGTTCCGCGAGGCGCATCATATCGTCGGCGCCTGCGTGAAACGATCCGAGGAACTCGGCGTTGAGCTTTCGGCGCTGCCCGCCGAAGACGCCGCGGCGATCCACGCCGCGGTGACTCCCGACGCGCTCGCCGCGCTGACCGTCGAGGCTTCGGTCGCCAGCCGCCGCAGCTATGGCGGGACGGCGCCCGACCGGGTAAGGGAAGCGATCGCCGCCGCCCGCGGCGCGCTGGAAGGAAGCGATTGATGGCGACGCGCCGCATCCTCATCGTCACAATAGGCGCCGCCGCCGCGCTGCTCGGCGCGTGCGGGGCCAAGGAAGATCTGAAGCCCGCGGCGAATCAGCCCGCCCCGACGATCCCCGTCGGCGCGACGCGCGCCCCGACCACGGAGGAGCTCACGACGCCTGACGCGCAGGCCAAGCCCGCGCGCAGCGACGAACTTCTCAAACGGTCCGAAAAACGCGAACCCGACGATTTCGACCTGCCGCCTCCGGGCTGAGCTACAGGACTTCCTTCGATGGACCATTTTGAATACCGTAACGGCGTCCTCCACGCCGAAGACATTCCCCTGCCGCGCATCGCCGAGGAAATCGGCACCCCCGTCTATGTCTATTCGCGCGCGACGCTCGAACGCCATGCCCAGGTGTTCGCCGACGCGCTGAAGGACATTCCGAAGAAGCACATCGCCTTCGCGATCAAGTGCAACCCCAACCTCGGCGTGCTGCGCGTCCTCGCGCGGCAGGGTTACGGCGCCGACGTCGTGTCGGGCGGCGAGCTCGAACGCGCGCTCGCCTCGGGCATGGCGCCTGAGGACATCGTCTTTTCGGGCGTCGGGAAGACCCGTGCCGAGCTGGCGCAGGGTCTCGACCGCGGCATCGGCCAGTTCAATATCGAACATGAGCCCGAAGGGGTCGCGCTCGCCGAGATCGCGCTGGCCAAGGAGATGACCGCGCCCGCGGTGCTGCGCGTCAATCCCGACGTCGATGCGGGGACGCACGCCAAGATCTCGACCGGCAAGGCCGAGAACAAGTTCGGGGTCGGCATCGACGCCGCACCTGACATCTTCGCGCGGCTGGCGGCGCTTCCGGGCCTCCAGATGCGCGGCATCGCGCTCCATATCGGCAGCCAGCTCACCAGCCTCGCGCCGCTCGAAGCGGCGTTCGAGCGCGTCGGCCGCCTCGTCGCCGACCTGCGCGCCGCGGGGCACAGCATCACCCATGTCGATCTCGGCGGCGGGCTCGGCGTGCCCTACCGTCCCGACGATAATCCGCCGTCGCCCGCCGACTATGGCGCGATGGTCGCGCGGGTGACGAAGGACTGGGACGTCACCTTGATGTTCGAGCCCGGCCGCGTCATCGCCGGCAATACCGGCGTGCTGCTGACCGAAGTGCTGTGGGTCAAGCCCGGCGCGACCAACCCCTTCGTGATCGTCGATGCGGCGATGAACGACCTTGCGCGTCCGGCGCTTTACGATGCGTATCACGACTTCGTCGCGGTGCAGCCGACCGGCGAGAAGATGACCGCGTCGATCGTCGGCCCGGTGTGCGAGACCGGCGACACCTTCGCGCGCGACCGCGTGATCGACAAGGTGGAGTCGGGCGACCTCGCGGTCTTCCGCACCGCCGGCGCCTATGGCGCGACGATGGCCTCGACCTACAACAGCCGCAGCCTCGTCCCCGAGGTGCTCGTCGATGGCGACCGTTCCATCATCGTCGCAGACCGCATCGCGGCGGGCACGATCATGGCCGCCGAACGCGTGCCTGACTGGATCGATTAATCAGCCTCGTCATTGCGAGCGAAGCGAAGCAATCCAGAGTGGCATAAGCCGCCCTGGATTGCTTCGCTTCGCTCGCAATGACGATGGTTTTCGCTTAGGCGTATTCCATGCACCAGCTCCCCATCTTCCTGAACCTCACCGGCCGCACGGTCGTGCTGGTCGGGGAGGGGGAGGCGGCCGACGCCAAGGCGCGGCTGATCGCGCGCGCCGGCGGGCGCATCGTCCCGGCGTGGGAGGAGGGCGCGAGCCTCGCCTTCGTCGCGCTCGATGAGGGCGCCGAAGCGGCCGCCGCCGATCTTCGCGCGCGCGGCCTGCTGGTCAATGTCGTCGACCGCCCTGATCTTTGCGATTTCACCACTCCCGCGATCGTCGACCGCGCGCCGGTGACTATCGCGATCGGCACCGGCGGCGCTTCGGCGGGGCTCGCCAAGGCGATCCGCCAGCGCATCGAGGCGCTGCTCCCCGCGCGCCTCGGCGCGCTCGCGGCCGCGCTCCACGCCGCGCGCGGCGCGATGAAGGCGCGCTGGCCCGCTGCCGCCGACCGCCGCCGCGCGCTCGACGCCGCGCTCGCGCCGAGCGGCGCGCTCGATCCACTCGATGGAACGGCAGCGGACAAGGTGTCGGGCTGGCTCGCAGGCGACGCCGCCATTCAGCCGTCGCGCCTCGAAACGATCGCCCTGATCAGTGCCGACCCCGACGACCTGACGCTGCGCGCCGCGCGCCTGTTGGGAGAGGCCGACCATATCTTCCACCCCGCCGGCACCCCCGCCGCGATCCTGAACCGCGCTCGCGCCGACGCGGTGCGCCATGTCGCCGATGCGCCGCCGAATGCGCCGCCGCCGGGCCTGTCGCTCTGGCTGTCGTTCTGAAAAGATTCACGCGGAGACGCGGAGAAACAGTGTTCACCGCCAAGCGGTTTTCTCCATCATCGCTGCGCCCTGGCGCAACGCCAATAGGATAAAGGGTCTGCCGGTCCGATCCTTCTTCTCCGCGCCTCCGCGTCTCCGCGTGAGTCTTTTCTTCTCTGCGGCCCCTGCGCGAATCTCTCCCGCGACCCGTCGCGCCCGTCGCTATCCTCGCGAAAGGCCCCCCGCGCGCCCCTTCATCGCGGCCCGATTACATTAAGTTAACTGGGCGCGGTGCCGCACTATCCATAGCTCTCGTGTCGGAGGCGTCTCTGCCGCCGATACAGGAGGGATGAATGCCATTACCTGCCATCGATATCGATACCGTGCCGCTTCTCGATACCGCGGTCGGATTGTTCGGCGCCTTCGCCGGCGAAAGCGCCAGTTCGGGGCCCTCGGTCTTCGAGATCGCCGTCACCGTCGTGACGATCATCTACGACTGAATGTCCCGGGCGACCGGCGGCCCTCCTTCGTGACCACAGCCTCGCGCCACGACCGTTTCCCGCGCCGCGACGAACGGCGCCGCGATCACATCCGCCGCGCCGCATCGAGCCTCGATGCGCGCTGGCGGACAGCGGACGGACTGCCCGGCGGCCTGCGCGCGGCGATGGCGGCGGCGGCGAACGAACCGCCCGCCGCCGCGCTGGCCGCGCTCGCGCCGTGGCTCGCCGACACCGGCTGGCTCGCGCGCCGGCTGGGCGAAGCCGTGGCGCAGCTTGCCGCCGAGCCCTTCGCGTCGCCGCCGCCGCGCCCGGTCGGGGGCGGGGAGAGCGCGGGCGGTCTGCTCCTCGCGGAGCAGGGCGCCATCCGCCTGACGCTTCGCATCCAGGGCTTCGAGCGGCGCGAGGGGCCCCCGGCCACGACCCGCTTCCCTCCGGGCGCCGCCGCGATCCGCTTTCTGAGGACGGGCGGCGCGTCGATCCGCCGCCATCGTGTCGCGGTCAGTGCCGCCGAAGAGGCGGGCGCCTTCACCGCCGCGGCCGCCGCAGCCTGCCAAAGCGAGGGAGCGCGACCGCTCGTCGCCGGTGAAAGCCTGTTTCTGGACACCGCGCGCGAAAGCTTCACTCTTGCCGATGCGAGCGGCGACATCCTGTTCCTCGAACTCGCGGTGCAGCCGCCGTCGCCGCTGCCGGTGCGCGCCTATGACGTGGCGAGCGGCCGGCTCGTCCACCTCGCGTCGGCGCGCCGCGACGCCAGCTTCCGACAGATGGGGCTCGCCGTGCTTCGCGCCCTGGGCTGCCGCGACGCCGCACCGCTGTTCGCCGCCGAGATCGAAAGCGGCGATTTCGCCGCGCGATGGGCGGCGATGCGCGAATTGGTCGCGCTCGACCCGGCCGCCGCAATGCCGCATCTCGTCCGCATGGCGGCGGCGGACCCTCATTCCGAAATCCGCCGCGCCGCGACCGCGACGCTGGCGCTCTATCCACCCCCGCCCGCTTGCGGGATGGGAGCAGGAGAAGTCCATGCCGCGCCTGATCGATCCGCCCGCCGCGCCCGAATATGATCTCGCCGAAGTCGCCGCGCGGCTCGACGAAAGCGGCGTCGATCTGGCGGATGAAGCCAGCCTCGCGCGCTGCACCGGCCTCCTCGCCGGCCTCGCGCGCAATCGCGATTTTCTCGCCGACCGCATCATCGCCGAACTCAAGGCAAGCTATGCCGATCAGCTTGCGGCGAATCGCTATTCGGCGCAGGTCCTCCTTCTCCATCGCAGCCCGCGCGGCTTTTTCCTCCGCGCCAACCTGTGGCCTGCCGCGACCGACGCCGTCTATGCGGCAAGCTGTGCCGCGGCCTTCGCCTATGGCGTGCCGCACGACCATAATTTCTCGTTTCTGACCGCCGGCTATTGGGGTCCGGGCTATGTCAGCGACTATTACGACTATGACGCCGAGCGGGTCGACGGCTGCCTCGGCGAGGCGCTGAACCTGACCTTCGTCGAGCGTAGCGCCTTGAGCGAAGGCCGGATGATGTTCTACCGCGCCCACCGCGACATCCACAGCCAGCTCCCGCCCGAGCGCCTGTCGATCAGCCTCAACATCATGGACGAGGGCGAGCATGTCCCGTGGCGCGATCAATATATCGTCGATCTGACACAGGGCACGATCGCGAAGCGCCCGACGCTGACGAGCGGCGAAATGCTTCTCCGCTGCGCGGTCCATCTGACCGATAACGGCAAGGATGTCGCCGAGCAGTTCGCCAGAATGCACCCGGTCCCGCGCGTCCGCGCCAATGCGATCGCGGCGCTGGCGGCGGTGACGGAGGGCAAGGGGCGATCGGCGGTGCTGGAGCGGGGGCTGCGCGACGCGGACGCGCGGGTGCGCGATGACTGCGAACGGTGGCTGGCGATTTAGAGCCGCAATCGGCAAATCGTCCCAAGCTTCAGAACTTCTTGAGAAATCCGTCAGGACTTCGGCGCCTTCCCTTCCTATCCAGCCGTCAGGATGTGAGGGGATGACGAATGGCGAATATCGGAACGAAAACCCGGCGCTCTTGCAAGATTGCGCTACATGGTGAGATCAGTCCGCATACGGCGGACCGCAGTCGCCTTGTCTCGCTGTTTCTGACCGCAGTCATGCTTGCCGGATGCGGTTCGCAGTCGACTCACACCAGCGACAATGTCGATGCTGCGACAACGGCGAGCGGCGCGGCCGCGAATATGGCGACCGCCGCTGCGCCGGCTGCCGCTCCGGCCGCTGCCGCTCTGCCGCCAGCTGCCGTGGCGGCATGGGAAAATTTCGCGCGCGGCCAGTGCCGCGATCAAGGCGAGCGTTTCGGCGCCGTGCGCTTTGCGCCGCTCGCGGGGCGCGGAGAGGCCGTTGATCTGGTCGAACGGCATTTTGCGGGCGGTAAGGGCGGGTTCCTGTCCGCAGACTTCAATGCCGATGGAAACCTCGATTTCGTCGTCACCACGCCGGGACATGGTTGCGCCGCCAGCGGCCCCGCCTATGGCGATCGGGGGCCGCCGGTGGATTTTATCGTCTCCACGGCCGGCGGCTACAAGGTGGTCGATGGCTTCATGGGCTGGATCGCCCCCGCCATGATCGTGCGTCGCGGCGACCGCGACGCGCTCGACCTGCCGGGCAGCTTCAACGGTCGGTGCGGCACTGTCGCCAAGGTGACATGGGGCTGGACGAACAATGGCATCGACGTCGTCGAGCGGCGCGACGATCGCGGCCAGCCGGTCGACCGGGAAGGGTGCGCGCAGGCTGTGGTGAAAGACGGGGCTGCCGCCTCGCCCGTCGAGAAGGGGTTTTATGCCGCCGGCATGGCGGGTGGGTGCGCCGATGCGGCGCAGCAAGATTCCTTTGCCTATTGGGATGGATCTCACATCGAGGCTTTGGGCGGGAACCGTTATCGCATTCGCTTTCGCGAAATCGAAGAAGCTGAAATTGTCTTCAATGACCGTGTTTTCACCGTCAACAACCCTACCATGCTTATTGAGGAATATGGAGCCCGCTGGGTTCATTGCCCCGCGTCGCAAGTGTCCCGGTCTGCCCGTCAACAACTGGGATTGCCGTGATCGGGGCGGACATGATTCCGGCGAAATGGGTCCGAACTTGAATAATCCCCTTTCCTGCATTCCCTCGCCGAGCCAGTCTCCACTCCTCGGCCCTTTCGCTTCGTGGATGCTTCGCCCGCCCTGAGATCTCGCGCAGCCGCAAATCCTTCGGTTAGGCATCATGTTGCCGAAGGGGAGCGGCAAGTGTGACAACTTAGGCATGAACACTATGCGATCGGGTGCTGGTCGGCCGCACCGCGCGCGCCGCGACTCGCCTGCTGACAGCGCCGCCAACCCCTGCTAACGCGCGCGCCATGACCACGCCTCTCTCCCATATCCGCAACTTCTCGATCATCGCGCACATCGACCATGGCAAGTCGACGCTCGCCGACCGGCTGATCCAGTTCACCGGGGGGCTGACCGCGCGCGAAATGTCCGCGCAGGTTCTCGACAATATGGATATCGAGAAGGAGCGCGGAATCACCATCAAGGCGCAGACGGTGCGCCTGAAATACACCGCGAAGGATGGCGAGACCTACGAGCTCAACCTGATGGATACGCCCGGCCACGTCGATTTCGCCTATGAAGTGTCGCGGTCGCTCGCGGCGTGCGAGGGCGCGCTGCTCGTCGTCGACGCGGCGCAGGGGGTCGAGGCGCAGACGCTCGCCAACGTCTATCAGTCGATCGAGCATGATCATGAGATCGTGCCGGTGATCAACAAGATCGACCTGCCCGCCGCGGACGTCGACAAGGTCAAGGCCGAGATCGAGGATATCATCGGCCTGCCCGCCGACGATGCGGTACTCGCCAGCGCCAAGTCGGGGATCGGCATCGAGGAAGCGCTCGAGGCGATCGTCGCGAAGATTCCGCCGCCGAAGGGCGATGCATCGGCGCCACTCGTCGCGATGCTCGTCGACAGCTGGTACGACCCCTATCTGGGCGTCGTCATTCTGGTCCGCGTCGTCGATGGCGTACTCAAGAAAGGCCAGCAGATCAAGTTCATGCAGGCGGGCACCACCCACCTGATCGACCGCGTCGGCTGCTTCACGCCGAAGCGCGAGGAGCTGACCGAGATCGGCCCCGGCGAGATCGGCTTCATCACCGCGCAGATCAAGGACGTCGCGCAGGCGCGCGTCGGCGACACGGTGACCGATGCCAAGAAACCCGCCGCGGCGCCGCTGGCGGGGTTCAAGGAGGTCCAGCCGGTCGTCTTCTGCGGCCTGTTCCCGACTGACGCCAACGACTTCGAGAAATTGCGCGAGAGCATCCAGAAGCTCCGTCTCAACGACGCATCATTCAGTTTCGAGATGGAGACGAGCGCCGCGCTCGGCTTCGGCTTCCGCTGCGGGTTCCTCGGCCTCCTCCATCTGGAGATCATCCAGGAGCGATTGACCCGCGAATATGACCTCGACCTGATCACCACCGCGCCGTCGGTGGTCTATAAATTGAAGCTCACCCGGTCGAAGGACGGCGGCCCGACCGAGATGGAACTCCACAACCCCGCCGACATGCCCGACCCGAACCGGATCGAGGAGATCGAGGAGCCGTGGATCGAGGCGGTGATCTATGTCCCCGACGAATATCTCGGCGCGATCCTCAAGCTCTGCCAGGACCGCCGCGGCGTCCAGAAGAATCTGACCTATGTCGGCGGCCGCGCGCAGATCACCTATGAACTGCCGCTCAACGAAGTGGTGTTCGACTTCTACGATCGGCTGAAGAGCATCAGCCGCGGCTATGCCTCGTTCGACTATCACCAGATCGGGCATCGCCCCGGCGACCTCGTCAAGATGAGCATCCTCGTCAACAACGAGCCGGTCGACGCGCTCAGCATGATCGTCCACCGCGGCAGCGCCGAGGCGCGCGGTCGCGGGATGTGCGAGCGGCTCAAGGATCTGATCCCGCGTCACATGTTCAAGATTCCGATCCAGGCGGCGATCGGCGGCAAGGTGATCGCCCGCGAGACGATCGCCGCGCTGCGCAAGGACGTGACCGCCAAATGCTATGGCGGCGACGCCACCCGCAAGAAGAAGCTCCTCGAAAAGCAGAAAGAGGGCAAGAAGCGGATGCGCGAATATGGCAACGTCAACATCCCGCAGGAGGCGTTCATCGCCGCGCTGCGGATGGGAGACGACGCCTGATCGAGGCGGGCGGGGCTTCCGTGGCCCGCCTACATCTCGATGACGATCTTCACCTTCGATGGGCTGGTGCCCGCGGCCTGCGCGATTTCGGAGCGCATCCGTGCCACCATCGCACCCAGATTTGCGCGGCCGGGCGACGCTTCGCCCAGAAGCTCGGCGATCGGTGCGCCGAGCAGCGCGGCCAGCGACTGCAGCCGCGCCGCCTTGGGCCGCGAACGATTCTGTTCCCAATAGCAGACCGAAGCCTCGGTCACGCCGAGCTGTTGTGCGAGATCGGACTGGGTCCAGCACCGCGCCTTGCGGAGCCGCGAGAGCTTTTCGCCGAGCGTCTCGAAAACCGGACTGACGTTATCCCCGGCGAGACCCGCTTCGCCCGCGGGCACGGCTTCGACGGGCGTGATACCCGGCGTCGAAGGAGAAAGAGAGAAATTGCGCACGACCCGTTACCTTCATTAACCTAGATTAATTTTTCACCCAACGCCATTTAACGCCTTAAGTTCCCTTGCTCTTTCAACTTTTCCCATTGTCGGCCGCGTTGCGATTGCCAGCGGCGTGCCGGGCCATTAGCCTTGAGGAATCGGAGGAGGTGAGCGCGATGATCGAGGCCCCGGCGCGACCGATCGACCACATCGTCGTGCACAGCGCCCTCAACGACGGAACCCGCGTCTCGCTGCGCTGCATCACCCCCGCCGACGAGGAGCGGCTGCGTACCGGGATTGCCACGCTGTCCGCCGAATCGCGCTATCTGCGATTCTTCTCGCCTGCCCCGACGCTTCCCGATGCGGTGATCAAGCGGCTCGTCAATGTCGACGGGCACGACCATATCGGCTGGGGCGCGATCTGCACCGATTGCGACGATTGGCCGGCAATCGGCGCGGTGCACGCAGTGCGCTATGCCGACGGACCCGCGGGCGAATTTTCGATCGCGGTGCTCGACGCCTTTCAGGGCAAGGGACTCGCGCGGATGATGACCGCGGCGCTGCTGATCCAGTGCCTCGCCGAGGATCTGCTGACGCTTGAGATTCATATGCTGTCGGAGAATGCGGCGGCGCGTCGGCTGGTGAAATCGCTCGGCGCGGTGTGGACATCCGAAAGCGCGGGGGTTGCCGAATATGCGCTCGGAGTCGCGGACGGGATCGCGTCGCTGCGCGCCGACCCCGACGCACCGGGGGTCGAGGATGTGTTCCATGCGCTGACGCGATTGTGACCGGGAAAGCCCCGGCGGACCCAAAATGGAAAAGGCGCCGGAGTTCTGCTCCGGCGCCTTTCGCCTAATCGTCCGTTCGGACGCGTTTATTTGGTTTGCGGCTCGGGCGCCGGCGCCGTGGTGTCGGCGGGCGGCGGGGTGACGCCCTTGTCGATCGCATCGGCCTTGGCTTCGCCGGCGGCCTCGACCGCGTCGGCCTTCGCCTCGGTCGCTTCCTTGGTCGGGCCTTCGGGCATGGCATCGGCCTGCGCGTCGATGGCGTCCGACTGAGCTTCGGCCTGGTCCTCGACCTGATCGGCCTGCTTGCTCTGGCAGGCGCCGAGCGCGAGCGCCGAGGCGGCGGTGAGGGCAATGATCGTCTTGCGCATATCGAATATTCTCCAAGGTTGACTCCGAGGCTTAACGCCGGGTGAACGCCAGAGTTGCACGATAATTTCAAGTCCCTGAAATAGAACGCGTTTTTGTTTGTTCTGCCCCGCATTCGGATCGTCTCCGCACCCTCCCGAGCCGCCGCCAGCCCAAAAAAAGAGGGCGCCAGAAGCGCCCTCTTCCTACCATGTCGCACGGACCGCGATCAGAAGCGCTGCTGGCGCTCGTAGAGATCGCGATAGTGCTGGATGCGGGTGACGCGCAGGCCCGGCATACCGCTGCGGTCGATCGACCGCTGCCAACCGGCGAACTCTTCGAGCGTCAGGCCATAGCGTTCGCACACTTCATCGACGGTCAGCAGACCGCCGTTGACCGCAGCCACGACCTCTGCCTTGCGGCGAACGACCCAGCGGGTGGTGTTCGCCGGCGGCAGCGTGTCGAGCGTCAGCGGTTCGCCGAGCGGACCGATGACCTGAGCGGGCCGGATTTTCTGATTCTCGATCATGTTCATTCCATATTGTCTTCGTCGTGGGGGATCGGCGAGGCCGACAACCAGGGTGCTACATGCAAGGGGTTCAACATCGACTGAAACCCTCTGGTAAACGGGCTGTTCACAGTTTCGGTCAGGACGTTCGCTCCATCGGACAGGTCGAGGAAACGAACGGGCCGCGCCGCCATTTGTTCCGTCGCGGCGGGCGCGGCGGCCAGAAAATGGCTGAGTGCGTTAACGCGTGCCGCGTGGCGTTCGCGACTCGCCCGCGCGCGCAGCATGCGAACCGTCGGCGAGGCCGCCTGGCGTGCCGTGGACACCGCGAGCAATATGTCGAATCCCGGCTCCGACAGGCGGGCCGCGCCGGCAAGCTGCGCAAGATCGGACGGGTCGACGTTCATGCCATCCGTCTAGCGGAGAGGGGCTAAGGTCCAGTAAATGCCCATTTCATGGCTTGTTAGCGAAGCTTAACCCCCGTCAATATCTTGACGCTTGCGGCGGAAAAGCTGGCATTTCGGGTGATCCATCCCTAGATGGCGCGAGCGATGATCGAGACGATTTCTCCCCCCGCCGGTGCTGTTCGCGCCGACTTTCAGCTCGCCGAACCGCTGAAGGACCGGCGAGTCGTGGTCGCAATGTCGGGCGGCGTCGATTCGAGCGTGGTCGCCGCGCTCGCCGCGCGGTCGGGCGCCGAGGTGATCGGCGTGACGCTTCAGCTCTATGACCATGGCGCCAAGGCGAAGCGCGTCGGCGCCTGCTGCGCCGGGCAGGACATTCGCGACGCGCGCGCGGTCGCCGACCGGCTGGGTTTCGCGCACCATGTCCACGATCATGAGAGCCGGTTCCGCGACACGGTGATCGACCAGTTCGCCGACGAATATCTGGCGGGCCGCACGCCGATCCCCTGCGTGCGCTGCAATATGGGGGTGAAGTTCACCGACCTGTTCCAGCTCGCGAAGGATCTGGGCGCCGACTGCCTCGCGACCGGCCATTATGTCCGCCGCGTGATGGGCCCCGCAGGCGCCGAACTCCATCGCGCGGTCGATCCGGCGCGCGACCAGAGCTATTTCCTGTTCGCGACGACGCAGGAACAGCTCGACTTCCTGCGCTTTCCCTTGGGCGGGCTCGAAAAGAGCGTCGTGCGCGAGATTGCGCGCGACCTTGGCCTCGGCGTCGCGGGCAAGCCCGACAGCCAGGACATCTGCTTCGTTCCCGACGGCGATTATGCGACGCTGGTGAAGAAGCTCCGCCCCGAGGCCGACGACCGGGGCGAGATCGTCCATGTCGACGGCCGCGTCCTCGGCACGCATCGCGGCCTTATTCATTATACGGTCGGCCAGCGGCGCGGGATCGAGATCGGCGGGCAGGCCGAACCGCTCTATGTCGTCCGCCTCGATGCCGAAAAGAAGCACGTTATCGTCGGGCCGCGCCGCGCGCTCGCGGTGTCGGGGGCGCGGCTCGGCGAAGCGAACTGGCTGGATGCGGTCGAGGGGCGGCCGGTGCTCGCCAAGGTGCGCAGCATGGCAAAGCCGGTGCCGGCGCGGGTCGAAGGCGACCGGCTGGTCTTCGCTTCCCCCGAATATGGCGTCGCGCCGGGGCAGGCGGCGGTGCTCTATGACGCCGCCGACGCCAGCCGCGTGCTCGGCGGCGGCTGGATCGAAGAAACCTTCCCCGCGGAATAGATTGCACTTTCCCTTCCGATGCCGCAGCCTGCGCGCAAAAGGGGAGACAAGTCATGGTCAACTGGATCTTGCGCGGCGCCGTTCTGCTGTGGGCGCTGTTCTTTGCGATCGTCGGGCTGCGCGGGATATTCGATCCGGCAAGCTTCACCGAATTGTTCGGCATCGTCGTCGAAGGCGCGGCCGCCAATACGGTGCGCGCCGACCTGTCGGCCTTCTTCCTCGTTGCGGCCGGGGGCGCGGCGGTGGGCGCGCTGGTGCCCGGCTGGTCGCGCGCGCTGCTGGTGCCGGCGGCGCTCTACGGCACCGCGCTGGTCGGCCGACTGATCGGCGTCGGCAGCGGCGATCTCGTCAACGCCGGCATCGTCCAGGCGATGATCATCGAGGCGCTGTCGACCGGGCTGATGGTGGCAAGCTGGTGGGTGCTGTCGCGGCGGGCTCCGGCGGTATCGGATGCGCCCGTCGATACGGTGCATTGATCGAGCAGCGGGGGTGAGGGTCGCGGCGGCTTGCGACCGGAAGCTGACCTATCCTCCATCGTCATCCCGGACTTGATCCGGGATCCATTCTCTCAGCGCCGGATGAATGGATCCCGGATCAAGTCCGGGATGACGAGAGTTTACAGGCGGCAGATGAGACTTCTTCCCTTATCTGGGAAATGGTCGCTCCCCATCCCAAAGCCGCCGAGACATACGCCGCGGGCGCCCGCGTTGCTTGTCTTTTTGACCATTATGTGAGTAACTGGCGCCGGGTCGCTTCTGTTTCCTTTTGTGGTGGAAGGGGGAGCCTATGGCAGCCGAGGACAAGCGCGGCGGCGACAGACGTGGGGAGGATCGGCGGGTCGCCGACGACCCCGATTATAAAGGGCCGGAACGCCGCAAGGGCGACCGGCGTTCGGGCAAGGAGCGCCGCGAATCCGACAGGTCGTAGCGCGGCGGCCGGCCCTTGGCTGGAGATGAATCCGTGACCGATCTGCCGCGCCTTTCGATCGATATCGTCTCCGACGTGATGTGCCCATGGTGCATCGTCGGCTGGCTGAAGTTCGAGAAGGTGATGGCGCATTTCGCGGGGCGGCTGGACTTTCGCGTCCAGTGGCACCCCTTCGAGCTCAACCCCGACATGCCGGCCGAAGGCGAAGATGCCGCAAGCCATGTGATGCGCAAATATGGCATCAGCGCCGAGCAGAGCCGCGCGAACAGCGGCCGGATGGCGGCGATCGCGGCCGACCTGGGGTTCACCTTCAATCGCGGACCCGGTTTCCGGATGCGCAACAGCTTCGACGCGCACCGCCTGCTGAGCTGGGCGGGGGCGCTCGAGGAGCCCGAGCAGGTCGCGGCGACGGGCGTGCAGACCGCGCTCAAGCTGGCGCTGTTCCGTGCTCATTTCACCGACAATCGCGATGTGAGCGATCCCGCGGTGCTCGCCGATATCGCGGCGTCGGTGGGGCTCGACCGGGACCGCGCGGCAGCCCTTCTCGCCGGCGACGATTATGGCGAAATGGTGCGCACCGAGGAGGCCTATTGGGCCGACCGGAATGTGACGGGGGTTCCGGCCTTCATTCTGGGCGGGCGGATGCTCGTTCCCGGCGCGCAGGACCCCGAGGTCTTCATTCGCGTGATCGAAACCAAGGTGCTGGCAGCCGCCGCCTGAAGGAACGGCAGCCCGGCTCCGCGCGTTTCCCGGTCGTCCCTCGAAAGGAGCCGGCCATGATCGACGATCCCCAGCGCAGCAGCGAAGCCCCCGAAGCGCGGAACCGCGAACAGGATGACGAGGAAGCGCAGGCGCAGACGGTCGCCGAAGCGGCGCGCCGCGCCCGCTCGCTGGAGGACAGCCGCAAGGCCAAGGCGCGCAGCGAAACCGACGATGTCGAGGATCTGGTCGATCATATGCGCCAGATGGAGCGATCGGGCCGGATCGACATGGACGCCTATCGCGGCGAACGCAGCGACGACGATGAAGAAGATGAACTGGGCCCCGGCGGGGTCGACGACGACGAGCCGCGCGGGGCGCCCTGAACGGCGGCAGCCAGCACACCGCGATTGATCGATAATGGCGCCCGAGCGGGTGCGATGACTCCCGATCTCCGCCAGCGTGGAGGTGCTTCGTTGGCATTTCCTTCAGCCTTCGATGGCAGAAGGCGGGCATGGCCCGTCGTTACCGTCCGCCTCCCCCACGCCATGCGCGCAGGCCCCGATCCCGACGCCGGAACCGCCGCGATCGCTTCGCGCTGTGGCTGACGCTCGTCGTCTGCGGCGGGTTCGCCGGGACGCTCGCGGCCTTGCAGACCGGCTCCGTTCCGCGGGCGGCCGCCGAAATGGCTGTTCTTGCCGCTCCCGCGGCCCCCGCTCATGACGGCCTGTCAGCGCGCTTCGGCTTTTGCCACATGGGCGGCGGACGGAACTGCGTCGTCGATGGCGACACCTTCTGGTTCGCGGGCGAGAAATATCGCATCGCCGATATCGACACCCCCGAAACCCACCCGCCACGCTGCGCCGAGGAGGCGGCGCTCGGCAAGGCGGCGACCGAACGGCTGCAGCGCTGGCTGAACGAAGGCGCGTTCACGCTGGAAAGCATCGACCGCGACACCGACCGCTATGGCCGCAAGCTGCGCGTCGTGACGCGCGGCGGCACGAGCGTTGGCGACGCGCTGGTCGGCGAAGGACTCGCGCGGCGCTGGGAAGGCCATCGCCGCCCCTGGTGCTGATGCTCCGTCGAAGGCCGGCGCGGCTTTCGGGCGGCTCGTCGGAGGGGCTGGAGCCGACTCGTTTTCCATGCGTATGATCGCCAAGGCTCCTGCTTTCGGGAGCGACAAGGAGATTTGTCATGGCCGAGCATGATCACAGCGCGATCAAGGAACATATGAACGTCATCGGCGCCGACGGCGTCCACATCGGCACCGTCGATCATATCGACGGCGAGCGGATCAAGCTGACCAAGGCCGACAGCGGCGACGGCAAGCATCATTATCTGCCGGCCGGGCTCGTCGCGGCGGTCGAGGGCGACACGGTGCGCCTGTCGGCGAACGCCGCCAACGCGGTCGACCTGTTCGAGGAAGCCGAATAGCCGGACACAGATGGCCGGGGCCGCAATCCGGCGCTCCGGCACTCGAAACTGGCCCGTCCCACCACAGCGGGGCGGGCCGTTTTCATTCGGCATTTGTGATTTTTCAAGCCTTTGCCGCTAGGCTGCGCGGCGATGGATTCGATGGACCGCAGCAAAGCGCCGCGCCGATGGCGCACCGGGTGGGTATGGATGGCGGCGGCCTTGCTGCTGTTCGCCGTCGGCTATGCGGTCGCGAATCGCTTTCAGCTCACCCACGCCATCCTCTATCGCTGGGCCGCGGGCGACCGGGCGAGCGCGATCACCGCTTTTCTGTTCATGGCGTTTCAGGGGGCAGTCTTCCTCGCCGCGCTGCTGCTTGTCCCGCGCCGCTGGGCGGTGCTGCTGCTCGCGGTCGCGGGCCTCTCGATCCTGGTCAACATTGGTTACAGCCAGATCGTCGGCAGCCTTCTCGACGATGGTTCCTTTGCCTGGATGATCGGCGAAGCGCGGCAGGCGGGGAATGCGGCGGGGCAGTTCGGAGCCGATTTTCTGTGGGTTGGCGTGCAGGTCGCGGCGGCGCTGGCGCTGTTCGTCGCCGCGCGCACGGCGGCGCGGCGCGGCGGCGCGCTGCCGTGGGGGAAGGGGATCGCGGCGGTGCTGCTCGTGCTGCTCATGCTTCCCAGCCTTCTCTATCGTCAGGCCGGGGTGCATCCCGAAAGCGCCGAGCGGAGCCTCTATGGCCTCGGCTGGGATGTGCTGACCGCGCCGCCGCCGCCGCCGCGGGGGCGGATCGACATGGCGCCCGATCCGGCGGCGAAGGCGCCGCGCCATATCGTCTGGCTGGTCGACGAGAGCGTCGCCGAAGCGCCCTTCGCCCGGCTGATCGCGCCGAAGCTCGCCGGGGTTCCGCACGTCGATTTCGGCATCGCGGCGTCGCTCGGCAATTGCAGCACCCCGTCGCAGGTCGCGCTGCGGTCGGGGGTCGATGTGCGGCGCGTCACGGCGGAAAGCGACCTGCGCCGCACCCCCTCGATCTGGGCCTATGCCCGCGCCGCCGGTTATCGCACGATGCTGATCGACGGGCAGGCGTCGGGGGCGCCGCAGAATCTGCTGCTGCCGCCCGAACGCGCGCTGATCGACGATTACCGGCCGATGGTCGGCGGGCTCGATACCGATCTGAAGATCGCCGATACGCTGAACGCGCAGATGAAGGGCGGGCGGAAGAGCTTTACCTATGTCGTCCTGCAAGGGGTGCATTTCCAGTACCGCGACCATTATCCCGCCGGTGCGATCCCGGCCGACAGCCCGGTCGACCTGCAATATGCCACCGCGCTCAGCTGGTCGAAGGGGCGCTTCTTCGAGCGCCTGCTCGCCGGGGTTGACCGCGAGGCGGTGGCGATCGTCTATACCTCCGACCACGGCCAGAATCTGACCCCCGGCAAGCTGCCGCATTGCAGCCCCGAGGCGGTGCGCGACGAGTTCCGCATTCCGCTGCTCGCCTTCCTGCCGGCGCACGAGGCCGCGCGCTACGCCGCGGCGCCCAAGGCCGGCCATTCGGCGAGCCAGATCTTTCCGGCGATGCTCGGCTGGATGGGCTACGACCGGGCCAAGGCCGCGGCGCGATACGACCGCGACCTCGACCAGCCGACCGCGCGCTACGTCTGGTTCGGCCGCACCGTGGTGCCGACGAGCGCGGGCGGCAAGGTCGAGTTGACCGCCGGTCCCGCCTTCCCCGGCGCCACGGCGCAATAGGCGGGGCTCAGCGCGTCGGGGCGGCCGCACCGCCGTGGGCGTTGGCGCGGATTTCGGCCTTGGACAGCTTGGTCACCAGCGGACCGGTGACGCTGTCAGCCTTGCTGTAGAGCGCGGCGAGCGGGATGTTGTAGAGCTTGCCGCCGTCGACGATCACCGCATTGTCGCCGTCGATGCTCTGCACCGTGCCGATGTCGTTGCCCGTGGTGTCGGTCACCTGCGCGCCGGCGCGCACCTGTTCGCGCGCCGCGACGACCAGCTTCGTTTCGTCGATCGTGCCGTTCACCGTGCCGTCGACGCGATCGACGGTATCGCCGACCTGATCGGTGACGGCACCCACGGTCCCCGCGACCGGGCCGGTGCCCGCGCCGACGGTCGCATCGACGGTGCCGCCGACGCCGACCTGCGCGATCGCGGGGGCGGCAAGCGCCGCGGCGCCCGCGGCGATGAGGGTGAGAGCCTTGCGCATCGAATATCTCCTTGGTTGCGGGCAGCCGCTAGCGGCGCCCTCCCACCGAAAAACCGGCGGGCGGCGGAGATGTTGCAAAAGCGGCGGCGAGTCGCGGCTGCCGCGCGACGAGCGGCTGAGCGCGGGCCCGTCAATGCGCCTTTGCGGGCGCGGGCTTAGCGGCGATCAGCTTGGTCAGCGTCGCGACGCGGCGGCGCGCGGCGCTCCAGTCGCGTTCGGGATGCGCCTGGATCTGGCCCAGGAGGACATCGAGCTCCTTGCGGCGATCGCCTTCGGTCACGGCCTGCATGGTCTTTCTCCTTCGCGGCCAAGCATAGCATATCGCGCCCGTGAAGGGAGTCGGTCGGCCCTCGCGAAAAGCCAGTCCGTCCTTTTTCGGCCGGTTCGCGGGGTGGCGCTTCGCTGTCGCCGTGCCTATCTATCGCGCGATGAAGCATGGGGAGCGGACCATCACCAACAGGCCTGTCATCGTGATCGCGCGGCTGAAGGCGAAGCCGCTGCTGGCGGGGCAGCTTGTTGCGGCGTTGCTGCTCGCGGGGCTGGCATTGGGGCAGGCGTGGCCGGTGCGCGCCGACGGCATGGGGGCGATGCTGCGGGCGATCCTGTTCGGCGACGCGGTGGCGACGGCGGCGATGCTGGCGGCGGCCTACGGTCTCTGGACCTGCCGGCGGCTGTGGCGCCAGCGCGCGCGCTATATCTTCCACGACGGCGCGCGCCTCTATCGCGGCGGCGACCTGTCGTGGCCGCTGGAGTCGATCCGCGACGTGGTGGTCGCGCGCGGCGGTGCCGGCGTGCCCGCGCTGCGGCTGGTCGTCGACGACGACAGCGAGGTCACGCGGCCGCTGGTGCTGCTGCCTTTGCTCGACGGCTCGGCCGAGGCGGTACGCGGCGGCGTGCTGTTCGCGGCGACGGGAATGCGCGGGGTGCCGAGCGGGGTGACGGTTAATTGAAGGGGCGCGAGAGCGGCCTTATGATTTGAAGATATTTTCCCGGTGCCACGCGAGAAAGCTCGGATGCGGGCGAAGGACCGGGTCGAGCGGTGCGATCGCTCTGCGGTCGGGTCGGAGCAATCGGTCGAGACTTTCGGTATCGTTGACGTGGCGCGAGACAAGAACCGAGAGGTCGTCGTCCAAGGAAATCAGGCCGCGATCGAACATCCAGTGCGCGGTGCCCGAAAGGGCGAGGCCGTTGTTGACGCTGTCGGGACCATTCTGCGCCACCGGGCGAATGTGGGCGGCAGCGACCTCGGCGCGCCCGCCGCCGTTGATGAATTTGAGGCCGGTCATTGCGCAACGCTTGTCATAGGCCGCGAGCACAGCGGTACGAAAAACGCGGTCACGAATGATGCGTGAGGTCAGGCTTTCGGTGCGAACTCGTTCTTGCTCGAAGCGGAACGGGCGCTGGGTGTCGTGGAGCGAAGGAGGCAAAGGGGCGGTCGGACCGCCAATGCGGGGAAGAACGCTTTCATTGTCGCCCAAGCCAAGATTGATGATGCGAACAAAGTCGCGTTGACTAAGTGGGCGCACAGCTGCTTGAGCATTGGCAAGATCGCTTTCGACAAGTTCGCCATCGATCGCTCGTGGAACATTGTGTGCGAAATCGAGATAGGTATCTGGCTGGATAAGCGCGAGATAATGGCCGTCGCGCGTGGGATCGGGAACGATCCGTTCGACCCAGGCGACAGCGTAAAAGCCCCGGCCCCCAGCCTTTACAGGCTCATAATAGACGGCCCAGTCGCCTTCGAACTGGCTGGCGCGCGACAGATAGGCCTTAGGGAATTGATATTGCCGATAAGGCTCGTCGGCATAATGCGTATCGCGGCGATGGACGAAGACCCCGGGCATAGGGCTTGGTTAGCGGATGAGCTTTGGCTAGGCGACGCCTAAATGGGGCCACCTGCCATCGTAATTCTCTCGCCGCCCGAATTCCGGATCAAGTTTGGGGCAGGCGAGCCGTCAATTTCAAACCGAAAACCCGCCCGCATTCCGCCGGTTCGACCCTGCCGCCAGCACCTTCTTGCCCGTCGGGGTCAGCGCCCATTTGGCGCCCTGTTGCACCACGAGACCCAGCGTGACGAGTTCGTCGCGGATCGGGTCGGTCGGGAGTTGGGGGCGGCGGTTCGAGAGGCCTTCGAGGGTGGCGCGCTGGGGTTGGCTGAGGATCAGCAGTTTCTGTTTTTTCTTGTCGGTCATTCGGGTGGCCTTTTGACTCTATTCCTGCGCGGGGTGTGTGAGCGGTCCTGCCCTCCCCGCTGCGACTAGCGAACAAGTTCGCAAGTCTCGCTGCCCCTCCCGCTTGCGGGAGGGGTTGAGTGCGCGTTTATTCCGCGGCGATGCCGGCAGCCTTGAACATGTCCTCGCCGTCGCTTTCGGCGTCGTTGACCGGCGCGGCGTCGTCGTTGCTCTTGGCCTTCTTGCGGCTGTCGAAGCTCGACCAGACGGTGTTCCAGTCGCCGCGGGTCGCGGCCTTGCTGTATTCGGTGGCGCGGGTTTCGAAGAAGTTCGCGTGCTCGACGCCATTCAGCAGCGGGGCGAGCCAGGGGAGGGGGTGTTCGTCGATCATGTAGATCGGCTGGAAGCCGAGCTGCCCCAGGCGCCAGTCGGCGATGTAGCGGATGTAGCGCTTGATCTCCTTCGGCGTCATGCCGGGGACCGGGCCCTGCTCGAAGGCGAGGTCGATGAACGCATCCTCGAGCCGCACCGTCTTCTGGCAGCAGTCGATGATGTCTTCCTTCACCGCCTTGGTCAGGCAGTCGCGTTCCTTGACGAAGGCGTGGAACAGGCGGGTGATGCCCTCGCAGTGCAGGCTCTCGTCGCGGATCGACCAGCTGATGATCTGGCCCATGCCCTTCATCTTGTTGAAGCGCGGGAAGTTCATCAGCATCGCGAAGCTGGCGAAGAGCTGCAAGCCTTCGGTGAAGCCGCCGAACATCGCGAGGGTGCGCGCGATATCCTCGTCATTGTCGACGCCGAAAGTGCCCATATAGTCGTGCTTGGCGCGCATCTCGTCATATTCGAGGAACATGCCATATTCGCTCTCGGGCATCCCGATCGTGTCGAGCAGGTGCGAATAGGCCGCGATGTGGACCGTTTCCATGTTGCTGAACGCGGTCAGCATCATCTTGATCTCGGTCGGCTTGAACACGCGGCCATATTTGTCGTGGTAGCAGTCCTGCACCTCGATATCGGCCTGGGTGAAGAAGCGGAAGATTTGCGTCAGCAGGTTGCGTTCGTGGTCGCTGATCTTCTGCGCCCAATCGCGGCAATCCTCGCCCAGCGGCACTTCCTCGGGCACCCAGTGGATCTGCTGCTGGCGCTTCCAGAACTCGAACGCCCAGGGATATTCGAAGGGCTTGTAGGTCTTGCGGGCTTCTAGCAGCGACATTGCGGGTTCCTCGGGTTCTGATCTTCTGTCGTCATCCCCGCGAAAGCGGGGACCCAGTGTTGCGTGACCCCGTCCTGGGTTCCCGCTTTCGCGGGAATGACAGGAAGGGGGAGTGCGGCCTTATTGGCAGGCCAGGCACTCGTCGTAATCGGTGCTTTCGGCGCTCAGTTCGTATTTCGGCGCTTCGGCGGTGTTGTCGGCCTCGACCCCGCCCGCGAAGCCGGCGCGCTGCACCGATTTCGAGCGGAGATAATAGAGCGATTTGATACCGAGTTCCCACGCGCGGTAGTGAAGCATCAGCAGATCCCATTTCTCGACGTCCGCCGGGATGAACAGGTTCAGCGACGCGGCCTGGTCGATATAGGGGGTGCGGTCGGCGGCGAGTTCGAGCAGCCAGCGCTGGTCGATCTCGAAGCTGGTCTTGTAGCAGTCCTTTTCGTCCTGGGTCAGGAAGTCGAGGTGCTGGACGCTGCCGCCGCGTTCGAGGATCGAATTCCACACCGCGTCGCTGTTCTTCGCCTTGTCGACGAGCAAGGCTTCGAGATGCGGGTTGCGGATCGAGAAGCTGCCCGACAGCGTCTTGTGGGTATAGATGTTCGCCGGGATCGGCTCGATGCACGCGCTGGTGCCGCCGCAGATGATGCTGATCGATGCGGTCGGCGCGATCGCCATCTTGCACGAAAAGCGCTCCATCACGCCCTGATCGGCGGCGTCGGGGCAGGGGCCGCGTTCCTTGGCGAGCAGCATCGACGCCTGGTCGACCTGCGCGCGGATATGCTTGAAGACGCGCAGGTTCGACGATTTCGCCATCGCGCCTTCGAACGGCAGCCCGCGCGCCTGAAGGAAGCTGTGGAAGCCCATCACGCCGAGGCCGACCGAGCGTTCGCGGCTGGCGCTATATTTGGCGCGCGCCATTTCGGGCGGGGCGCGGTCGATATAGTCCTGAAGGACATTGTCGAGCATGCGCATGACGTCCTCGATGAACTGCTTGTCGCCGTTCCACTCGTCCCAGGTTTCGAGGTTCAGCGACGAGAGGCAGCAGACCGCGGTGCGATCGTTGCCGAGATGGTCGCGCCCCGTGGGCAGGGTGATTTCCGAGCAGAGGTTCGAGGTCGAGACCTTGAGCCCGAGGTCGCGATGATGCTTGGGCATCATGCGGTTCACCTGGTCGATGAAGATGATGTAGGGCTCGCCGGTCGCAAGCCGCGTCTCGACGAGCTTCTGGAAGAGCGAGCGCGCGTCGACGGTGCCGCGGACGCTCTGGTCCTTGGGGCTGCGCAGGTTGAATTCGGCGCCGTCGCG
>Ga0182745_1001136_pt1 | contig 26149 bp, 18 predicted proteins | sample eDN3rd30CKraftBY_FD_128523 | JGI IMG/M metagenome (GOLD analysis project Ga0182745, IMG submission 128523) | Enriched backyard soil microbial communities from Emeryville, California, USA - eDNA 3rd pass 30_C Kraft BY (version 2) (version 2) | ecosystem: Environmental > Terrestrial > Soil >... | reverse complement strand
AGGCGGTCTGCGGCAACGGCGTCACCGAGGCCGGCGAGCAGTGCGACGACGGCAACCGGACGAACGGTGACGGCTGCGAGAACGACTGTACGCGGACGCCCACGACTTCTCCCGACCCGGTCTGTGGCAACGGCTGGCTGGAGGAGGGCGAGGCCTGCGACGACGGCAACACCGAGGACGGTGACGGCTGCCAGTCGGATTGCACGCTGACGCACACCCGCTGCCCCGCGGCGGACGCGCCCGCGCTCCCCGACGGGGCCACCTGCGCGGTGACGCAGGCCGGGACCTCGGGCGCGCGCCTCTTCACGGGCGTGGTGCTGAAGGATGGCGAGACGCTGCTGGGCGGCCAGGTGCTGGTGGACGCGCAGGGCATCATCCAGTGCGCCGCGTGTGACTGCTCCGCCGCGGCGGGTGCCGCCGAGGCCACGCAGGTGTCCTGCCCGGGCGGCGTCATCTCCCCGGGTCTGGTGAACCCGCACGAGCACATCACGTATCCGATGGAGCCGTACGTTGGTAACGAGGAGCGCTACGAGCACCGCCACGAGTGGCGCACCGGCCGCAACGGGCACACGCGCATCAACAGCCCCGCGGCCAGCGCCGCGGACAACGTCCGTTGGGGCGAGCTGCGGCAGCTGATGGCGGGCGCCACCTCCATGGCGGGCGCGGGCGGCCAGCCCGGGCTGCTCCGCAACGTGGACGTGAACAACGACTCGCTCCAGGAAGGCCTGGGCGAGGGTGTGGTGGACTCGGACACCTTCCCGCTGGGCGACACCAGCGGCAACCTGATTGCGTCGGGCTGTGGCTACCCCTCGATGCCCACCACCAGCTCGCTGCCGCGCTCGGCCGCGTACCTGCCGCACGTCTCCGAGGGCATCTCCGCGGCGGCGCTCAACGAGTTCCGCTGCCTGTCCACGGGCCAGAACGACGTGATGCAGCCGCGCACCGCCGTCATCCACGGCATCGGCCTGACGGCGAAGGAGATTTACCTGATGGCCGAGCGTGGCACCGGCCTCATCTGGTCGCCCCGCTCGAACATCTCGCTGTACGGCGACACGGCCATGGTGACGGCCTACAAGCGCCTGGGGGTGACCATCGCGCTGGGCACCGACTGGCTGCGCTCCGGCTCCATGAACATGCTGCGTGAGCTGCAGTGCGCCGACTACCTCAACACCTCGCACTATGCGCGCGCCTTCAGCGACGAGGAGCTCTGGCGCATGGTGACCGTGAACGCCGCGGACCTCGTGGACGTCTTCGAGAAGACGGGCCGCATCGCCGAGGGCAAGGTGGCGGACCTGGCCATCTATCAGCTGCGGACCTTCGCCGGCTCGCCGCACCGCGCGGTCATCACCGCGAACCCGGAGCACGTGGTGCTCACCATGCGTGGGGGCAAGCCGCTCTACGGCGACCAGGCGCTGATGGCCGGTCTCAAGGGCTCGGACACCTGCGACACGCTGGATGTGTGCGGCACGCAGAAGGAAGTGTGCCTCCAGTCGGAGATTGGCAAGAACCTGGCGGCGCTCACGTCGGGTGCCACGCACAAGTACCCGCTGTTCGCGTGCGGCACGCCGCAGAACGAGCCGGTGTGCGCGCCCCGCCGCGCGTCGCTGGACTCGCGCTGGCCGGCCGTCGTGAATGGCTCCACCAGCTATACGGGGGAAACCCGTGAGGCGGACCCGGACGGCGACGGCCTGGTGGGCGCCGCGGACAACTGCCCCAACGTCTTCAACCCCATCCGCCCCATGGACAATGGCAAGCAGGCGGACTCGGACGGCGACGGCATCGGCGACGCGTGCGACCCCTGCCCGCTGGACGAGGGGAACTCGTGCACGACGTTCACCGTGGGGGACGATGACCACGACGGCATCGTCACGTGGCTGGACAACTGCCCGTTCGTCCCCAACCCGGACCAGGTGGACACGGACGGCGACGGCAAGGGCGACGCGTGTGATGCGTGCCCCACCGTGCCGAACCCGGGGAGCCTGGGCTGCCCGGCCACCATCCACGAGCTGAAGACGCCCGTGAGCGGCAGCCTGCCGCTGGTGGGCAAGGAGGTGTCCATCCTCGACGTCGTCGTCACCGGCGTGGTGAAGGGCGGGGCGAGCACCAGCGGCTATTGGGTGCAGACGCATCCGCTGCCCGCGGGCGCGAGCGTGGACCACTCGGGCCTCTACGTGTACTCGCCCAAGGGCGACCTCGCGGTGGGTGACCGCATCGACATCACCACGGGCGTGCTGACCCTCTACTACGGGCTGCCCGAGCTGATGGAGGTGAAGTACGTCAAGCGCAGCTCCGGCAACGAGGTGCCCTCGCCGGTGGTGGTGACGACGGCCGACATCCGGACGGGAGGCCCCCGCGCCTCCGCGCTGGAAGGCGTGCTGGTGGAGGTCCGCGACGTGGCGGTCAACACGGCGGCGGACGAGTTCGGCCAGATCCTCGTCAACGAGGCCGGCGACCCAGGGCAGCCGGGGCTGATGATTGATGACCAGGCCTATGCCTACCCGGTGCCGCCCATTGGCACGCGCTTCGGTGCGATGCGCGGCGTGCTGACGTACAACTTCAACGACTCCAAGCTGGTGCCGCGCTTCCGGGCGGACATGCCGCTGCCGCCGCCGTCCATCATGGGCTTCGGTCCAAATGGCTACGTCCGGGTGGGAGGCACGGAGCCGGTGAACACGTTCCCGCAGGCGCTGACGCTGACGCTGTCCTCCGCCTACGAGGATGCGCTGGAGGTCGCCATCACCTCGTCCGACGCGAGCGCGCTGAGCGTGCCCGAAGGCCGCGTCATCATCCCCGCCGGGCAGACGTCGGTGACGGTGCCGGTGGAGCCGGGGGCTCCCGCGCAGGGCGTGACGCTGACGGCGACGCTGGGCGGCTCCACGCAGTCGGTCACCATCCGGGTGCTGGGGGCCGACGAGCAGCCCGAGGTGGTGGGGCTCACGCCTGCTGACGTGACGATGGTGCCTGGCGGCGAGGTGGTGTTCACCGTGGCGCTGGACCGTCCGGCTCCCGCGAACACTACCGTGGCGCTGAGCGTGGACCCGGGCCTGGGCTTCGGCTCCTTCAACCCGGCCAACGGCCTGCTCGCCGTGGCGGAGAACGCCATGACGGCGTCGTTCAGCTTCACCGCCGACCCGGGGGCCACGACCACCGAGCCCGGCACCGTGACGGCGGCCCTCGGGGCGAGCAGCGCGAGCGCCACGGTGACGCTGGACCTGGATGCGCCGCGGCTGACGTCGATGTCGCCGTCCTCGGCGGTGACGATTCCGGCGGGCTCCACGCAGACGTTCACCCTGACGGTGGACCGCCCCACGGCGCAGGACACGATGGTGGAGCTGGCCGTCGTTCCGGAGGCAGGCGTGACGCCCTATGGCACGGCGCCCGCCACGGTGACGATTCCCGCCGGGGACACGACGGTGTCCTTCACGTTCACGGCGGACGCGCAGGGTGAGGGCACGGGGACGGTGCACGCCATGCTGTATGGCATCACCCTGGCGACCGAGCTCACGGTGCTGCCGCCTCCGCCCGCGCTGAGCGCGGTGACGCCGTCGGTGGCCACGGTCTACTTCGAGACCACCCAGGTCTTCACCGTGACGCTGGACCGCCCGGCGCTGGTGGGGGGCGTCACGGTGGACGTGACGCTGGAGCCGGCCACGGGCATGGGGGCGCTGTCGAGCGCCTCCGTCAACATCCCCGAGGGGGCGCGGAGCGGAACGGTGACGTTCACCGCGGGCGATGAAGCGGCCCAGGGCCGGCTGATTGCGTCCTACGCGGGCATCACGCGCGGGGCGGACATCACCATCGCGGAGCGTCCCGCCGTTGGCTACGTCGTCATCAGTGAAATCTCCGCGCGCGGCGTGACGGCTCAGAACGACGAGTTCATCGAGCTCTACAACCCGACGGGCGCGGACATCACGCTGAACGGCTGGAAGGTCCAGTACAAGAGCGCGGAGAGCACCACCAGCTACTCCGGCTCGGCGGACATCCCGGACGGCACGGTCATCAAGGCCCATGGCTACCTGCTGCTCGGTCACAGCACGGGCTACACCGGACCGGTGGCCAAGGACGTGAGCTACAACTTCGACATGTCCGCGTCGGCGACGGGCGGCGGCCATGTCCGCATCGGGCCCAACCTCGATGCCAAGACCCTGGATGACCCCAACACGGTGGACAAGGTGGGCTACGGCAAGGCGAACCAGCCCGAGGGCAGCGCCGCGCCCGCCCACCCAGCCGCGGGTGGCAGCCTCGAGCGCAAGGCGCGTCCGAACTCCACGACCGAGAGCATGGCCGTGGGCGGCGCGGATGCGGAGGCAGGCAACGGCCACGACACGGATGACAACGGGAGCGACTTCGTCATCCGCGCCGAGCGCCAGCCGCAGAACTCGCAGAGCCCGGCGGAGCATCCGTAGCCGTCAGGCAGCTTGGGGGCGGGGTTGAAGTGATGACCCTGTCTCCGTGAGGTTTAGAACGGGCGGAACCCTGACTTGGGGTTCCGCCCGTTTTCTTTGGTGCGCTTGAACAGGTGCTTTGCCGTCTTGCCAATGGGACTGCTTCGGAGTGCGCCCTTCGCCTGCGCATAAACGCATGGCGGGAGGGGTTGTGCGTGGGTGGAGATTCTTGATGTGATGAAGAGGGATTGGATTGAGGGGGATATGGACTCGCAAGAGTTGTTGAGGGTTTTTGCTTCGGGCGATGAAGGCGCCATTGTGGGTGCGTTGTTTTATTTGAGTGGCACTGTTGAGGGGGATCCGGGGAAGGAGGTGCTTGAGCGGGCGACCCGGTTTTTCCTCCATTCAGACGTGGATGTGAGGCGTCAGGCGATTGTGGCTGTTGCTATTCATTGGGGGTGTGTTCCGTCTTTGGGGATGATGTTCAAAGTGCTCGAGGTGGAGCGGGAGGAGTTTGTATTAAAATTGGCTGTTTCAGCTGTTGCTCGTATTGGCGAAGTTAGTACCTCTGCGCGTGGTGAGATTTTGTTAGCGCTTAGGGGCATCGTGCTTGACGGGAGATATACTGAGAATTTGCGCCATCTCGCGTTTGTGGAAGCAAGGTGGATGTGTGGCGAGATGAGCGCGGACGAGTATGCGAAGGTGTGCTTGAGGCCCGAACGCGTGCCGATTGATCTGGATTGGTTCGAGCGCGTGCTCTATCGGGCGTGAGCGCTCACGCATGGCCTTCAACCTGCTCCCAACCGGCCTGGCCCTGATGTGCGTCAGGTGGTGTTACCCAGGCGCAGGGTGCGCGATTCCGGCCGTCATCAGCGCGCTCAGGGCCGCCACTGGTGTGTCGAGGTCCATGGACGTGCGGAAGAGGTTCTGGTGCACGAGCACGCCCAGGAATCCGCCAAGGAGGCTGTGGGCCGTATGGCGCGCATCCACGTCCCGCCGGAACTCCCCCGTTCTCTGTCCATGGCGGATGATGTCCTCGAGTGTCGTCACGTAGAGCGCCAGCTTGTCCCGGATGGCCTCCGCCACCTGGTCATTGGCCTCGGCGGCCTCGGCGGCGAGCATCGCGAAGAAGATGCCGTATTCGCGGTGCTCGCGCAGGAGCAGGTGTGCCCGCTCGGAGATGGCCTGGAACTGCTCTTGCGCCGATAACGCCTGGTAGTCCCCCAGCATCCGAAACTCGCGCACGCAGCGGTGGTGCAGCTCCTCAATCGCCGCCAGCAGCAGGTCTTCCTTGGTGGGAAAATGCCAGTACAGCGCTCCGGGGGTCATCCGGATGGCGCGGGACAAGTCCACCATCGTCGTGGCGAGGAAGCCTCTCCTCGCGAACAGGCGGATGGCCGCTTCCAGAATGTCCATGCGCGTGCGCGCGGCACGCTCCTGTTTCAGCTCGCGTTGGGCGGGTTCCCTGGCCATACCCGCCGAATCTATGCATCACGCCAAGAGTGTCACCCGGACGATCTCCGGCGGCGCGCCGACGCGCAGCGGCGGACCCCAGAAGCCTGTTCCCCGGCTGACATACAGGTGCCGGTCTCCTTCGTGAAACAAGCCCGCGTCGTGCTCCCAGATGGCGGAGACCGCCAGCGTGAAGGGGAAGAACTGTCCCCCGTGGGTGTGCCCGGAGAGCTGCAAGCCCATTCCCTCCTGCGCCGCCACCTTCCAGTTCGACGGCTGGTGCGCCAGCAGCACCGAGGCCCGGTCGGAGTCCCTGCCCGCCGTCGCCGCCGCAAGGTCGTAGCGCTGAGAGAATCCCATCTTGCCCGCTGACCAGTCGTCCACGCCCACCAGGTCGAATGACGCGGCCGCGTCGCCGATGCGCACATGGCGGTTGCGCAAGACATGGACATCCATGCGCTCCAGCGCATCCGCCCAGGCCGCGTCGCTCCAGTAGTACTCGTGGTTTCCCGTGACGAAGTAGGTGCCGTGGCGTGACTTCAGCTCGGACAACGCCGACACCGCCGGAGACAGCGACGCGACGTGGCCGTCCACCAGGTCGCCGGTGATGCACACCAGGTCCGGGCGCAGCGCGTTGCAGCGGCGCACCAGCTCGTCCATGAAGCGGCGCTGGATGACCGGGCCCACGTGGATGTCACTCAAGTGGACGATGCTGAAGCCATCCAGCGCCTTGGGCAGCCCGGGCAGCTTCACCGCCACCTCGTTCACCACCGGCGGATGGAAGGCGTTCCACATCCCGCAGCCTGTGACGCCGCCGGCGGCCAGCACCGCTCCGCCGGCCGTGGCCCGAGCAAGCAAGCGTCGGCGCTCCACGTCCACTGGCTGCGCGGGACTTGCATCCACCGTCACGGTGAGGGTGCGCGTGGCGTCAGCGGTGTGCGCCGTCATGGCCACCACCGCCGCCTCTTCGCGTGAGCCCCACATCCGCGCGGCCGCCTTGCGCACCGCGTCTTGAACGGCGAGCGCGAGCAGCAGGTAGATGGCCATGCCCATCCACGTCCACACCGCCGTGGCCACGGCGAAGGTGGCGTCCATGGGCAGGAAGCGCGTCACGGACCACGACAACACCAACAGTGTGCCCAGCACCGCCATGACACCCATGCCCACGCGCCGCCACGGCCTGCTCTCCGAGGTGTCCCGGAAGAGGCGCCGGTACAGGTAGACGTGGACGGCGACCGTGGCGAGCCCGGTGGCGATGGCGAAGAGGACGAAGCGCGCGGTGTCCATGCAGGGCCTCATCCTCTCCCGTGCACGATGCGCCGCAACGCAATCGGCGTGAAGAAGTGTGAATGCCGCATACACGGACAGCGAATCAATCCGTGCCCACAGTGCACGCACGCCCTCGGCTGGGGCAATCACGACCCGAACTTCCCCGCGTCAGGAGCTGGCGTCGTGCAGCCAGCACGGCGTGGCTGGGCTTCTCGGGATACAAGTGACGAAGGACAGGCCGTATACACCGGCCCGCCGGAAAACCGCTCAGACGCCGCCGCACGTGTGGAGGGTGATGGGCTGGTGGACGTGCGCTCACCCGGAGGAGACCCATGCCCGTGGAACTGAAGGCGGGATTGCGCTGCCTGCTGACGTCGATGTTGAGCGCCCTGCTCGTGGCGGGGTGTGAGCCCACCGGAGCCGATTCGTCATCGACACCCCGGTCGAGCGCCTCACGCCCGCAGCGGCTGGCCGGGACGCTCTCGCCGATGCGCATCGCGGCTGGGGCGCAGCACTCGCTGTTCCTGACGCCGTCGGGTGCGGTGTGGGCCTGGGGCGCCAACAGCGCCGGTCAGCTCGGCGAGGCCGACGCCTCCTTCCAGCGGCTGGCGCCGGCGCCGCTCCCAGCGCTCCAGGGCGTCGTGTCGGTGGTGTCGGGGGACGCGCACTCGCTGGCGTTGCGCGGTGACGGCACGGTGTGGGCGTGGGGGAGCAACAGCTCCGGTCAGCTCGGAGACGGCACCACCACGGACCGCGCGGCGCCGCGGCGGGTGGAGGGGCTGACGGACGTGGTGGCGGTGGCCGCGGGCGACTTCCATTCCCTGGCGCTGCGCGGTGACGGCACGGTGTGGGCGTGGGGCACGAACTTCCATGGTCAGCTCGGGCTTGGCCACACCCAGGCGGGGCTGGTGCCCGCGCGCGTTCCGGGGCTGGAGGGCGTGGTGGCGCTCGCCGCCGGCTTCGACTTCACGCTCGCGGTGCTCGCGGATGGCACGGTGTCCTCGTGGGGCGCCAACGGCTCCGGCCAGCTCGGCGAAGGCAGCCTCCGCCAGCGCCTGTCGCCCGCGCGGATTCCCGGCCTCGCCCGCATCACCGCGGTGGCGGCGGGCACCTACCACGCGCTGGCGCTGGGGCGTGACGGCACGGTGTGGACGTGGGGCAACAATGGCTCGGGCCAGCTCGGCGACGGGACGTGGAGCGACCGCGCCGCGCCCGCTCAGGTGCCGGGGCTCGGGCGGGTGAAGGCGGTGGCGTCGCTGGACGCCAGCTCGCTGGCGCTGCTGGAGGCGGGGACGGTGCTCGCGTGGGGGGCCAATGCCTCCGGCCAGCTGGGGGACGGCGGCACCACCGAGCGCGCCACGCCGGGGCCGGTGCAGGGGCTGACGGCGGTGGCCGCGGTGGTGGGCGGCGCGCAGCACGCGCTGGCGCTGCGCAACGACGGCACGCTGTGGGCGTGGGGCGGCGGGCTCGCGGGCCAGCTGGGGCATGGGGGCTCGGAGCGCCACGCCGTGCCGGCGACGGTGATGCGCCTGACGGACGTGACGTCGATGGCGGCGGGCAGCTTCCACTCCCTGGCCGCGTCGGGTGACGGCAGCGTCTGGGCCTGGGGGCGCAACACCTATGGCCAGCTCGGGGACGGAGGCACCGCCGAGCGCCACGTGCCGGAGCGGGTGGAGGGCCTCTCCAGCGTGCGCGCGGTCGCCGCCGCGGGCCACCACTCCCTCGCGGTGGCCATGGACGGGACGGTGTGGACGTGGGGGCGCAACGCCTCCGGCCAGCTGGGCGACGGCTCCACCCGGGACCGGGCCCGCCCCGCTCGGGTGCCGGGCCTGACGTCGGTGCAGGCGGTCGCGGCGGGAGGGGGCCATGCCCTGGCGTTGCGCGGCGACGGCACGGTGTGGGCGTGGGGCTACAACGCGCTGGGACAGCTCGGAGATGGCACGACGGTGGACCGGCTCTCACCGGTGCGCGTGCCGGGCCTGACGTCGGTGCGGGCGGTGGCGGCGGGGACATACTTCTCGCTGGCGCTGCGCGGCGACGGCACGGTGTGGGCCTGGGGCGAAGGCTTCGAGGGACAGCTGGGCGACGACGGCGGCGCGCAGCGCCTGTCACCGGTCCAGGTCGCGGACCTGACGGGCGTCGTCGGCATCTCCGCGGGCGCCGCGCATGCGCTGGCGGTGCGCGACGACGGCACGGTGTGGGCCTGGGGTGACAATGGGGAAGGGCAGCTCGGGGATGGCTCGTGGACCGACCGCTTCCGTCCGGTGCGGGTGCTGGGGCTGACGGGCATCGTCGCCGTCAGCGGTGGCCGCTCCCACTCCCTGGCCCTCCACGGCGACGGCGCCGTGTCGGCGTGGGGCTACAACGGTTATGGGCAGCTGGGCGATGGCACGCTGACGTCGCGGGTCCAGCCCGCGGTCGTCCCGGGCCTGTCCGGCATCCAGGCGCTGCACCCCAGTCACCTGCACGCGCTGGCGCTGCACTCGGACGGCACGCTGCGCGGGTGGGGTTACAACCGCTTCGGTCAGCTGGGCCTGGGCGCCGCGGGTTGGAGCGCCCGTCCGGTGCAGGTGCGAGGCATTGGCCGCGTGGACCGGCTGGCCGTGGGCCGCGCGCACGCCCTGCTGGTCCGCGCCGACGGCTCGGTGCTGGCCTGGGGCGAGAACACGTCGGGCCAGCTGGGCGATGGCAGCACCACCCACCGCGCGCGGCCTGTCACCGTGCGGGGCGTGTCCTGCGCGCGTTCGGTCGCCAGTGGCACGCAGCACTCGCTGGCGCTGGCGTGTGACGGCACCGTCTGGGCCTGGGGCGCCAACCAGCGGGGGCAGCTCGGGGATGGCACCACCACCCTGCGCGTGACGCCCGGCATGGTGGAGGGGCTCCAGGGCGTCGTGGCCGTGGCGGCGGGGGGCGACGCGTCGATGGTGCTGCTCGGGGACGGCACCGTGTGGAGCTGGGGCGCGAACCCCAGCGGCCAGCTGGGGGATGGCTCCGCCCTGGACCGCTCCCTGCCCATGCAGCTCAAGGCGCTCACGGGCATGGTGTCCATCGCGCTCGGAGAGACGCACGCGCTGGCGGTGGGCGAGGACGGCGCGTTGTGGGCGTGGGGCGCGAATGAGTCCGGCCAGCTGGGAGACGGCGGCACCACGCCGAGCCCATCCCCGGTGCGCGTGAAGGGGCTGGAGGGCGTGGGCGCCGTGGCGGCGGGGCGCGCCTTCTCGCTGGCGCTTCGCGAAGATGGCACCGCGTGGGCGTGGGGCGCCAACCCGTCCGGCCAGCTGGGCGACGGGACGAACCACTCGCAGCGGGTGCCCAAGCAGCTCTCCTCCGTGAAGGGCCTCAGCGCGCTGTCCGCGGGCGCGCACCATGTGATGGCGCTGGGCGACGACGGCGCGGTGTGGACGTGGGGCGACAACACGCTCGGGCAGCTGGGGGACGGCTCGTCCTCGCCCACGTCGATGTGGCCCCGGCGGGTGCCGGAGCTCTCGGGCGTGGAGGCCGTGGCCGCGGGCGAGCAGTTCTCCGTGGCCCTGCTTCGCGACGGCACGGCCCGCTCCTGGGGCAGCAGCGAGTATGGCCAGCTCGGGGATGGGAAGACGGGCCCGCGCCTGACGCCGGTGACGGTGATGCTCGACGGGCCCAAGATTCGCCCGCCCGTGCTCGCCGTGCGCGCGTGGGCCCAGCACGCGGCGGCCCTGATGGCGGATGGCACCGTGCAGACGTGGGGCGACAACACGCACGGGCAGCTCGGCGACGGCGGCACCGAGCGCCGTGCCTCGCCGTCCCCGGTGCCTAACCTGGCGGGGGTGATGGCCGTGGCCACGGGCGCCTGGCACTCGCTGGCGCTGCGCCGCGACGGCACCGTCTGGGCCTGGGGTGCCAACGGCTTCGGTCAGCTCGGGGATGGCACGACGGCGTCCACGGGGCTGCCGGTCCAGGTGGTGGGCCTGGAGGACGTGGTGGCCATCGCCACGGGCGGCTACCACTCGCTGGCGGTGCGCTCCGACGGCACGGTCTGGGCCTGGGGTTACAACGCGTTTGGCCAGCTGGGCGACGGCACCGCCGAGTCCCGGACCGTGCCCGTCCAGGTGGAGGGGCTGGAGGGCGTGCGGGCCGTGACGGGCGGAGACCACTACTCGGTGGCGCTCCATGACGACGGCACCCTGTCGGCGTGGGGCAACAACGCGTCCGGTCAGCTGGGGGACGGCACCGGCACCACCCGCTACGGCCGGGTGGGGGTGAAGGGCGTGGACGACGTGGTGGACGTGCGCGCGGGCGTGGCGCACACGGTGGCGCTGCGGCGCGACGGCACGGTGTGGACGTGGGGCGACAACACCCACGGCCAGCTCGGCGACGGCGCGACCGGCGCGAAGATGCGCCTGGAGCCGCGCCCGGTGCCGGGCCTGGCCGTGATGTCCGCCATCGGCGCGGGGGCGCGGCACGCGTTCGCCGCCAGTCCCGAGGGCGTCGTCTATGCCTGGGGCCGCAACTCGCACGGCCAGCTCGGCGTGGGAGACAACGCCCACCGGGCCGCTCCGCAGCGCGTGCAGCAGCTGACGCGCGTCACGGTGATGGCGGGCGGCGCGGACTTCTCCGTCGCGATGAGGAAGGACGGCACCGTGCTGACGTGGGGCTCCAGCCTCTATGGCACGCTGGGCCTGGGCATCCTCGGGCAGCGCGCGTCACCCGGGCAGGTGGCGCTGCCCTGAGCCAGACGCGGGGCTTCAGAAGGTGCGGCGGGCGGGCCGTATCCGGACCCGGTACTTCTTGGGCGGGCGCGTCCGGAGCCGGGCCCGGTACGTTCCCAGGGCGCGGCGTGCGGGCCGGGAGCGCCGGCTCACGGTTTTCCTGCGATCTGCGCCTGGGGTGCGTCGACGAGGAGCGGGCATGGAGGACGGGACGGCCGATTCGCTACGGCTTCTCCTGGCCGGTGCGGGGCGAGGACAGCTCCGAGCCAATCTGCTGCCACTCGAGCGCATAGGCGCCGCGCGCGAAGGAGCGCAGGTCCTCGGCCGTCACGGTGCCCCGGGCCATCGCGGTGTCGAGCGCGCGCACGACGGCGTTGCGGTGCGGCTGCTCGACGTACGGGTTGCCTTCCCGGAACACCTCGCCGAACAGCGACTCCAGCCGTCCGTCCTGCTTGAGGCGCTCCACGATGCGCGCCTGCGAGGCGGGCTCGTTCGCGTGCGCGTGGAGCATGGCGGAGGCCAGTCCTCCCTGCGCGTCGGGGTCCGGGAACTCGGAGAGCAGCTCCAGCTCCGCGTCCGCTCCCGCGACGGCGGTGGCGTCCAGGGGAGGGGGCGGCGGGGCCGTCACGGCGCGATGCGCGGCGCGGCGGTCCGGCTCGAAGTCGCTGCGGCCCTGGAACGGCTGCACCGCGCGGTGGACCTGGGGGGCCTTCGTCGCCTGGGTGGCGGTGCCGGAGTCCGGCCGTTCCGGAGCGCCGGTGCGCTCGGGCGCCGGACCCTTGGGCGAGGACGGACGGTTACCACCATCAATGCGAGACATACAGGCTCCAGGGCGGGGCCCAGCGCGGTCGGCGCTCCGGGAATGCCCATGTGGGTTATCGGGCGCGCGTGGGCGCCAGTTGCGTCCATTGCTCAAGGTGCGTCCGCCGGGCCGTCCTCGCACGGCGGGCGCGCCCAGGTCAGCGCCTGGAAAAACGCAATGACTCCCGGTGCTTGGAGGGCAGGGGAGGGAAGTGGCGCTCCAGGCCGTGCACCAGGTCCTCCCGCCACGCCGGGTAGTTGTGTCCACCGCTGTACTCCCGGAGCTCCACCTGGTGGCCGGCGCTGGCGAGCAGGGGGGCGATGCGACGATTTCCCTCCAGCAGCCCTTCGAAGCGGCCGCAGTCCGGCCACACGTCCAGCGGGCGGCGGGCGGGCAGCCGCGCGAGGTCGAAGACGACGAAGTCATGGCCCTCCACCGCGAAGGCCCCGGACTGGGACAGCACCCGTCCGAAGACGTCCGGCAGGCGCAGGCCGGAGTAGAGGGCCATCAGCCCGCCCAGCGACGCGCCCAGCACCGCGTGGGCCCCGGGGCTGCGGCGCTCGTCCACCAGCGACAGCTTCTGGCGCGCCAGCGGGAGCACCTTCCACCGCAAGAGCCCCACCGTGTACTCGCTGCACGCGTACTCCATGCTGCGCGTCTCGCCGCCGTTGCACACCAGCGCCAGCGCCACCGGGCGCATGCGGCGCTCGGCCACCAGCGTGTCCACCAGCTCCGGGAGCCGCACGCGGCTCAGGTAGTCCTCTCCGTCGTACACCACCAGCAGCGGCGTGGGCGCGTCCGTGGGTGGCGCGTACAGGTACACCCGGCGCTGGCCCGGCAGGTCCAGGTCGCTCGTGTCCACCACGTGGCGGGTGACGCGGCCGCGCGGCGCGCCGCGCGGGTGCCGGGCCGGCAGCGACGAGCGCGCGCGGGGCATGTGGAACGTGTGGTTGACCCCGCCGAAGCCGTTGTCGGACGGGTGGCGGTTGAGCGGGTCCACCACGCGCCGGCCTCGCGGGTCCTGAAGCGCGTACTCGACGTAGGCGTCGGAGGGCAGCGTCAGCGTGCGAGCCCACAGTCCTGGCGCCACGCGCTTGAGCAGCAGCGGCTTGCCGCGCCAGTCCTGGAAGTCCCCCTGGAGACAGATGGGGCCGCGCCCGCGCCACACGAAGGTGGCGGTGTCGGTGTCGACGACGGGCGTGCCCTCGGCGCGGGCCCGCGCCTCCAATGTCCTCGCGTCCATCCACGCACCCTACGCCAGCAGGTCGCGCAGTGCGTCCTCCAACTCCGGGTAGCGGAACACGAAGCCCGCGGCCTGGGCGCGCGCGGGCAGCACGCGCTGGCCCTCCAGCACCATCCTCGCCATCTCCCCCAGGGTGGCCTTGAGCATGAAGGCCGGCACGCGCACCACGGAGGGACGTCCCAGCACGTGGCCCAGCGTGTGCGCGACGACGGCGTTCGTCGCGGGCGTGGGCGCGGTGGCGTTCACCAGCCCCTCCACCTCCGGGTGGACCAGCACGAAGCGCAGCAGGTCCAGCGCGTCCTCGCGATGCACCCAGCTCACGTACTGCTCGCCGCTGCCCACCGGGCCGCCCGCCCCCATGCGGAAGGGGGGCAGCATCTTGTGGAGCGCGCCGCCGGCAGGGTGCAGCACCACGCCCATGCGCACCAACGTCGTCGCGATGCCGGCCTCGCGCGCCTGGATGGCCTCCGCCTCCCAGTCCACGCACACGCGGGCCAGGAAGTCGTCTCCAGGGGGGCTCTCCTCCGTCAGCGGCTCCGCGCCGCGCGTGCCGCCGTAGAAGCCAATGGCCGACGCCGACACGAACCGCCTCACCGTGCCCGCCTCCCGCATCGCCGCCACCAGCGCGCGCGTGCCGTGCACGCGGCTGTCGTGGATGCGGCGCCTCGCCTCGTGCGTCCACCGCTGGGCCACGGGCTCGCCCGCCAGGTGGATGACGGCCTCCGCGCCCGCGAGGGACTCGGGGGGCACGAGCGCGGCGGCGTCATAGTGCGCACCCGTCACCCCGGCGGGCAGGCGGCCCAGGGCCTGCTCGACGTCGCGGGCCAGGACATGCACCGCGTGTCCTTGCTCCAGCAAACCCTGGACGAGCCTTGGACCGAGAAAGCCGCTCGCTCCGGTGACGGCGACCTTCATGGGGTGGGCTCCGCCGGGACGGGGCTGTTCAGGTCCACGCCCACGAGGCGGCTCAGGACGGCGAAGAAGTTCGTCAGCTCCTCCGGCTTCATGCGCCCCGAGTGCCGGTAGGCGAGCGCCCCGTCCGCGTCCAGCAGCACCACGTTGGAGGTCTTCAACGGCAGCTTCCAGGGCGCCTTCCCCAGGGCTCCATCCATGTCCACCAGGATGGGCACGCCCACCTTCTTCTCCTCGTCCCGGACGAACGACAGCGCAATCTGCCGCGCTGGAAAGAAGTCGAAGTTCTGGAGGTTCGCGACGGACAGGACCCAGGCGGCGTCTAGGATTCCGTGCGCCTGCCCCCGGGCGAACAGCTCCTTCTTCAGCGTCCTGTTGAGCTTGGTCGAGTCCTTGTCCTCGTAGAACAGGATGACGGGCTTCCCGCGCCACTTGGAGAGCCGGACCTCCTTGCCCGCGGACGTCCGCAAGGTCACGTCCACCGGAGCCGATGCAGGTGCAGAACCCAGCGCGCTTCCCGCCGCCAGCGACACGGACAGCGCGCCTGCGATCCACACCTTCATGAAGGGGCTCCTGTGTACAAGGTTTTTGCAAACCTTAGACGTACCCTTGACAAACTCTAGACGCAAACGCTACCTCTCGGGAGCAAAGGGACGGGACCTCCGGAGGAAGAAGCATGGCACTCACGCTCCCCGATGCGCAGCCATCGATGGGCCTGTTTCCTCTGGAGCAAGCCTGGCTGCGGTTGGTCCAGGTGGAGGTGGAGGCCTCGCTGGTGGAGCTGTTCGAGCTTCCCGACGAGGGGGCCCTGGACGAGCGCTGGACGCAGGCGGTGCTGAAGGCCCGGGCATACGCCCTGCGGCCCGCCAAGCGGCTGCGGCCGGCGCTGGTGGTGGCGGGCTACTGGCTGGCGCGGGGGAGCGCGGTGGTGCCCTCGGGGCTCTGGCGCTTCGCGGCCGGGCTGGAGCTGCTGCATACCTTCCTCCTCATCCACGACGACGTGGCGGACCAGGCGGAGCTGCGTCGGGGCGCGCCGTCGCTGCACCGGCTGCTCGCGCCGGGCCGCGTGGGCGAGGACCTGGCGGTGGTGATGGGAGACCACCTCTTCGCGCGCGCACTGGAGGCCATGCTGGGCTCCGGCCTTCCGGGCGTGGCCGGCGTGGTGCAGTACTACCTGGGCGTGTGCCGCCACACCGCGGCCGGGCAGTACCTGGACCTGGACCTGGGGCGCGCGCCGCTCTCGCAGGTGACGCTGTTCCAGGCGCTGCGCGTGGCGCACCTCAAGACGGCGCGCTACGGCTTCAGCGCCCCGCTGGTGTGCGGGGCCCTGCTGGGCGGTGCCTCCGCTGAGCTCGCGGAGGGGGTGGAGCGCGTGGGCCGTCACGTCGGCCTTGCCTACCAGCTCCGGGACGATTTGCTGGGCCTTTTTGGCGACTCCCGCGTCGCGGGCAAGGCCGCTGACGGCGACTTCCTGCAAGGCAAGCGGACCTTTCCCGTGCTGGCCGCCTTCGCCCGCGCCAGCGAGGCCGAGCGCGCGGAGCTGGAGGCGCTGTGGGCGCTGCCGGTGGAGCGGAAGGACGCGGCCGCGCTGGCCCGCGCCCGCGCACTGGTGGAGTCTTGCGGCGGCAGGGCCGCGTGTGAGCGCGGGGTGATGCGAGCATCCCGTGCCGCGCGCCGTGCCCTGCGGTCGCTGCCCAACCCCAACGGCGTGAGGGAGCTGCTGGACGCCCTCATCGACCGGCTGGCCCACCGCGCCGCCTGAGGACGCCATGAGCGCATCGACACAGGGCAGGCGCGTGGTGGTGGTGGGCGCGGGCGTGGGCGGGCTGGCCACAGCCGCCCGGCTGGCGCACCAGGGCTTCGACGTCCAGCTCTTCGAGAAGACGGACGGGCCGGGTGGGCGCTGCAATCGGCTGCGGGTGGATGGCTTCACGTGGGACCTGGGCCCCACCATCGTGCTGATGCCGGAGGTCTTCGAGGAGACCTTTCGCGCCCTGGGGCGGCGTATCGAGGACTACCTGACGCTGCTCAAGTGCGACCCGAACTATCGCGTCCACTTCCGGGATGGCTCGGCCATCACCTTCACCTCCGAGCTGTGCGCCATGGGCCGCGAGCTGGAGCGGGTGGAGCCCGGCAGCTACGCGCGCTACCTCGCCTTCCTGGCCCAGGGCCGCGTCCAGTACCGCACCAGCCTGGACCACCTGGTGGGCCGCAACTACGCGGGCCTGCGCGACTACTTCTCGCCTCGCGTGCTCGCCCGCATCTTCCAGGTGCGCGCCCACCGCCGCATGTACGGGGACGTCAGCCGCTTCTTCCAGGACGAGCGGCTGCGCGCGGCGATGACGTTCCAGACGATGTACCTGGGGGTGTCGCCCTTCGCGTCGCCCGCGGTGTACGGCCTGCTGCCCTTCGCCGAGCTGGGCGTGGGCATCTGGTTCCCCCAAGGCGGGCTGTACGCCATCGCCCAGGCGCTGGAGCGGCTGGCCCTGGAGGAAGGCGTGCGCATCGGCTACGGCGCGCCCGTGGAGCGCATCCTCACCGACGCGGGGCGCACCCGGGGCGTGCGGCTGGAGGGCGGAGAGGTGGTGGAGGCGGACGCGGTGCTGTGCAACGCGGACCTGCCCTACGCGTACGAGAAGCTGCTCGACCCGCGGGCGACGACGCTCAAGCGCAAGGAGACGCTGCGCTTCACGTCCAGCGGCTACATGCTCTACCTGGGCCTGCGGCGGCGCTACCCGGAGCTGCTGCACCACAACGTGGTGTTCGGCCGGGACTACAAGGGCTCCTTCGACGACATCTTCGAGCGCTTCCGCGTCCCCGAGGACCCCAGCTTCTACGTCAACGCGCCCACGCGCACCGACGCGTCCCTGGCGCCAGAGGGCAAGGACGCGCTCTATGTCCTGGTGCCCGTGCCGCACCAGCACCCGGGCCTGGACTGGCAGGAGGAGGGCCCCAGGGTGCGCGCCAAGGTGTTCGCGCGAATGGCGGAGCTAGGCTTCCCCTCGCTGGAGGCGGACATCGAGGTGGAGCGCGTCTTCACGCCGGATGACTGGGCGGGCACGTTCAACCTCGCGCGAGGCAGCGCCTTCGGCCTGTCGCAGAACTTCACGCAGATTGGCCCCTTCCGTCCGTCCAACCAGGACGCGCGGGTGAAGAACCTCTTCTTCGTGGGCGCCTCCACGCAGCCGGGGACGGGCCTGCCCACGGTGCTCATCTCCGCGCGGCTGGTGACGGAGCGGCTGATGGCGTGGGCCCGGGAGCAGGGTGTGCGGCTGTCACCCAGGAGCACCGCCACCGAGCCGCCGGCCGAGGTGGCGGCATGAGCCCGGCCGCCGACCTGGCGCTGGTGGAGCGTGGCTACGCGCGGGCGAAGCAGGTGACGCGTCACCATGCCAGGAGCTTCTACTTCGCCTCGTACCTGCTCTTCGGGCTGCGGCGGAAGGCGGCCTTCGCGCTCTATGCCTTCTGCCGGCGCCTGGACGACATGGTGGATGGTGACGACGTGGCGGGCGCGGCCGAGGCGCTGCCCGTGCGGCTGGCGCGGGCGCGGCAGCGCGTGGCGGCGCTGTACCTGCCCATGCCGGAGCTGGCCTCGCGCGAGCTGGGGCCGCCGGCGGACCGGGTGAAGGGGGGAGAGGGCGAGGCGCCGTGGGACGCGGGGGAGTTCGCCGCGCTCGAGCACGCGGTGCGGTGCTTCCGGATTCCGGAGCAACCCTTCCAGGACCTCATCTCCGGGATGGAGATGGACCTGACGAAGCACCGCTATGTCACCTGGGCGGAGCTGGACCTCTACTGCTACCGCGTGGCGGGCGTGGTGGGGCTGATGCTGACGCCGGTGCTGGGGTGCTCGGAGGCGGCGGCGGTGGAGCCCGCGGCCGACCTGGGCCGGGCCATGCAGCTCACCAACATCCTCCGCGACGTCCGCGAGGACCTGGAGCGCGGCCGGGTGTACCTGCCCGCCGAGGATTTGGCGGCCTTCGGGCTGTCGGAGGACGACCTGCGGCGCGGGCAGGTGGACGCGCGCTGGCGCTCCTTCATGCGCTTCCAGGTGGAGCGCTCGCGGGCGTACTACGCGCGCGCGGCGGCCGGGGTGCGCTACCTCAGGGGCTTCGGCAGCCAGCGGATGGTGCGGCTGATGGGCGCCATCTATGGCGACATCCTGCGCGACATCGAGGCGCGCGACTACGACGTGTTCAGCGCCCGCGCCCACGTGACGACGCGCCGCAAGCTCGCGCTGGCCGCCGCGGCCCTGGTGCGGCCCGGCGCGGTGCTGCCCGCGCCTCGGGGCGACGTGCGCATGCCCTTGCTGCCCACCGGGCTGGAAGGGGGCGCGCGCCATGCGCGGTGACGGCGTGAAGGCGCGGCTCCCGCGACCCTCCATCTGCTGGCGGAGCCTGGCGCCGCGTCACACGCGGTGGAGGGGAGGGCGGCCATGAAGCGCACCCGCGTCGAGGTAGTAGGCGGTGGCATCGGTGGGTTGACGGTGACGTGGCGGGGGCGGACGCACTCGCTCCGCCCCGGGGGGCGCATGGGACGGGTGGCGCCTGAACGGAGTGGAGGACCGGGATGACGTACGCGCGATTCCTCGGGGTGTTCGTGGTGGTGCCCATCCTCTTCCTGGTCTGGCGGTATCGCCGCACCTTCACGGCCAGGAGCCTGGCGCCCATGGGGCTGCTGCTCATCGTCGTCTACGCGGCGACGTCGCCGTGGGACAACATGGCGGTGAAGTGGGGCCTGTGGGGCTTCGACCCGGAGCGCATCTGGGGCATCAAGCTGGGCTACCTGCCGCTGGAGGAGTACTTCTTCTTCGGGCTCCAGACGCTGTTGGTGGGGTTGTGGGCCGGTGCCCGGCTGACGCGCGCGTTGGCGGGCGAGGCCCGGTCCGCCGCTCCCGGCGAGGATGCGCCCCCCGGCGGCGCGCTGTCGGCCCGGGAGGTGGCGCCATGATGGAGACGAAGTGGGCCTACCTCATCCACCTGCTGGCCTGGACGCTGCCGGTCATCGCCTTCCAGCTCGTCGTGCTGGTGCGTCACTACAAGGAGCGCTCCGGCGCGGTGCTCAAGGCGGTGCTGCCGCCGGCCTTCATCATCGGGCTGTACCTGTCGGCGGCGGACCACCTGGCCATCTCCGCCGGCATCTGGAGCTTCGGTGAGGGCACGCACCTGGGCGTGTACGTGGGCAGTGTGCCGCTGGAGGAGGTGCTCTTCTTCCTGGTGACCAGCGTGCTGGTGTCGCTGGGGCTGGCGCTGTTCACAGGACTGGTGTCCCTGCTGGGGGAGGCCCGGGCGTCGTGATTCCGGCGGCGAAAGGCGGCCCGTGGGGCTGGGCGTGCAGGGTGTCTGGCGCGCGCGGGGTGGTGGAGCGCTGTGACGCGGTCCGGAGGCTGGCGTCATGACGTTGCGCATCCGCACCATCGCCCGCATGACGGGCATCCGCGAGGCGACACTGCGGGCCTGGGAGCGGCGCTACGGCTTCCCGCAGCCGCTGCGCAGCAAGGGCAACAACTACCGCGTCTATTCACGCGAGGAGGTGGAGGCCATCCACCGCGTGGCCCGCCTCATCCAGGAGCAGGGGCTGTCGGTGAGCGAGGCCATCGCCCAGGTGCGTGCCTCGCCGACGCGGGAGCAGCCGGAGGTGGAGCGCCTGAGCCAGCGCTTCTGGTCCGCCGTGACGGCGCTGGACGGTGACGAGGCGACGCGCGTGCTGGACGATGCGCAGGCCGCCATGGACCTGGAGACGTACTGCGACCGCTTCCTGCTGCCGCTGCTGCGGGAGATGGGCGTCCGGCTGGAGGTCGCCCGCGAGCATCTGGCATCGGCCCTCATCCGCCAGCGGTTGCGGCAGGTGCATGACAGCCTGTCCCCCGCGCTCAGCGGTCCGCGCGCGCTGCTGGCCTGTCCGGAGGGGGACCACCGCGAAGGTGGACTGCTGTTGCTGGGCATTCACCTGAAGCGCAAGGGCTGGCGGGTGACGCTGCTGGGGGCGGACACACCGGCCCCGGCGCTCCAGGGGGCGTGCGCGCACCTCCGTCCGGACATGGTGGCGCTGTCCTTCGTGAGAACCCGCCCGCCGGAGGCGTTCGCGTCCGTGCTGGAGGGCGCGCTACGGGCCTGCGCGCCCTCTCCCGTCGTGGTCGGGGGCCCTGGCGCCCGGGAACACTTGAAGGCCGTCTTTTCGCTCGGTGCGCAGTACGCGGAGTCGGCGGAAGAGCTCGTGGCCATCTGGAACCAGATGCGCAACGCGCAGAATCGCTCCTAAGCCATCCGGGGTAACTCTTTGCCTGCAGTGGAGCGAGCCACGACACTCTGTGGCAGGGCGGCCTCGCACCGGGGCCAGCCTTGCATTCGCCGGGGGTAATCCCAGGCGCTCCAGAATCGCTCGCGCCCGTCCCCCGTCCTTTACGTACGACACAACCGCCGCCAGCCTCGACACCCGACGCAGGCGAACGCGTCCGCCGCGTATTTTCCCGCTTGAGCAACCCCGCGAATGTCCTCTCGCGGCGTCCTCTCCTTCCTCGGCTCCTGCCTCGTTGCGGTCTGGGACGCCATGATCACATTCTTCGCTCCTGCATGAAGGAGCCGCGCTCGGCGCTGCGGCCTCTGGCTCATCGGCCGATGGCGAGCGCGAGCCCTGGCGCTCACTCCGGCAGTTGAGGAAACCGCTCAAGAGCAAACACGCCTCCGCCCCGCCCTGTTTCGAAGTGCCCCCGGAGCGCATGCTCCCACCGCGACTCCATGGGCAGCCCGCGCAGCCACTCCTGCGTCCAGCCCTTTAGAGCATCGGCGCCCATGCAGAGGCGGGGCACCTCGGAGAGGGCGCCTTTAAGGCGGCTCCATTGATTGCGAGCTGCGGCCGTGTCTGGAATGTGCACCTCCTCCGGGAACTCCTCCTCCTGCTCTTCGGTGGGGGGGACGGCAACGCGATGGGCAGTGTTGACATCGTGGCCCGTCAGCTTCCGGAACGCGCTGGCGGCTGCCGCCGCTACCGCAGGCCCGCCGGATTCCATGGCGCGAAGCACCTCCTCTATGAGGCCAGGATGACCGAAGGTGCCAGCCAGTAGGAATCGCACAGGGCCCAGCTCTCGCCGACCCAAGGCCTCCTCGAAGAGGGGGAGGTCCGTCTGGGCCCCCAGCACCGCGAGCAGCTCCAAGCCCGGAACGTGGTCGGGAGACGTGGGGGTCTTCGCCAGCGTCCTCAAGCTGGAGAGCAGCCAAGGTTGCCGTGTCCAGGCGGCGGCCCACCGGGCGGCGTCCCGGACCTCGGTGGACGCGTCCGCGAGTGCCGCCGGGAAGCGCTGGGCAAGCCGTTGCCGGAAGAGCGCCTGCCCCGGGGCTTCGAGCCATCGGAGTGGCAGCCGCGAGACGGTTCCCCACGCGGCGCGGCGGACGTCAGGCTGGCCAGCACCGAGCAGTTCTAGGAGGCGATCTCCCGGCTCGGGCTGCCCATGGAAGGCCAGTGCATCAAGAGCTGCGACGGCGTGAAGCTCCGACGCGCCCGCCACGAGGCCCCTCAGGGCTTCCACATAGCCATCGGGGGGAGCGTAGCGGAGGGCGAGCCGGAACCCCTCCCAGGCGGCGCCTTCCAATCCGGCGGACAACTCCAGCGTCTGGAGCGCCACGGCCGCGTCCTCCTGACGAAGAAGGGCGTGCGCGGCGCCAAACGCGGCGTACGCGTCTTCCGCCTCCTCCAGGCGCGTGCGAAGGAGTGCCCAGGCTTCTTCTCCGGCCAGAACCAGGGCGTCGACATGGGCGGCGATGCGCTCATCTAGCTGAACAAGCGCGCGGAAATCGTACTCCTTGGAGCGCAAGGCCACATGACGCTGCCGCCACAGCCACTCCAACTCGTCGACATGCACCTCCAGCAGGTCGACCATCCACTCTCCACCGCGAGCGAGCATGTGCCGAATCTCAGGGCTGGGCGTTCGGCGCGGATTGGACCACCTCGAAGCGGCCCAGGTCCACGGTGAGCTGGCCTTCCATCGTCTCCAGGCCCCGCTCGCCGCGCGAGGTGAAATAGGTCAGCGCGGCCCGGTAGGTGCCAGGGGCGCTCAGCATCTTTTTGCGCACCACGAAGCGGAGCTCCTCGCCCGGCTTCATCGTGAGGCGCCGACCCTCAGGAGGCTTCTGGCCTTCTGCAGGGTGCACGTTCTCCATCCCCAGCTCCATCCACAGGGAGTCCCCTTCTCGGAGCTGCCCGGGTGGCTTGTCCTTCGAAACGAGCAGCCGGAGGTTGGTGCGGTCCGGGGCATGGGGGACGAAGGGGTTCTCCGTCTCGATGGCCTGGGTTCCCACGTTACGCAGCGCGACCTCGAAGGAGACAGGCTTCTCCAGCGGGAAGCGCGGCGAGGTCGGCGCGCCTTCTCCCCGCAGCACCCGGAGCGGCCGCGTCAGCATGTGTTCGGCAGCCTTGCGCATCTCGTTCAGCAACGGCTCCAGAGCGTCTGGGACGGAGTGGAGGGGGAACGTCCGCGTATCGAAGTCCTCTCCGTCGGAGCTCTCCCCCACCGACACCGTCTTCGTATCGGGCGGCATCTCCGTGGTCACCGGCAGGGTGCTAAAGTCTACGCCACCATGCAGTTGCTTCAGCCGCGCGTACGTCCCGGTGGGCAGCTCAGCCTCGTAGTAGCCAATCTCCTGCCGTCCCAGAAAGTTGTTCGACAAGTCCACGGAGCCCTTGCCCGCCGGAGGAAAGGCGGCGCCCAGGGAGCCATTCGGCAGGTCCATGAACAGCACCAAGTAACCCTTGCTCATCACGTCTCCTTCGGGCTGGGAATGACTGCCAGCAACAGATCGCCCCTGGGACGATACGGGGCGCGCTTCCCTCTGCGTGGCAGTGGGCGCGGCGCCCAGGAGTCCCAGCGCCAGTGGCAACCAGCCCAGGCCGCAGGCTCCCCATCGGTGACCTGTCATGCCCACCCGCCTAGAGCGACAGCAGGCGGGTGGGCCCGATGAGTCCCTTGACCTTCGCGTCGAACCAGTCATGGAACGCCTTCAGGTGGTGGGGAAGGACCCGGGCGCCGCTCGCCATGACGCTGGTAGGGATGTTGGTGTACTTCCGGGCCGGGTCGCAGGCCCCTTCCGGATACTCGTCATACATGCCAATGAGGTGGCCGAACTCGTGGGCGCGCACCGTCTTCGGAACGCCCGCGAGCTGTTCCCACCAGTCATGGGAGAACCACCACTTGCCGGGCTTGCCCCACTGTGACGGGTCATTGGCACCCGCATAGAGCTTCACCTTCTTGCCATGCCCCTGGCCCCAGAGGCACTTGATGCGGATACGGAACGAGCAGCAGCCATTCTTGCTGGAGCAGGAGCAACTGTTGCCCCGCTTGCACTTGATGCGGTGCAGACGGTAGCGGTTGTCCCAGACCCGCTCGACTTCTCTCTTCCAGGCCCGCCGCCGCTGAGCGGTGCTGAGCGCCCCGGCCTGAAGGTCAAAGTCTACCTTCCGCGTCACCACCAACTCTCCCGTCTTCAGCTCAATGTCGTAGCAGGCTTCCCAGGCATAATAGGCCGTGGTGTCCTTGACCCACTTCTGCTTGCCCAGGATGATCTTCTTGACGAACTTCGGCGTCTGGATGGTCTTCGGGCCCACCAACTGCTTCGCGACGGACTCGGGGGCCTTCAGCAACAGGTCCTTGCTAGAGGTCTGCTGGCCCTTGAACAGTTCTTGCCGAGCGGTGACTTTCACCTCCTTCTGATATGGCCCCCGTCGCGTTATCCAGCGAGGGTTGGCCTTGTTGCCAGCGAGCTTCGCTCTGAGGGTGCCGACGACGGACTTGGGGCTGCCCGCACGGTGGACGCGCACCGCGAGCGACTGCTCCGGCGGGCAGTTCTTCGTCTGGACGTTGAGGGTGGCCTCGTCCCCGCAGCACGCGTCGGCGCGGGCCCACGCCAGCTTCACCACCTCCGGCTCGTCCGGGTCCCTGACCTGGTCGGCGCCGGCGCCGCTGGCGAGCGTGTTTGCCTGCACCTCCGACGCGGGCGGCGTGTTAGTGGGAGAGCCGCCGTTCTGCAACATGATGTCCGAGAGCCGGAAGACGTTCTGCCCCTCGACCTTCACGTCGAAGGAGTACATCTTCGGGTAGGCCTTGCCCTTGATCTTGTTCGAGGCCACGCCCATGGCGCTGCCAGCCTCGTCCCCCGTGCTCACCGCGAAGTGCGAAGATTTGAGCATGAAAGGATTGCCATCCGCGGTGACGGTCCGGCTGCCGCTCGCGGTGTCCGCCGACTGCGCCACGTTGGGATAGGGAATGGGAACGGGGCCAGCGGGCGAGGGCGTCTTGCAGACGTCCGGGAAGGCCATGGAGACGCCCCCACTGTCCTTGTGGACGACCGTCAGGTGGTTCACGACCACAGTCGAAGCCATCATCGCCCTCCTGCCTGGGAAAGAGAGAGCGCGGCCCGCTCGCCGCGCTCTGAAGTGGACGCAATCAAGATGCGCGGACACCGAGCATAGCCGCGCTGAAAGGCATGCAGGGCTAGCCCCACGGCCACGGACGCCGAGGCGGCACCCACGTCACCGAGGCTGTCCGCAGGATGCCACAGGCGCCAGCCTCGGGGCAGGCCTCCCAGACAGCGCGTTTCGATGAGGGCCCATTCGAGGAAACGCCAGCGCTCTCCATTCAAGTCATTGATCACGTGACCGAAGCCGTCCGCGCCTCCCACGGTCGCCAGCACCGCTTGCAGGGCCCGGGTCAGCGCTTGGCCCCGCACCGGAGCCTCTGGTGTCCAGGGAGGCTCCTGCTCCAGCGCGACTGCGTCGACACGGGCCAACAGAGGCACTCCGCGGCGGCGGGCGTCGACCTGGCGCTCCAGGACAAGGAAAGCAGCGGCCTCACCTGGGATGATTCCGGAGCTGACGCCCGGGGTTTTGAGGCGCTCCGCTTCCAGGTGCGCTTGCAAGAGGGTGCTGTCCAGCAGCGAGTCCACTCCTCCGACGAGGCAGACGTCCGCCGCACCATCCTGTAGGGCGGCGCTGGCCCAGGCGATGCCAGCCAGTCCGGACACATGCTCCAGGGAGACAAGCTGTACCCGGAGTGGCTCTGGAGCCTGGGGGATGAGGTCCTCCGCGAGGTGGAGGGTGAGTTCCTGGAGAGCCTCCGGGGAAACGCCCGGCCGATCCGGGTAGGGCGTCCCCAGGTAGACGTGAACCCGGACGGGCCTGTTGGAATGCCCCCCCTGCGCCAATTCGAACAGCCTGGCGCTGAACAGGGCCTCGGCCAGGGGCATCTCCACGAGGTCGAGCAGCTTCTCCACCCAGGAGTGGTCCCCTAAGAGCTTCTAACAAATGTGAGGGTAGAGGCTGCGCAGGAGGATGATGCAGCAACTGAGGACGAGGAAGCCGAAGTGGACGTCGGCCCTGCGCTCGTCGCGGACGCGGAGTCGGCGGAACTGGT
>Ga0182745_1001132_pt1 | contig 26187 bp, 19 predicted proteins | sample eDN3rd30CKraftBY_FD_128523 | JGI IMG/M metagenome (GOLD analysis project Ga0182745, IMG submission 128523) | Enriched backyard soil microbial communities from Emeryville, California, USA - eDNA 3rd pass 30_C Kraft BY (version 2) (version 2) | ecosystem: Environmental > Terrestrial > Soil >... | reverse complement strand
CCCACCTCGTTGTCGGGACAATCGTGAGATTGGCCTGCCAAATACGTAGGGCGGGGCACGCCCGAACGTGGAAACTTCGGTTTCTGAACGCCCAGGGAGAGGGTGTCAGACTCTCGCTTTGAGTTGAGAGCAGTCCTCGTTGAACTGAGAATCCCACACCCTTCAGGGGTGGGAGTGTCAACTCTATTTGAAACGCCCCAAGGTCTCGCCGATCTATCATCAATGGAAACACTGGGCCGAGGCCAAGCTCGACCCGGAGTTCCAAGGGGTCAACACACCTCCACCCCGCGAGCCCACGCTTGCCGACCCCGAGACCGATCGCGCGTGTCGAAGCGTGGTCGAAGGCTTCCTCGCCGACTATCGGGCCTGGGAGCTGCGTTGGCTTGCCGTCCGACCGCTCAAGCAACTCGGCTTCGAGTCCCTCCTGGAAGGCCCTGAAGGTCAGATCCGAGGGAACACGTATTCCACCGAAGACTACATCAAGGCGGGCCTACCGATCCCCGAGGCGCTCGCGTTTCGCGTGGCGCATCGAGAACTCGAGTACTACTCCGGATTCTTGACGCATCCTTGGTTGAAGGCCCACCTCGACATCGGTCTCCACTACGCGCCGGCGATGGCTGAGCGAGTGGAGATCTACGCCAAATACATGACCGCCTGGGCCCAGCGGAGCCAGGGGTGCAACTTCATCCTCAACGACTCGCCCCGGTTCGACCCGAAGACTTTCGAAGGGGCGCTGGTCTACCGAGTTGACGAGGAGACCGCCTACGTCTGGTCTGGTCAACCTACGTGAACGAGAGTTCCTGGATCGGAGAGCGGAACCGGCGGTTCGTTCTCAAGCGAGAAGGAGGTGAGTGGCGCATCGAGCTGTTGCAGAGGTCGTCCGATGGCGATACCTACCGGTCCAAGACGATCGCGTGAGGTATCAAGGGGGAAGTCAATTGGATCTCAATCAACGTCAACCTCGCCAGGCGCACTGCGATAGAGGAGAGAGGGGGGCCGAACTCAAGAATACCTCTTGCAGCCAGGCCCCACGATCACGTTACCCGGAGACAGGCGGGGTAATGCCTGTTCCAGGCTTGGCGGCCACGCTGGTGGGGACGGTGATCAGCTTGGGATCCTCCGAGACCTGTTCACCTGGGCTGAGTCCTTCAATCACTTCGACGTATCGAGCGTCGGAAATGCCAAGCTTGAGCTTTCGCCAGTCCCAGGTTGTTCCCTTTTGGGTCCGCTTCGCGACGGCGGTATAGGGTTGGTCGTTGAGCCATCGGATCGTACGGTGGGGAACTCGGACGATGTCGTGCTGGGTCTCGATCCGAAAGTTCACCTCGGCGCTCATCCCCGGGCGGAGCCCTTCGAAGCCCCCCTTGTCGAGGGAGATCATGGCGTAATAGACGCGGACATCCAGGTTGGAGATGCTCGACGGCGCGGGAATGGCGGTGATGGTCTCGACCGTTCCGGTGAGCGGTTCTTTGGGGAATGCATCCACTCGTATAATCACGCGTTGTCCCACTTGCACCAGGCTGGTCTTGGATTCGTTGATCCGAGCCTTCACGCGCATGTTCTTGGGGTCGGGCACGTAGAAGATCGGCTGGGTTTGGCGGACCGTGACCCCTTCCTGGATCTGGGCCTCGACACGTCCCCAACTGTTGGTCTGGTTCGCGTAGACGACAATTCCATCTCGGGGCGCCCGCATGGTGCAGTTTTCGATGGCGGCCTTGAGCCGCTTGAGCCGTTGATTCTCCAACTCGAAGGCGGCTTCCTGAGACGAGAGGTCAGCCTTGATCGCCTCGATTTTGGCGAGGCGTGCCTTCATGATCCGAGGCATTGTGAACTGCTTGAGCCGTTGCTCCATGCCGATCGCTTCCGTTAGCATGAAGGTGGTCTGTTGCTCGGCCAGCTTATCCGCCTTGACCTGAGCGTTGGCCCGATATCCTTTACTCGCGGCTTCCGCGGACCACTTGTAATTGAGCGAAGCACGCTGTTGCTCGGTCCGGCACGAAATAATGTACTGTCGAATCAGTTGGAGGTCCTGGGGGTAAACTCCCTTAACGTATTCCTCGTGAGAGATTTCGTTGACTTCCAGGATCGACTTCGCCTGCTCGAGCCAGGCCTTGGCCTGGATATAGCGGATCTCCTGAGCAAGTAATTCCTCGGTGAACGCCGAACTATCGAGTTTGCAGACGATATCTCCCTTGGTAACGCGGGTCCCTTCGGGAATGATCTCGATAATTCGAGTGGAACCAGGCAGTTCGGTGGTTTCAGAGCCGCCACGGCCTCCCCGGTTTCCGCCTCCGCCACGACCACCGCTCGAACCCATCGTGAGTAGGTTGGCTTGCTTGTTCGTTCCCTGGGTGCCCGTGGTGGTGGGGGCGCGTGGTCCGCGCAAGGGAACGTGCGGTTCGACAATGTAGCTAAAGCTACGGATGTCGGGCCGTTTCATCATTGTGGAGGACGAGGCGCCGGAATCGCTCCCGGCACCAGCCGCTGGGGCCGCGGCGGGGGTGGCCGAGGCGACACCACCCCCTGCTACGCGGGCCTTGGTGCCACCTGCCTTGGTCGCGGCCGCCGCGGCGGCCCCTTTGCCTTGCATCGCCGAAACGGCGGGGGAGGCGGTCGCCGCTGGAGCGGGGCTGGCGCTGCCTCCGCTTCCACTCGCGCCCCCTCGACCCGTGCCGTTGACCCCCCCGGTCACTCCAACCAGCGCCTCGACTTCGCACCGGACCGTCGCGTTATTCGCGCTTTCGAGCACCCCGTTCTCGGTGACCACCAGAGTCATATCGCCGCGTTCAACCTTAAAGACCGGATGCTCACGCGTCGTTTTTGACCAGAGCCGTGACGGGTTGACGAAAAAGGCCCCGGCAAGACCCAAGGTTCCCAGGCCCAGAAGCGTAGGCAACCACTTGCGCCAGATAGGTTTTCTTTGCTTGGGGATCGCAAGATGAGTTGTCCGCTGCTCATCCAAGGTCATGGGAGTTCCCTTCTCTGATCATCGAGGAGGCCCTGTCTGACGGGGGCTACGGTCACTTGCCGGCGGAAGGTGATTGCGAATTCAACGGTGGGTAAGGCCCATTTCTTTATTATCGGCACGGCGCGTGGGACGTCAATCATTTGGCTCATCCAGAGGATTTGGCCTGACCCATCTCGTAAAGTTGTGAAATGGGGCAGTTTGTCGGCAAAGGTTCGGCTTTAGCTTAAGAAAAAACATTTTTGAATTCAGATTTCTCAAGAAACGCAAGGAATTGTCGTTATGATCAACCCGTCTTTGGGCCGGACCGAGGTCCACCAAAGCGAAGAATACGTGGAGTATGGGTGTTTTGAGCGATTTTTCGTTTTCGGGGGCTTTGGTGAAAATATTGAGGAGTTTGATTTTGTTGAGAAGCTCATAGAAATTTCGTTCTACGGTCTAAATAGCGATGAGCGGGACGGGGTTGGCCTGAGGATGTGAAGTTCGGCCGCCCGATTTGTGGACCGCCCGGCCTGGAGGGGTCGAGTTCTCACTCCTGCGTTTTCCGGAGTTGAGACATCGCAAGACCTATTGCTATTGGTTTAAGCCAGGGAGGGGAAAGAACTCGAACTGATCGGCCGGCCCGCGTCCCATTTCAAGGGATTCGTGGGGCACGCCATGAGATTCTGATTGCAACTGGGATTCAGGAGTTGGCACCGATGTTACAGTTCCGTCGCCGATCGAAGACTCGGCATGAGGATCGTCGCGCGTGGAAAAAACCGAGAAGTCAGCCTGGTTGCGAGCGGTTGGAGGAGCGTGCCCTGCTGGCGACGGTTGGGTATGACTACGCACTGAGCGGTTTTCGCTGGGCGAATCCCACTCATCTCACTTACAGCGTCGCGTCGGATGGCGTCTTCTGGGGACATGGCACGAACAACCTCAATGCCACGCTCAACGCAAAGCTCGGGATGGGCGTGTGGCAACGCGAGTTCGCGCTGGCACTGGCAACCTGGCAGTCGGTCGCGAATATCAACATCGCCCAGGTATCGGATTCCTGGAACTCGCTGGGAACACCAGGTGCCTCGCAGGGGGATGCCCGCTTCGGCGACATTCGGATCGGTGGTTACGGTTACCCCACCTCCGACGCGTCGACATTAGCCGAGTCGTTCTTTCCGCCCCCCCAGGGCCAGACTGAGGCTGGCGACCTCCAAGTCAATACCCGGATGGATTTCACGAACAACTCCTCATCCGGATACGACTTCTTCACGGTGATGCTGCACGAGACGGGGCACTCGCTCGGTTTGCAGCACTCAAAGAATCCCGACACCGCGCTCTACCCGAGCTATCGCGGTCCGCGCTCAGGGCTGTTCCCCGGCGACATCGCGGGGATTCAGGCGATCTACGGCCCTCGCAAACTCGACGCCTATCAGAGCCAAGGAGTCGGGTCGAGCTGGACCAGCACGATTGACGTGACGCCCCGGCTCAATGGTGCCGGCCAAGCATCGATCAACGATGTATCTCTGACGAGGATCGGCGATACGGAATACTTCAGCGTGGTGGCTCCGAACAATGCCAGTGGCTCGTTGACGATCACGGCGGCCGCGGCCAACACAAGTATGCTCAGTCCCAAGGTGAGCCTTTTCGACAGCAATGGCAACCTGCTCTCCGTCGATGCGAATCCCAATGCCTGGAGCAATAACATCACGGTCAGCACGTCGCGGGTCGTCCCGGGCCAACGGTATCTGATCGCGGTCTCGGGCGCGACGAGCGATGCGTTCTCCGTGGGAGCCTATCAGTTGCAGGTTGGCTTCGCCGGTGGGGCGTCCTATACGCCCACTCCGACCCCGACCCCCACGCCCACTCCGACCCCAACCCCCCCGTATCAGCAGCCGTGGGGCAATCCTCTCACCCCAGCCCCCGTGCAGGTGCCCGCGGATCGATCGGAGCCGAACAACCAACTGATCCAGGCCACTCAGCTTGGCGTGGTCACGGGAACGACCGTGGTCGGGAACCTGAGCTTCCACACCTCGATGGATCTCGACTACTTTGCGTTCCGAACGAATCGGGTGGGGATTTATCAGGTAACGGCCCCGGGTGCGAAGATCCGAGTTTTTGACCAATTCGGACGGTTGGTCGCGTCAGGGGCCGGGCAGGTCAATATCCAGGTCATGCGAGCCAGAACCACGTTGACGGTTGAGACGAGCTCGGCGGATGGCGCGACGAACCCCAATTACTCACTGGCCGTCGCCGCGCCCAGCATTCGAGCCCGAGGCCAGTTTGCAAGGCGATTCCAGCAACGCCAACACCGCTTCGCCGCGCGATGGTGAGCGGGGGCGTCTGGACTTGGGTCCATTGAAGCGGCTGTTGGGGCTATGGTAGGGTAAGCGGATCGGGGCCTCGAAGTCTGTCAATCGTGCGATTGTGAGTGAGGCTGCTTCGAGGGTCCCTCGATTCAAACAAAGGAGCGACAACGTGGCCGAATATACTTTGCCTCCCCTTCCCTATGACAAAGGCGCCCTGGAGCCACACATCAGCGCCAAGACCATGGAGTTTCACCACGACAAGCACCACCAAGCTTATGTGAATAACCTCAACGCCGCCTTGAAGGATCATCCGGATCATCAAGGGAAGACAATCGAGGAGCTCATCGCCAATCTGGATGCCCTTCCGGAAGGGATCCGAGGCGCGGTGCGCAATAATGGTGGTGGGCATGCCAACCACTCGCTCTTCTGGCAGATCATGAAACCGGGCGGTGGCGGTGAGCCGACCGGTGACCTGGCCCAGGCGATCACGAGCGAGCTCGGCGGTTTTACCGCCTTCAAAGAGGCGTTCGCCAAGGCCGCGGCGACCCGCTTTGGGTCGGGATGGGCCTGGCTCGTGGTTGGAAAAGATGGGAAGCTCGCCGTGACGTCGCTCCCCAACCAGGACAGCCCGATCATGGAAGGGCAGACCCCGTTGCTCGGGATCGACGTTTGGGAGCACGCGTACTATCTCGACTATCAGAACCGCCGCCCCGACTACGTCACGAGCTGGTGGAACACGCTGAACTGGGAAGAGATTGGTCGCCGCTACTCCAGCGCGAAGTCGAAGTAAGTTTCTCGAACCACCAAAAGGTCATCCTGAACGCCATCTCTTTCCCCGACTGCCAACCCGGCCTTCAAGGGGTGATGGCTTCGCTTGACCAGATCCGGCTATTCGGTATGATCCGGGCGCGACCTCGAGCTTCTGGCTGGAGGTTTCGTCCGGATTTCTTTTTCAATTTGCAAAAGGTCCGACCACGCCCAGCTTCGCACCTCGTAAGACTCGATCAACTCGGCGTAATTGGTCAAGACGCGGCTCCCTTCGGAGCGACGGGCCCGCATGGACGATCCGGGCTCGCCACGCGCGTCTCTATCCCCAATGCACGAACGAGGAGATGTTGCCGATGGACCGGCTTAGATGGACGCTTGCCTCTGGTGCGACCGCTGTGCTGTTACTGACTTCCGGCTGTCGTAATCTTCGCTCCGAGGTTCCCCCGGGCCGCCCTTTCCCGACCGATCCCAGCCAGGCGGGGACCAGTGGGTTTAGCTCGGATCCTCACCCCAATCTCTCGCCGCTCGGCGCGCCCACGTCGGAACGGTCGCTCGGCGCCGCGCCTGGGTCGATGCCGGGAGGTGCCGGCCAACTCGGGACACCCGCTCCCGGCGGCGCCGACGTTTACGGAAAACCGACCACCAACGCCTACGGAGCGCCCGGCACTGCTGGCGGTTTGCCCGGTGGAATGCCAGGCGGAACCGATCCGATCGCGCCCATTGATGGGGCCTCGACTGCCCCGCAAATCCCCAATACCCTTGGCGCGGGGCTGGCCGATCCCGGCTCGACTCCGGCTCCTGACGCGGATTCCCTCTCCGCGCCCGTCCTCGGAACCACGCCTTAACCCTGGTTTCTCGGACTTCGGACCAGACCCAAAGGGGGCAATGCGAGTGCTTGGTCTACTCTAAATCCACGGCGATCGAAGGTGGGCAATGCCCACCCTACGATGCTGCTATCAAAGGTTTTACGTAGGGTGGGCATTGCCCACCTTCCCCAGGTATTAGCGTGGACGAGGCATGAGCCTTGGATTGCTCTCTTGGCTTCGGTTGGAATCCCCCGCCGCCGAACCATGCTGTTAAGCGGGAAGGCCGTGCGTGAGTGACCCGCTCGAGATCTTGTTTGAAGACGCGCACTGCCTCGCAACCTGTAAACCAGGGGGAGAGCTCACTCAGCCCAAGGGGGGAGTGAGCGCGCCTGGGGATCCCTCTCACGAAGAACGGGTTCGGGCCCATCTCGAGGCTCAATCGCCCGGCCCGGTCTATCTGGGGACCGTCCACCGCCTGGACCGGCTCGTCTCTGGAGTTTTGCTCTGGGCGAAGACCACCAAGGCGGCTCGAAGGCTCGCGGGAGAGTTCGCGGCCCGGCGCGCTCAGAAGGAATACTGGGCGGTCGTGCATGCGAGTCCGGCCCCGATGCTGCCCGAGGAAGGGTTATGGGACGATTGGCTCACGCCGCCCGATGCTTCGGGAGTGGCCCACGTCCACCCAATCCAGGTGTCTGGTTCGCGCAGAGCGTTAACGGGCTATCAGTTTTGGAAGGCTCCCCAACCACCTGAAAGCCGGGAACGCGTACGCTGGCTCCGGCTCTGGCCTGAAACGGGTCGAACACACCAACTTCGCGCCCAAACTTCCGCGCGCGGGTTACCCATCCTCGGAGATCTGACGTACGGCGGTGCTGGCATGAGCCAGTTCACACGGGGGATCGCGTTACACGCCCGATCGTTACGGATCAATCATCCGATTCTGGGAACGACGCTCGACCTCATTGCTCCGTTGCCCAGTATCTGGGCCGTGCAGGGGCTTTCCCCGCCGCCCGAGATGCCGGCCCCGTAGTCGAATCATGCAACGTGGTTCGAGTCGTTTTCAAAGCGAGAGAACAGGCGACGGGTAGGTGAGCCCTCCTTGGAGCGTACAAAGGCGCTCGCACCTCCAAGGAGGAGGAAGATGGTCACTCATCGAAGCCGAACTTCATGATCCGGAGCCTGAGCGTTCCGGCGGGGATGGGAACCTCCACTTCATCGCCCAGTTGCTTGCCAACCAGACCCTGGCCGATCGGGCTGGTCAGGAGGATCTTGTTGTTGTCATAGTCCTCGTCACCTGGTCCCACGAGAACGAAATCTTCTTCCTCGTTGAGATCCAGGTCGAGCACGGTGACTCTCGAGCCAAAGACGACTCGGTCGGTTGGCTGGGAGGATCGATCCACGATCATCGCGCGGCCTAGCTTATCCTGCAACTCGTTGATCCGTGCTTGCAGAATCCCTTGGGCTTCCACCGCCGCGTCGAACTCCGCGTTTTCCGAGAGGTCGCCGTAGCCCCGGGCCTCGGCAATCTGCTCGGCGATCCGGGACATGTCCTCATTTTTCATGGTGTCGAGTTGGGCTTTGAGTCGTTCATAGCCTTCCCTTGACATCGGGATGCGATCCGTGGACATGCCTGCCTGCTCCCAATGGTTCAGAGCCTCGAACCTCAACACTCATGTACCAGGCGTGGTCATTGAAGTGAAGTACGGCTCAAGAACGCTTGAAAGGTCTCGAGGGATAATGTGAAACGGGATACCGCCGAGAAACCTAGAAGCAAAACACCGCGGCCCCCGGTTACCCTGGGGCCGCGGCCCAACTCAACCGTCTAACCTAGTCTTAACCTTGCCCGGTTGCAACCCCAAGAGCCGATGTGGTCGAGGCAACGTGGGGAATCCAAAGCATGGAGAATTGGAAAGGGGAAACTCCTTGATGCCGACCAGGCCCCAAAGGGACGGGCCTCCTCCAGGCTTCGGACCGGACCAACATGGCGCCCCTTGGGTTATTCATGGCGAAGGGCTTCGATGGGGTCCATCAAGGCCGCGCGTTGCGCGGGGTAAAGCCCGAACAGGATGCCGATGCCGACGGAGATCCCGAACGAGAGCAGGACCGAGAAGATGGTGACGACCGCCTTTTGTTCCGGGATGAAATAGACGATCAACTGGGGAATGGCGATGCCGAGGCTAACCCCTAGAAGACCACCCACGCCCGAGAGCACCACGGTCTCGATCAGGAATTGCTGGGTGATGTCGCGTCGTTTGGCCCCCAGAGCGCGCCTGATCCCGATTTCGCGGGTTCGTTCGGTGACGGTGGCGAGCATGATGTTCATGATGCCGATCCCACCGACGAGCAGCGAGATGGACGCGATGGTTCCCAGGATAATGCTGAACTGACGAGCCGTGCGCTTGGCTTCGTTGAGCAGATCCAGCGGGACGATAATGTCCACGTCTCCCTTCGGGTGAAATGGCTTGACGGCCGCCTCGACGATCGGGTGGGTCGGACCGACTTCGGGGAGCGAGCCGACCTGGAGGGTCACCTGGGAAAGCTGGGTCTCCTCGAACTCCATCGAGCCCGCCCGGCTGTTCATGATCCGTTCGCCAAAGCGGAGCTTGCAGGTATTCAAGGGGATGTAGACGTCTTTATTGTATTCCTGGGCAGCCAGGCTTCCGCCGATGCCCGCGGTGCTGGCCCGGTCTCGGGTCACGCCGATGACCTTGTAGTAGTCTGACCCGAGTTTGACGGTTTGGCCGATCGGGTCTTCGTAGGGGAAGAGCTCGCGCCTGGTCTCGGCGGCGAGCACCGCCACGTTTTCATAGCGGGTGTTATCGCTTTCGGCGAGGAACCGGCCTCGTTCGATGGCCAGGTGGTTGAACTCGTCGTAGTCGCTGGTGGTTCCGACGACTCGGCCGTCGATCGATCGGTTCAGGTGCCGGATCTGCTTGCGCAACTCGCGGATCGGTAGGGCTTTCTTGATCGTGGGAACGGTCGCCATGATCCGGTCGAAGTCGCTGTATTGAAGGCCGTAGGCGAGGATGCGCGCGGGGCGCCCGCTCGTGGACTGGGATTCGTCGGTCGGTTTGATGGACCGGACGATGATGTTGGTGGCTCCGAGCTGCTCGAAGCGCTGTTGGGCTTCTCGGCTCGACCCCTCTCCAATCGCCAGCATCGAGATCACCGCCGCGACGCCGAAAACGATACCCAGCACTGTCAGACCCGAGCGCAGCTTGTGCAAAATCAGGCTTTTCAGGCCGAGACGGATGCCTCGCAGGATGCGTTGCATGGATGGCCTCTTCGGCTCGGTACGCGTGGGTTAACCCATGCGTAAAGGACAAGGAATGCGTTAATACGGAAAGAGACGGGTGTGGTACTGGGGTAAACGGGATGTCCGGGAGATCGCTCAACGGGGCCTTTCGCGTTTGCGTCGTCCCAGAGCTTCAAGAGCTTAGGTTAGTGCAGGCCCGCGACCGAACCGTTGGTGGCAGCCAGGGCTTGCATGCGAGGGCTGGGGCCGTCGTCGATGATCTGGCCGTCGCGCATGCGGATGATTCGCTTGGCGTGCTCGGCGATATCGTCTTCGTGGGTTACCATGATGATGGTTTTCCCCGCGTCGTTGAGATTGCCAAGCATTTCCATGATTTCGTGGCTGGTCTTGGTGTCGAGGTTACCGGTCGCTTCGTCGGCCAGAATGATATAGGGGTCGTTAATCAGCGAGCGGGCGATGGCGACGCGCTGTTGCTGACCGCCGGAGAGCTGGTTGGGTCGGTGGTCGAGCCGTTCGTTGAGGCCGACCATCGACGCCAGCTCTCGGGTTCGTTGCTGGACCGCTTCGGTGATTTCGCCATTTCCCTGGTACGTCAGGGGGAGCTGGATGTTCTCGACCACCGTATATTGCTGGATCAGGTTGTAGGACTGGAAGATGAAGCCGATGTAACGGCTCCGGACTTCCGACAGCTCGTCGTCGTTGAGCTGAGCGACATCCTTATCCCCCAGGATGTACTGGCCGCTGGAGGGGCGGTCGAGGCAGCCGAGCAAGTTGAGCATGGTGCTCTTGCCCGACCCCGACGCCCCCATGATGGCGATGTACTCGCCTTGTCGGAAGTCAACGGAGACTCCCTTCAAGGCGTGAACGGTCACGGCCTGGCTCGGGCCTCGTCGGCGGCGGAAGAGGCCGCCCCCTTCGTTGCCGTGGCCCATGACATAGGTTTTTCGGACGTCGACCAGCCGGACGATGACCTTGCTATCGATATTCACTGTTGCGGGCCCCCGCGTCCCCCTCCGAATCCGCCCCCCGCGTTTCCGTCGGCGGCACCACCTCCGCCGCCTCGGGGGCCGCCTCCTTCGCCACCACCTCCGCCAAAGCCGCCTCCTCCACCGCCACCGAATCCGCCCCCACCCCCGCCGGATCGCATGCGGTCCAGGACGTCAGGCGAGATCCCCTGGTCCTGGAGAATCTGCCGCTTCTCTTCGGGCGAAGCGCTCATGAACTTCTCGCGGAGGGCGGGGTCCATGTTTTTCATGAAACCACCGCCGGCGCCTCGCTGGCCCTTGGTCCGTTTCCCTTTGGCTTTCGCGGCGCCTGGGTCGGTACTTCCACCTGGGCCCGGCTCTCCCGGCTTCGCCGGTCCGAGTCCCACCTGCGCCTTGGGAGCGGAGCCCCAATCTTTCTTGGAGGCGTCTTCGCTTCCGCCTTCACCGAAAGCTTCTCGTTTTTCTTCCTCCGACATGAGTTGCAGTGGGCTCAGCGCGACCCGGTCGCCCGATTTCAGGCCCTCCCGGATCTCGACGAGCTTATCGTTGGAGGTCCCGACTGTAACGGTTCGCCAGTCGTAGCTGCCATCGGGCTGCCGGACAGCCACATGGTCAGCCCCTTTGTACTCCAGGATGGAGACCACGGGAATGCTCAGGACATTTTCAAGCTGAGCCACCAGAATCTCGACCTGGGCGGTCATTCCCGGGCGAAGTCCAGGAAGGCCGTTCTCGATGGAGACCTGGGTGGTGTAGACCTTGACGTCGGAGCTGAACATGCTGTTCGGGTCGGGCAGGGGGGCCACCGCTTCGACGCGTCCCTTGAGGAGTTGGTCGGAGAAGGCATCGACGCGAACCAGGGCCCGGAGACCGGGGGAGAGCCGATCGACCATGGACTCGTGGACCTTCGTGTTGACCCGCATCCGTGAGGTGTCGGGCAAGCTGAAGATTTTCTGCCGTTCGCGGACGACGGCCCCTTCTTCGATCTGGGGCTGGCTGCTCCCGCCGAATCGGCTCGGGTCGTTCGCGTAGACAACGATGCCGTCATTAGGGGCGAGCAGTTTGCACTTCGCGATCTGGGTTTCGAGCTTGGTCTGCTTCTTCTTCTCGAGGTCCCAGGCCTGCTCCTTCGCAAGCTCGTCGGACCGGGCCTTCTCCACGTCGCTACCCAGTTCCTTGAGAGTCTTGGTGTAGGTGAAGTCCTCGAGCACCCGCTTCTTGGTCATCGCCTGCTCGTAGGAGAAAACCTTCTGGTTGAGCGAGACCTCGTCGGCGATTTTCTGGGCCTTGGAGACGTAGCCCTTGTCGGCCATGCGCACCGACCATTCCAGGCGGTCTTCCGCCCGTTTTCGTTCCGCCTCGGCCAGAGCGATTTCACCCTTGACCGTTTGGAGTTCCTGAAGGTAGACGCCGTTTTTGTATTCGGTCACGGCGATCTCGGCGACCTCGCGGGTGAGCTTGGCATTCTGGAAGGCGGCTTCGGCTCCCGAGGTGGCGATGTACTGGTTGGTGAGTTGGTCGTTCAAGGCGGCCGCGTCCAGTTCGCAGACCACCTCGCCCTTCTTCACCGGCTTGCCTTCGGGCACGATGCTGAGGATCGTGGTGGAACCCTCGACCTCGCAGAACACGTCGATATTATTCGAGCTCTCGAGGGTTCCGCGCTCCGTCACCGTCACTGGCAAGTTCGCGGAGCGTACAGCGTAACTGATTGGCTCGCTGCCGGTTGATGCGATGAGTCCCTTGAGCGACTTGCTCACTCCAGGGACTCCGATCACGACTCCCGCCGCCCCCGCGCCCAGCGCCAGCAAGCCAAGGATAAACGCTTTTCGCTTATTGGCCTTACGGCTGGGGGGCCGTTTCAGTTCGGGGAGGTCCCTGGGCGCGCTCCGATCTGAGTCCGGGGTTGGTGGAGCGTCCGTAGTTTGGAGGGAAAAGTTCACGGTAGGCCTCCCATTCATCGAAGGGCAAGGTGCCGAGGTCGCGGTAAAGTGCAAGCCGTGCCGTTTCGTACGCGAGCCAGTTAGCAATGAGGGTGTTTTCAAGATTCAGGAGTCGTTGCTGGAAGCTGATCAGGTTGTTCGTCTGGGTCGCTGCCTGGGCTGTTTGAGCGGTTCCGCCTCCGCCCCCCGCGGCTCCCTGGGGTGGGGCGATGATTTGCTCGAAGGCCTGGTCTTTCAAGCGTACGGCCAGGGTAAAGTTCTTTCGATTGATTTCGTAGATCAAATACTGCTGGTGCAGGTTACGGATGTCGGTACGAATCGTCAGCTTGATGTTGTCTTCGAAGGCCTGGAGCGAACGACGCTGGCGCTGATATCCGATGATGCTCGACCGGTACTGGTTACGCTCACTCAGTCGAACCAGGGGAAGCTCGGCGTTGAGTACGAGTGAAAACTGCTTGGCTTGGTCGAGGAAGGCGAATGGGTTCGTCGTCGTGGGGGGGGTCAAAAACTGGTTGGTGACGGTGACGTTGAAGACGCCTTTCAGGGCATTGGCCGCGACCCGGATCTTTCGCCACGAATCGTAGAGCGCGGCTCGCTGGTTCATCAAGTCGAGCCGATGCTCGAGGGCGACTCGTTCGCCGGCCAGAAGCAAGTCCTCCAGGCGGTCTTCATTATCATTCCCCTGATTGTACACTCCGAGCGCGGATCTGCCATCAATAATCACGTCTTCCAGGTTTGGGAGCCGTGCCGCGTACTGAGGTAGATCCTTCAGGTCACGGGCGGGGTCGCGTTGCCAATCATCAATCCCATCAAACACTTCCTTGAAATCTTTGGTGAGCGAACGGTCGAGGGTCAACGGCACATCCGGCGGCATTCCGAGCTGGACCTTGAACTGGTCGAGCTGTGAGCGGAACTGGGTTCGGTCCTGGACCAGGGACTGTTGGGCCTGCTGGTAACTCTGGTCGATCTGGTCCACCTGAAGCTGGGTCAAACCGGACGATTCCCCTTCGATCAACTCGCTGTAAATCTCGTAGAGTCGCGCGAACGCGGCGATGTTCTTCTGGTCGTTCTCCAGGACCTGGATATCCTGAATCACGTTCAGGAATCCGATGACCGGGTCGTTACTCCCTCCCCCCGAGAAGCCCAGCGTCTGCGCGGTGGAACCAAAGTTGTTGATGGCGGTTCCGCCCACCAGGGTCGCGACGATAAACTCCTGGCGGAACTTGGCGAAGCTGCGGACCGAGTAGACGAGGTCACGTTCGGCCTGAGTCAGCAACTCCAAGGTAACGGCGCGTCCACCTCCCTTGAGGAACGGCTGAACGAAGTTCAGCGGCAAGAACGACTGGACCGTCGGTTGTCTTGAGTTCTGACCCAGGAAGTTAAACACCACCTGGTTGGCGAATCCGAGCAACAAGCGACCGCCGGAATTGAAGACCTTGCCAACCCCCGCCACGGTGCCCAGACTGAGCGAAGAGGTTGGGATTCCCGTTTCACGCGTTCGGTAGATGAACTGGTTCAACGGGTTCGGAGTCGGGATTCCTCCACCAATAGCGCCCGTCAACGGGGACATGCCCGCGTAGAACTGTGGCCGGAACTGGAACCTCTGGAGCGTGACCGCGAGGCTCGTGCTATAAACGTTCTCCAGTTGGAATTGATAGATACGGGCATTAATGAGTGCGAGTTTGAACGCCTGTTCCATCGTGATCTTGTAGGGACGACTATCTCGAGGCAAGCCGACCGCCTCGGCCTCGTTGAAGTCGATCGCCTCGGGAATGAGCATCCCGGCGATGGCCTCGTTTGATTCATCCGACTCCGCGCGTTCCTCTGGGGTCAGGGTGGATCGGTCAGTGGCCACGGGTGCCGAGAGATCGGTACGGAATGGAGCGGGATCCATGCCGATCGGTGGCGGCTGGTTTTCGGGCAGTCGAGGTCCCACGAGCCCTGGGGCCGGTCTCTCTTCGTCCGACGGCTGAGCAGGCAAAGGGACTCCGGTCTGCTGGAACGCGGCGAGCCGAAGCTCGGGATCGCGGGCCTTCTGGCGGACCTGGGAGAGTGGTCCCTCTGGATTGGTCAGAGTCGGGGTCGGAGTCGGAGTCGGAGGAACGGTCTCGGGTAATGTATTAGGCGGCAACATTTCCAGGCCCGGCCCAGAATTTCCTTCCGGCGCGAAGGGGGACCGCTCTGTCTCGGGCGGGACAGGAGGGGCCGGTGAGAATGCGGGCTTGGGGCCAGGGGTGGTATTCGTGGCCGCGCCCGGCTTGGGCTTGGGTTTCGGCGGCTCCGCATGGCCCCAGCTTTCCAGCAAGTCCAGATAACCGGTTCCCTCCAGGGGAACGATCAGGCGGTTATCGGGCCATTGGGGGGCGGGGGAAAGGGCCTGTGTCGCATAGTCGTCCGGCGGCGCGGGGGGAGCGTCGGGATCGTAGGGGTCCGCGAAGCGAGACAGGGCGGGGGGCTCGACCGAGAAGAGGTCGAGCCGCCAGCGCGGGTCGCGGCTCTTCTCGAAGACCGCCTCCGTCACGTCCTGGTTGGCCCATTCCCGGAAGAACTCACGGGTGCACCCAGCCTGAGTGCCCAGCACCAGCGCGACCAGGAATCGGACCCGAGTGCGGGAACGACGTGGTGGATTCGTCGGATGGGCTTTGAGTGTCATGGGCATCTTCGCCTCGGGCGACCTTCGGTATTTCGAATCGAGAATAACCAGGCCTGCAAGCGCAGACCCACCGCGGAGCCGTTCAGAGACCTGCGAGCATGGAGGCCCCGAGTCTGAATTGACTGGGACACGGAACACCCAGAGAACTGGGGCACCGCCTTGTCCCTGAAGGTTATCGGAATTGCGGGTCGTGCGGGTTGAGCCGAAAATTCGAGGATCCCTGTTGACAAGCCTGTCTCAATCCCAGGGTTTGGATGGAGATGAAGGGGGTCTTGGGCCGAAATTGCAGTGGTAGTTGGCTACCCCAATGGCGGCCGAGAGGTATGGCGCCGATCCGGACTCAACCTGAGCGTCCCGCTCTGAGCCGGTTCTCCCAAGGGGCGCTCGAGTCGCGGGATATGGATGCCCGGCGGACGCGCGACGACGGTATGCTTGGAGGAAGGAGTCTCCGAATGCTGTTTGGCAATCGTGGACCTCAATCGTTGACGGCAAGACGGCGCGAGAGGTTCCAACCGAAGCCGCAGGCCCTCGAAGAGCGGCAACTCCTCTCGATCGACCTGGGGGGAGTTGCTCCTCCGAATCAACCCGCGATCGCCACCGCGCCCTTTGGTGTCGGACTCGCGGGGCTCGAGCAGGCTGGGGCGGCTGGTTTCAGCGTGTCCAACGTGGGAGACACCAACGGTGACGGCTTCGACGACTTCGTGATCGGAGCCCCCACCGGGGTGAATGTGAATGGTCAGATCCAGCCAGGTAACGGCAGCAACAGCCGCGCCTTCCTGGTCTTCGGATCAAGGACCGTGGGCGGGACCACGACCGACTGGCTCACTCTTCTGAACGCGGGAGAGCGCCTGGGTGATCTGGGCCAGTTGAACAACGCGAACCAGAACAACCCAATCAGTGGAACGGCTAGCACGGCCTTCGCGGGTCTGACCTTTCAGACCACCCAGTCCAGCAGTTCCCAGCTCGGGGCTTCGACTGCGGCTCTGGGTGACGTGAACGGCGACGGCTTCGCCGATTTCATCATCGGTGCTCCCGGTCAGCGCGACCTGAACGGAAACAACCCGGGCACCGGCCGGGCATACGTGGTTTACGGCAGCGCCTCGCTGACAACCCTGACTTCCTCTCTGATCGACTTTGATAACGTGGGGGCATCGGGGGTCTCGGTCTTGACCTTGGGAAGCACGATCGCGAACTCCCGGGTCGGCCGATCGGTCGGACGCATCGGGAACTTCTTCGCCAGTGGATCGGCGTCTCCCGACATCGTCGTGGGTGCTCCGAACGCCTCGATCGCCGGGCTGAGCGACAACGGTGCCGTTTATGCGATCCCTGGATCCATTATCGCGGGGGGAGCGACCGGCCAGTTTAACCTCAACTCGATCGGCAATGGCGCGGGGGGAGCGATCATCGTCGGTTCGGTGAACAGCCAGGAGCTAGGGTTCTCGGTGGCTGGCGCTGGCAACGTGGATGGCGACCTCACGGGCGCGAACGTGGGGATCGACGATCTCTTGATCGGTGCCCCCGTCTCCAATGGAAATTCGGGCCAGGCTTTCCTGCTCTACGGCGGGAATGCGATCCCAGGCGCTGGAACGAGCGTGGGCGGGATTAACGTGATCACCTCGGACCGGATTGGCGGAGCCGGGGCGAACCCGCTCGTGGGAGCCACCTTCCAGGGGACCAGTACCGCTCGCACGGGCTTTGCCGTGAGCTCGATCGGCGACTACAACGCCGACGGCTTTGCCGACATCGCCATCGGCTCGCCCAACGCCAATAACAACACCGGGCAAGCCGATATTTTCTACGGTCAGCCAGCGACCGGTTCAACTCTGGTCGGCACGATCCCGGTCTTCAGCCCGCCCGCGGGCCTTCCCTCGCTGAGCCTGGTGGGTGCGATCCAGGGAGCCCTCGCCGGGTACTCTCTCTCCCTTTCGGGGAAGGTCACTCCCACTTCTCAGGGAAATGACTTCCTGGTCGGTTCTCCAGGTTTGAACGGAAACCAGGGGGCGGTCTATTACTTCCCGGCGAATCCCTTCCTCGTCACGGGAACTCAGAATCTCAGCACGGCCGAGAGCGCGCCGCTGTCGGGCACTCTGATCACGATTTCCAGCACGGCGAACGGAGCTCCCGCGTTTTTGGGGAGTTCGGTGTCGGGCAGGTTGGTGGCCACCGGCCAGACCACGACCGCGGACAATGACAACAAGGCCGATTTCATCATTGGTGCCGCGAACTGGAACGCGACAACCACCGGTCGAACGGGCGCGGGCGGAGCCTTCGTGATCGAAGGGGAATTCCTACCGGTCCAGACGCCGATCGATAATGCGATTCAGACCGATATCGCCGTTGGCTCCGCACCGGCCGGCCTTCCGCCGTTCGGCACCTTCGTCATCAACGCGACTTCACCCGACGCACTTGATATTTACGTCTATAGCAACAACACGATTTCGCCGCCATTCCGACCGGCGACCGACATCGACCCGACCACGATTGTCGTGAACGGAGTTCCCTACCCGACAGCGACGATCCGGACCGATATCGACCGCAACGATGACGGTATACCCGAGGCGATCGTCACGATCTCGCCACGTTCTCGCCTGGACCTTAACTCCACGATTACGAGTTTCCAGTTGACAGGTCGAACGCTGGCGACGTCTCCCAACTCGAATGTCCCGTTCCGTGGCATCGCGACCATCTCGGTCTCGGGTGGTGGTGGCGGCGGCGGCGGCTCCGTGGGAACATCTGCCGGCCTCCTTCCGCTGGGGACCATCCAACCGAGCTCGTTCACGCCTCAGTTTGGCGCGGACAACTATGTTCCACCGACTTATGCGTTGTCTCGCCTGAACTACAAGGCGATCCCGCGGGCGATGGCCTACCAGCAGTATCTGCCCGGGAAGGGATGGGCGGCACGTCTACGGAATTTCGCCAACCCGAGAAGCTTGAGCCGAGTTCCCGACGGGACTCAGAACAGCCTGGCGGGCCGGCTCCCGTTGACGCTGGACAAGCGGGTCTTCACCCGAAGCAAGTACCACAAGAACCAGGCAATTCAGTTCCACCACGACATCCCCGTGATTCCCACCAACCGGCAGACGGAACGATTGCAGGCGAAGGGCCTGACCACGAGCCCCTTCCATCGCAAGCGGATGCTCTGATCCTGATCGAGCTGTTGCTCGACTCTGGTTCATGCGAAGTCGTCTGAACAAGCCAGGCCGGCCCTCTTTTAGAGAAGAGGGCCGGCCGGTTTTATTGATAGGATCGGTCTCGAGTGATCGCTGGTAGCGGGGCCAAGATCGAGGCGAAGCGTGGTCTCGATTGTCACGCGCTCGCCAAGCGAGCCACTTGGCGGATCGACCTGGTTAAACCTTGCCGGCCAGCCGTTGCGACAGCCGGTCCAGCGCGGGGCTTCGATCGTATGGATCCAGATGCACGTTGAGAAGGCTGAAGCTGCTTGTATTCGCCATCGCCTGGTTCAGCGCCTCGTCAAGCTCGTCCTCCGTGCGAACCTCGAGCCCCATTCCTCCTCCGAGCACCTCGGGAAGCTTGTGATACGCCCAATCCTGGATGTCGTTGAAGCTTCCCTCGAGCAGGAATCGTTCCGTGGTGTATCCATGGTTGTTCAGGATCACCACGATTGGGTTCATGCGGTGGCGAACGATGTTCGACAGCTCCATCCCGGTCATCTGAAACGCGCCGTCCCCGACGATCACCAGGGCACGCGAGCTTGGGTTGGCCATGCCGGCGCCCATGGCCGCGGGGACCGCGAATCCCATTGAGGTGTAGTAGGCGGGGCTGATGTATTCGGTCTTCCGGCCCATGCTGAGGTCGGCCGAGCCGAAAAGGGAATCGCCAATATCGGCGATCACGGTCATTGAGTCGTCGATCAGCGTGTTGAGTCGGCCGAACAGCCTGCGCGAGGTGACCGGAACCCCGGGCTGGGCCACCCATTCGGGATCGAAGAGGCTGACGTGAGGAGGGGCTGGGCCCTTCGACACCTTGATCGAACGTGCGTTCAATCCCTTGATGAAGTCGTCGAGCCGAACGTCCCGGTAGTGGTGGTGACGGATGCGCAGATCCTCGCTCGTGGCGTCAATACAGCGGTTCGGGTCGAGCTTCGCTGTGAAGATTCCCAGGTTGATATCCGTCAAGAAGCAGCCCAGCATCAAGAGGCAGTCCGATTTCTCGACGTACTCCGCGACTTCCGGGCTCCCCATCGCTCCTTCATACACCCCCGCGAAGAGCGGGTAGCCCTCGGAGATGACGCTTTTGCCCAGAATCGTCGTGGCGATTGGCATCCCGGTCTGCTCGGAGAGAGTCAGGAGTTCGTCCTGCAAGCCAAAGCGATGGATCTCCACGTCCGCCAGAATCATCGGCCGGTCGGCTGCTTCCAGCATCTCGACCGTCTCATCGAGCGCTTCTCGAAGCGCATCGGGATCGCTGGGGGGAAGACCTGCCGGGGGACGGTGCGGTGTGGTCCCCTTAACGGCGACCATGTCTCGTGGGAGCTCCAGGTAGACCGGCCGCTTGTACCGAAGCGCCGCTTCGAGTACCCGGTCGATTTCGCCGAAGGCGGTTGCTGGATCTCGGATCACGCTCGAGGCGACCGTGATCTTCTCGAACACCTCGAACTGCGTATCGAACTCTCTGACCTTGTGGTGCAAGAGCGGGTTCTTGACCCGTTCGGAGAGGCCGGGCGATCCGCTCAGCACGATCACGGGCGACTTCTCGGCGTACGCGCCGGCGATGCTATTGCAGAGGCTTAATCCCCCCGCGCAATACGTGACGCAAACGCAGCCCAGGCCGCTGACTCGGGCATAGGCGTCGGCGGCGTAGCCCCCGTTATCCTCGCGGGTCACACCGACGAGCTGGATCGGGCTTTGCTCAATCAGTTTGTAGAGGGAGAGCACATAGTCTCCGGGAATCCCGAAGATATGTTTCAGGCCAAGGGCATGCAGTCGATCGACCAGATACTGACCGATGGTGGGGACGTCTTGCCGGGCGTTTGGGTCGCGTGTCGATTCGAGAGTGGTGGTGGCGTTCATTCGGACATCTCCTCTTGGACTTCGAGCCAATCACGCACAACCTTTGGGCAACACGGGGCAAAAAGCTCGAACGACCCGAGTGCTTACGACTCAACTGATTGCTCCGTACCGCGTCTCGCGAGGATTGATCGAGGCTGCCAAGGTGTCCCAAACGCCCAGGACCGACTCCACCGCTCTCGTCTTTCTCCAGCTTTCCGTTCCCGGTGACAATCGGGATCGTAACCCTTCGCCTCACAAACCATTGTACGGAGGAAGGGGGCGCCAGGGTTCATTTTTGCGCGGGGCTGGCGGCGTCCGCCTGGGACGAGGTCAGGCGTCACAGAAGCGCGTGAACTCGCGTACGAACTGCTCCAGTCGTTCCCTGATCTTGGGGTCCACGATCGCGCCGGTCGAGTCGAACACATTATTCGCGTGCGGGACGTGCAAAGACCCCTCGGACCAGAGTCTCATGCCGAGCCTGCGCAGGACGGGCAGCCAGGCCTCCTGGCTGAGGATCGTGCCGAATCCTCCGGGGGTCGCTCCCAGAAGGGCGACCGGCTTTCCCGTGAAAACCCGCGGGATGTCCGCGGGGGGGCGGGAGAGCCAGTCGATCGCGTTCTTAAAGACGCCCGGCATCGAGTGATTGTATTCGGGAGTCGCCAGGATCAGGCCATTGGATGCGGCGATCGCATCCTTGAGGTCGGCCACGGCCGGAGGGATCCCTTCGGTGGCTTCCACGTCGCCGTCGTAGAGGGGGATTCCATGGATGGTGCGGACCGATAATTCCGACCCTTCCGGCATGAGCGTTGACGCCGCTCGGAGCATGGCGGTGTTGAACGAACCGCGCCTGAGACTGCCGGAGAGCCCAATGATTTGCCCCATCTTCGCGTTCCCCTTGCTGGGCTTTTGAGTTCGATAATTGGACGGGTCTAGGTTCGAGCGAACGGAGTTAGCGCGGGTTGATTAGAACGGCGAGGTCGTGCATGAGCGCGTCGAAAACATTGGTAAGATTGATGTTGCGGCGGATGTGAAAGTCGGCCTGGAGGCAACGGTCGGCCAGGACGAGCACATCCTCGGGTTCAAGTCGAGCGGCGATCGAGGCGATCGCGTCTCGGTCTTGAGGGTCGTGCGACGGGGGAATGAGGCCCGCGGTCTGCCAGAGAATCCCGCGGAAGAAGAGAATCAACTCTCCCACCAGCAAGCTCGCGCGAGCTCGCCGGTCCACGGCTTCCTTGGGCTCCTTGGAGAACACTTCGACTCGGACGGCGAGGGCCGGCGCGTCAAAACCTCGAGGAGCGGCCAGGTCGTCGATCAATTCGCGACGAAACTGCTGGAGCTGTGGTTCGGCCAGCCCCTGCGCACGCCCCACGCTTCCATCCCCCAACCGGGCCAAACGGGCGGCTTCAACCGGGTCGGTCACCACCTTTTGCTCGAGTAGCAACGAGGCGAGCTCCGTTTCGGGCAAAGGGTCGAAACGCACGACCCGGCAGCGGGAGATGATGGTCTCGAGCTGAAGGTCGGACGAGGTGCCGATGAGGATCAGAACGGAGCGGGGGGGAGGTTCCTCCAGGGTTTTGAGGAAGGCGTTCGCTGCTTCGTCGTTCAGGTCGTCGGCGTCGTCCACGATCGCCACGCGTCGCCCCGCGCGGGCGGGTTTCAAGCTCAGGTCGTGGCAGAGGTCGCGAATGACCTTGATCGGCAATTCCTGCTTGTCGTCGGGCTTGCGCACCATCAGGAAGTCGGGATGGTACCCTTCCTTGACCTGAAGGCAGGAAGGGCAAGTCTGGCAGGGGTCGAGAGCGGTCTCCTCCGCGCGTTCGCAGAGCAGGGCCTGGGCCAGCGTTTTCGCGAAGGTCCGTTTTCCGATCCCTTCAGGCCCCACGAACAGGAAGGCATGAGGGAATCGTCCCTGGATCAGGCTCTGGCGCAGGGTCTCGACCACGCGGTCATGTCCGCGAACGGAGTGCCAGGACACCTTCCACCTCGCTTTGAAGTCTTGAACGGACGAGTTCGGGCGCGACCGACGCGTCAATGAGAGTGACCGGAGCCGGGTAATCCGGCGAGCCGCCTTGGGCCGCGCGCTCGGCCGCCTTCCGGAAGCCTTCCCTAACCCTGGCCTGGTAGTCGGAGGGGCGATCCTCAATCCGGTCGCGCGCACCGCCGACCCGGCTGCGCGCCAACTCAATGGGAATATCGAGGACCAAGGTCAGGTCGGGGAGCAGGTGGCCTGTCGCCGTCAGGCCAACCTGGCCGATCTCGCTCGTCGGCAGCCCTCCGGCGTAGCCTTGATACACGATGTTCGCCAGGAGGAACCGGTCGGAGATCACGATCTTTCCGTCGTTTAGGGCGGGTCGAATGACCTCTTCCACCAACTGGGCCCGGCTGGCCATGTACAGAAGCATCTCGGCGCGGAGGGAGAGGTTGGCCGTCTCGCGGTCGAGAAGGATGCGCCGAAGTTGGTCGCCAAGGGGGGTAGCCCCTGGATCTCGGCAAGTGACCACCTCAAATCCCTTCTGGCGCAGCCAGTCCGCCAGCCAGGCCGCCTGGGTGGTCTTGCCACCGCCGTCGGGTCCATCCAGGGATAAAAAGAAGCCCGGCTTGTTGGAACTCGCGCGGGCTTCGAGCGTGTGGTCGATCAACGTGTACCGCCTATCCTGGTCGTCTTCACACCCCGACGATTGCTTGCTGGTTCACAGGCCGTTACCGTCAAGTCAATCCTTATTGCGGGTCACTTCGTCTTATACCGAGTCTTTCGAGCCCGCTCCAGCCAGGGATGATCCCAATGAAACAAAGGGGAGGGCTCGACGGTCGGCTCAGCTCAGCTCAGCTCAGTTCGGGTCAGAAGCCGGAGGAGGCTCGATCGAGCTGGTCCTGGTTTGAATCGTCTGGTCGAGCCAGGAATGCGCTTCGGCAAACACCTGGCGAATCTTGGCATGGTAGAGCAACTGAGTAATCTGGTCGAACGAGCCCCATTGGTGCCAGTGTCCCGCGGCATCCTCAACGTGTTCGAAGGACTGGGTGATGCCGGACGCGTCGTGGACCTCCACGATGTAGTAGGTCACGGTCTTGATGACCTTGCGACCCCGTCGGATATAGGTATACGAGAGGCTCTTCTCGAAGCCTTCGTGGAAGGTCCAGTTGGCCAGTCCGGTCTCCTCGAGGAACTCTCGAGCCGCCGTTTGGCGCGTGGACTCACCTGCTTCCATCCCCCCTTTGGGGAACTCCCATTTCGCGCGAGGATTGCGCACGGTGGCGGAGTGGAGCACAAGGAAGACTCGTCCGTGCTCCGGATGAGATTGAAAGGGAATGACGCCGGCGGATCGCTCGTGAATGATGGTCATGACGGGCGCCGCCCCGACGAACGATTTTCACCGTCATCGTCACGGGTCGCCACCAGACCGAGAATGGCACCGGGACTGACTCGATCGTCCTCCCACCCTCGAATCTCGGCCAGTCGGCCGGTCGTGGGCGCGGGGACGTCGAATGTCGCGGAGCCGACTAGCACTTCAACCAGTCGGTCTCCTTCCCAGACTTTCTCACCCCGCGCGGCGAACCAATGGCTCACGACAATCGGCACGTCCGGACCGGTCCCCAGGTCGGGCAGGATCACTGCCTCCAAGCGCATGGCGAACCCCGTCTCGTCGTCGATCTCTCGTATTTCGATTCGATGAAACCACCCGTTGATGGTCCCCGATCGCATGACCTCCCAGCTTAGCTCCAATGCGCTCGATTGACCATACCGATTGACGTCAGGTTGTCTCTGACTCCATCCACGAGATTGGATTGATCGAGTCGCGAGAACGTTCGATTCGTGGTCCACCCGGATTGAGTCGCGGACTCCCTTGATATCGAAGTCTCTTTCCCTTGGAAGCGCGGGCGTCCCGCCCGCAATGGAATTGGAAAATACGAAGAGTGGGCAAGAAGCCACGCCCTCCGTAAATGATTTTTTCCCTGGGAGCGCGGGCGTCCCGCCCGCAATGGAATTGGAAAATACGAAGAGTGGGCAAGAAGCCACGCCCTCCGTAAATGATTTTTTCCCTGGGAGCGCGGGCGTCCCGCCCGCAATTTGAGATGCGAAGAGTGGGCAAGAAGCCACACTCTCCGTAAATGATTTTTCCCCTGGGAGCGCGGGCGTCCCGCCCGCAATTTGAGATGCGAAGAGTGGGCAAGAAGCCACACTCTCCGTAAATGATTTTTCCCTGGGAGCGCGGGCGTCCCGCCCGCAATTTGAGATGCGAAGAGTGGGCAAGAAGCCACGCCCTCCAGGAAAGGCCGACTTCTGGCCTGAATCTCACCGCGGATCAATATGGGGCACCCACCAGGGTTTCGCTACCACCCGGCCCGTTTCATCTCACGTTCCATCGGTTGGTTCCGGTCGCCCGACGTGTCTCGGCGGCGTGATGGCGGAACACCGATCTGGAGGTGCCTAGCAACGACGAAGGGTGTATCCGAGTGGTTCCGTGCGCCCTTTGTCGTTGAGCGTGATTATCGCCCTCCCGCCAGATCGATAAATGTCCCCGTCGCGTACGACGCTTCCTCGGACAATAGCCAAAGAATTGGGGCCGCGACTTCCTCGGGTGATCCTCCCCGCTTCATCGGGACGAAGGCTTTCACTCGGTCAACCCGGCCTGGCTCTCCACCACTGGCATGGATCTCCGTATAGATAAATCCTGGACGGACCGCGTTGACGCGAATCCCTTCCTCGGCCACTTCCTTGGAGAGTCCCAAGGTGATGGCGTCCACCGCCCCTTTGGCGGCTGCGTAATCCACGTATTCGCCGGGTGAGCCCACGCGAGCGGCCACTGACGACACGTTGACGATCGCTCCCCCTATTCCACCGAGCCTGGTGGACATGCGTCGGACTGCTTCGCGGCAGCAGAGGAGCGTTCCGGTCACGTTCGCGGCGAGAACCCGTTCGATCCGGGCGGCATCCATCTCATCCACGCGCATCTGGCGCTCGAGAATCCCCGCGTTGTTGACCAAGGCGTTGATTGGCCCCAATGCGCGGTCGACCGTCTCGAAGAGTCGGATCACGTCGTCTTCGACCGATACGTCCCCCTGGACCGCGATGGCCTCTACCCCGGCCTCCCGGCATTCTTGGACGACCCGATCGGCGGCATCCTGGTTCCGCGCGTAGTTGACGCAGACTGCGTACCCCCGCCGAGCGGCAAGCCGTGAAGTGGCCGCCCCGATGCCCCGGCCGCCGCCCGTGACAATGATCACCTTGTTCATCGTTGGTCACTTATTTCCATCAAAAGGAGGGAGTATGTCATGCGTGGAGAACCAAGTTCCCACAACCGTGGAAGGATGTTTTTCGAGGATCGGGTTGAATCGTTTTAGATTGACACTCCCACCCCTGAAGGGTGTGGGATTCTCAGTTCAACGAGGACTGCTCTCAAAGCGAGAGTCTGACACCCTCTCCCTAGGCGTTCAGAAACCGAAGTTTCCACGTTCGGGCGTGCCCCGCCCTACGTATTTGGCAGGCCAATCTCACGATTGTCCCGACAACGAGGTGGGTGGCCAGCTTG
>Ga0182745_1001130_pt1 | contig 26215 bp, 24 predicted proteins | sample eDN3rd30CKraftBY_FD_128523 | JGI IMG/M metagenome (GOLD analysis project Ga0182745, IMG submission 128523) | Enriched backyard soil microbial communities from Emeryville, California, USA - eDNA 3rd pass 30_C Kraft BY (version 2) (version 2) | ecosystem: Environmental > Terrestrial > Soil >... | reverse complement strand
GTCCCAGTGATCGTCACGATCCGGGCCGGGTCCGCGACCAGTGCGACCGACGTCTCCCCCGCCTCGTCGCTGCCGAACGTGTCGACCGCGGCGTCGAACGGGCCGAGCGCCTGGAGCCGGTCGTGCAGCCCGGGTCCGTAGACGACGGGCTCGACGCCGAGCGCCCGCAGCTCCTCGTGGCGGTGCTCCGCCGCCGTCCCGACGACGCGGGCACCGCGCAGGCGGGCGAGCTGGGCGATGGCGCGACCGACGCTCCCCGACACGCCGTGCACGAGGACGGTCTCGCCCGCCTGAAGGCCGACGGTCTGCACCGCGTCCTCGGCGGTGGCGGCGACGAGCAGCAGCCCGGCCGCCTGCTCGAAGCTCAGCGCGGTCGGCTTCTGCAGCACGTCCTTCGCGGGCACCGTGAGCTCGGTCGCGTGGGCGCCCGGGATACGGAACGCGATGACCTCATCGCCGACCGCGATCGGTGAACCGTCGGCGCCGACGAGGCCGTCCGCGCCGACCGCCGTCACGACGCCGGACGCCTCGAAGCCGATCCGCAGCGGCAGCCGCTCGGGGTCGGCGCCGCGGTAGCCGGAGCCGAGCTTGAGGTCGACGGGGTTGAGCCCCGACGCCCGCACGGCGATGACGACCTCGTCGCTCCCGGGCGGGCGTGCGGCGACGTCGACGATCTGCAGGTTCTCGGGTCCGCCGTAGGCGGCGAACGCAATGGCGCGGGGCATGTCGCCACGCTACCCGGCGTCAGGGGAAGAGCGAAGCCACAGCCTCGCGGAAGTGGCTTGTGTGACGCTCCACGTCGTCCGCGGTCGTCGCGGGGCTCATGAGGGCCATGTTGTGGAACGGCGTCATGAGGATCCCGCGGTTGAGCGCGTGCAGGTGCAGATACTGTTGGAGCGCGAAGTCGTCCGCCGCAGCCGCCTCGGCGCCGTCGCGCGGGGCGGTCGGGCGGAACGAGTACTCGGCCCGCGAGCCGAGCTGCGTGACCTGCCACGGCACCCCGTGCTCCGCGATGACGGCCGCCACGCCCTCGGTCCACTGCGTCGCTCGCGCGATCATCGGCTGCCACGCCTGCGGCACGAGCACCTCGCCGAGCGTCGCGACGATGCCGGCGATCGAGAGCGCGTTGCCCGCGAGGGTGCCGCCGACGCCGCCGACGTCGATGTCCTCCAGATGCACTGAGCGGCGAACGCGATCGCCGAGCTCCGTCGACATGCCGAATGCCCCGGCGGGGACGCCGCCCGCGATCGTCTTGCCGAGCACGATCGCGTCGGGCTCGAGCCCGTGCGCGGCGGTGTAGCCGCCGGGACCGGCCGAGAGCGTGCGCGTCTCGTCGTGGATGAGGATCGCGCCGTACCGGGTGCTGAGCGCCCTGACGGCCTCAAGGTAGCCGGGCTCCGGCAGCACGATCCCGATGTTCGTCATGACCGGCTCGATCAGCACGGCCGCGATCTCGCCGGTCGCGAGCGCCTGCTGAAGCCCCGCCACGTCGTTGTACTGGACGACCGCCGTCGTCTCCGCGACCGGGACGGGCGCGCCGATCGAGCCGCGGCGCGCGACGACCGCGCCGGCGCCGTCGAGCGACGCGAAGGTCTCGTCGACGGTCCCGTGGTAGCTGAAGTCGTGAATGAGGATCTTCGGCCGGCCGGTCACGTGCCGCGCATAGCGGATGAGCGTGCGGTTCGCGTCGGTCGCCGAGAGCGTGAACTGCCACTCCGGCAGCCCGAAGCGCTCGGCGAGCAGCTCGCCGGCCTGCGCCGCCCGGCGGGTCGGGAGCATGAAGGTCGAGCCGTGCTCGAGCTGTGCCGCGATCGCCGCGACCGCGGCGGCGGGGGCGTGGCCGCTCATCGCCCCCGTGTCCCCCAGGCAGAGGTCGACGTGATCGATCCCGTCGACGCACAGGAAGTGCGAGCCCCACCCCGATGCGACGTAGACGGGCCACGGGCCCGGCCACTTGCGCATCCAGAGCATCGGCACGCCGCCGGGCAGGTGCTTGGAGGCCCGCTCCCATTCCGAGCGCGAGCGCGGTCGCGCCGCGGCGAATGCCTCGGCCTCGGCCGCGGTCAGCGCCGCGAGCCGCTCCCGGTCCGGGTACACCCCCGCGCCTACCGCGTGATCCCGAGCCGCTTGCGTCGGGCCGCGGTGGCGAACTGCGTCACGACGACCGCGACGATCGCGAGGATGAAGATCGCGGACGCGATGACGTTCGCCTCCGCGGGCGGCGTCTTCTTCGTGTAGATCCACAGCGGGAACGTCGTCACCTGGCCGGCGTTGAACTTCGTGATGATGAAGTCGTCGAAGCTCAGCGCGAACGACAGCAGCGCCGCCGCGATGATGCCGGGCAGGAGCAGCGGGAGCGTGATCCGCCAGAAGACCTGGCGCGCCGAGCCGTAGAGGTCGCGCCCCGCCTCCTCGAGCGCGGGGTCGAGCGACGCGACGCGCGCCTTCACCGTCACGACGACGAACGACAGGCAGAAGAGCGCGTGGACGATGACGATGGTCCAGAAGCCCTTCGGTACCCCGACCGCGAGGAACTGGGCCGCGAGGCCCGCGCCGAGGACCACCTCGGGCGTCGCCATCGGCAGGAAGAGCAGGAGGCTCGTCGAGCTGCGCCCCCGGAACCGGTAGCGCCCGAGCGCGATCGCGAGGAGCGTCCCGAGCACCGTCGCGATGATCGTCGCGACGATGCCGATCGCGACGCTCGTGCCGAACGCCTCGCAGATGCCCTGCGCGTCACAGACGCCCAGCCACTTGTCGAAGGTCCAGCCGTTCCAGATCGAGTTGTTGCGACGCGAGTCGTTGAAGCTGTAGATGATGACGTGGACGATCGGCGTCACGAGGAAGATGAGCGCGAGGGCGACGTAGAGCGGCAGCAGCCACTTGCCGAGCGAGAGCTTCACAGCAGTTCCTCCGTTCCGCTGCGCCGGACGTAGATCGCGACGATGACGAGCACGATGCCCATCAGCAGCACGGACAGGGCCGCCGCGATCGGATACTGCTGGCTCTCCAGGAACGTCCGGTCGATGACGTTGCCGACCATCGCCGTCTGGGGGCTGCCGAGGTAGATCTGCGACGCGTTGATGTAGTCGCCCGCGGCGGGGATGAAGGTGAGCAGCGTCCCCGACACCACGCCGGGCAGCGACAACGGCAGGGTCACCTTCCAGAACGTCGTCGGCGGGGACGCGTAGAGGTCGTTGCCCGCCTCGAGGTAGCGGCGATCGAGGCGCTCGAGCGCGACGTAGATCGGCAGCACCATGAAGGGCAGGAAGTTGTAGGTGAGGCCGAAGATGACGGAGAACGGCGTCCCGACGATGTTCTGGTCCGCCGGCAGCCAGCCGAGGCCGTGCAGGGTCTGGGCGATCCAGCTGTTGTCGCCGAGGATCTGCTTCCAGGCGAGGGTGCGCAGCAGGAACGAGATGAAGAACGGCGCGATGACGAGCGTCAGGGTGAGCGCCTGGACCATCGGCCACTTCCGGGCCGTCACCCCGATGAAGTAGGCGATCGGGTAGCCGATCACGAGCGCCGCGAGCGTCGCGATGAGCGCGTAGGTGAATGATCGGATGATGTGCGGCCAGTACGACTGGATCGCGACGACGTAGTTCTCCCAGTTGAACGCCTGGACGTACTCGCCCTTGCCGGCGCCCTCCGGCGCGATCTGCAGGCTCGTCAGGATGAGGGAGACGAGCGGCGCGAGGAAGAACAGCGCGAGATAGGCGAGCCCGGGCGCGAGGAGCCCGATCGCGATCCAGCCCTTCTTGAGCGGGGCGGGCTCGGCGACCGCCGCGGCGGCGCCACCCCCGCCGAACGCCGCGAAGGCCATCAGCTCTCCCCGAGCTCTTCGAGCAGCTCTTCCTTCGTCTGCTGGGCGAGCGAGCCGGTCGAGGTGTCGTCGATGAAGCGGTCCTCGCCCGGCGGTTCGTCGGCGAGCCCGAAGCCGTGCTCGACCTGCCAGGCCACCCGGACCTCCGCGCCGACCTGGGCGACGGGACCGAAGACCATGTTCTGCGCGAAGACGACGATCTCGCCGATGCCGGGGATCGACAGCGTGTACTGCGTGCTGACACCGGAGAACGACACGTCGGTCACGCGCCCGGGGCCGAGCACGTTGACGCCCGCCTGCGGCGCCGGCGCGGTCGGGTGCAGCGTGAGCTTCTCGGGGCGCACGCCGATCGTGATCTCGCCGGTGTGCCGCTGCGCGCGCGCCTTCGGCACCGCGACCTTGATGCCCGCGACGTCGACGACGATGACGTCGCCGCTGTCGCTCGTGACGTGGCCGGTGAGGAGATTCGACTGGCCGAGGAAGTTCGCGACGAACGCGGTCCTCGGCAGCTCGTAGAGCTCCTCGGGCGAGCCCATCTGCTCGATCTCGCCCTTGTTCATGACCGCGACCGTGTCGGCCATCGTCATGGCCTCCTCCTGGTCGTGCGTCACATGCAGGAACGTCAGGCCGACCTCGCCCTGGATGGACTTCAGCTCGAGCTGCATCTGGCGGCGCAGCTTGAGGTCGAGCGCGCCGAGCGGCTCGTCGAGGAGGAGCAGCGCCGGCCGGTTGACGACGGCCCGGGCGAGCGCGACGCGCTGCTGCTGACCGCCGGAGAGCTGCGCGGGCTTGCGCTGCGCGAGGTGGTCGAGCTCGACGAGCTGGAGCGCCTCGTGCGCCTTCGCCGCGGCGTTCGCGATCCGCCGGCGCTTGAGGCCGAACGCGACGTTCTCGATGACCGTCATGTGCGGGAAGAGCGCATAGGACTGGAAGACCGTGTTGACCGGGCGCCGGAACGGCTTGACGTCGGTGACGTCCTTGCCCCCGATGAGGATCCGGCCCCGCGTGGGCTGCTCGAGGCCCGCGACGAGCCGCAGCGTGGTCGTCTTGCCGCAGCCCGATGGCCCGAGCAGCGCGAAGAACGAGCCGGCCGGGATCGTGAGGTCGAGCGACTCGATCGCGGTGAATCCGGGGAAGCGCTTGTGGATGCCGACCAGCTCAAGGTCCGCGCCCGCCTCGGCGAACGCGCCGGGCGACGCCATCAGGCGCCCACGTTGACGCCGACCCAGGCTTCCGAGAACTCCTTCGACTCGGTCGGGCTGAGCGTGCGGAACATGTGGACCCGCTCGAGGTCCTCCGGGGTCGGGAAGATGAGCGGGTCGCCGACGAGCTCGGGGGCGATGTTCTCCATCGCCTCCCTGGCGCCGACGACGGGCGAGATGTACGTCACCCAGGCCGCGAGCTCGGCCGCGATCTCGGGGTCGTAGTAGTGGTTGATGAGCTTCGAGGTCTCCTCGACCTTCGTCGAGCCCTTGAGCGCGATGAAGTTGTCGGACCAGAGGGTCCCGCCCGTGTCGGGGATGACGAACTTGAAGCGCGGGTCCTCCCCCGCCGCCTCGAGCTCGTAGTTGAGGATGCTCGTGACGTCCCCCGACCAGACGATGCCGACGACGGCGTCGCCGTTCAGCAGGTCGTCGGTGTAGGAGTTGCCCTTGACCGCTCCGATCTGGCCATTGCGGATCTCCTGCTCCACGACGTCGAGCGCCGCGTAGAAGTCGTCGGAGCCCCAGTTCTCGGAGATGTCGACGCCCTGGCTCAGCATGATGACGCCGAGCGTGTCGCGCATCTCCGACAGCACGACGACCTTGCCCTTGAAGGCCGGGTCCCACAGCTCCTCGACCGTCGAGATGCCGCCCGGGATGGCCGCCTCGTCGTAGACGAGCCCCGCATAGCCGCTCTGCCAGGGAAGGGTGAACCGGCGCCCGGGATCGAAGTCGATGTCGAGCAGCGTCGGCGTGAGGTTCTTCTTGTTCGGGATGAGCGACTCGTCGAGCTCGAGGCCGTAGCCCTGGGCGAGCATCTCGCCGACCTTCCAGTCGGTGAGGCAGGCGACGTCGTAGCCGGTGAACTGACCGAGCGCGAGCTGGTCGTCGATCGCGGCGAAGAACGTGTCGTTGTCGTCGATGTCGACGCGGTACTCGACCTGGATGCCGGTCGCGGCGGTGAAGGCCTCGAGTGTCGGGTGGTTGCCCGCCTCGTCCTCGTCCATGTAGCCGTCCCAGTTCGCCCAGACGAGCCGGTCGCTCGGCGCGCAGGCGGCGAGGCCGAGCGCGCCGACGCTCGCGGCGGCGACCCCGGAGGCCTGGAGGAATCTGCGGCGGTTGAACTGGAACGAGCGGGCGCGGATGACGAGCTCGCGGAGCATCGGGTCTTCGGGCAGCGGACGGACCATCGTTATCGTTCCCTCAAGAATCGGCGTGACGCCGGCTAGTTGCGTATTGCCGCCGTATCGGCGAGATGAATCGTTGCACAGGCCGAGCCCCCGCGACGACCCCCAAAATGCGCTGGGGCAGATCTGTAACACACTTTTCATACCCGTCCGAAAGTCCCACTAGCGGCGCGGACCACCCTCGTGACTACGCTGATCGCATGCGGATCGGCGTCCCCAGGGAGATCAAGGACAACGAGTTCCGGGTTGCCCTGACCCCCAGTTGCGCGCACTCGCTCGTGCGAGCCGGGCACGCCGTGCACATCGAGACCGTCGCCGGCCTCGGGTCGAACATCCCGGACGCGGCATACGAGTCGGCCGGCGCGCGGATCGTCCCCGATGCGAGCGCCGCATGGGACAACGAGCTCGTCCTCAAGGTCAAGGAGCCGATCGAGTCCGAGTACGCCCACTTCCGAGATGGCCTCGTCCTCTTCACCTTCCTCCACCTCGCCGCCGAGGCTGCGCTCACGCAGGCGCTCACCTCCTCGGGCGTCACGGGGATCGCCTACGAGACGGTCCAGCTGCCGGGCGGCGCCCTGCCGCTGCTGGCTCCCATGAGCGAGGTCGCCGGCCGTCTCGCACCGATCGTGGGCGCGAACGCGATGCTGAAGCCGAGCGGCGGCCCCGGCCTCCTCGTGCCCGGCGTGCCCGGGACCTACCCGGCCGACATCATCATCATCGGCGCGGGCGTCGCCGGGACGAATGCGATGAACATCGCGGTCGGCCTCGGCGCCGACGTCACGGTGCTCGACACGAACCTCTTCCGGCTGCGGGAGATCGACGACGTCTGGGGTCGAAGCGTCCGCACGATCGCGTCGAACGAGTACGAGATCGAGCAGGCGGTGACCCGCGCGGACCTCGTCATCGGCTCGGTCCTCATCCCCGGCGCGAAGGCGCCGAAGCTCGTGACGAACGCGATGGTCGCCGGGATGAGGCCGGGCTCGGTCCTCGTCGACATCGCGATCGACCAGGGCGGATGCTTCGAGGACAGCCGCGCGACGACGCACAGCGACCCGATGTTCCGCGTCCACGACTCGCTCTTCTACTGCGTCGCGAACATGCCGGGCGCCGTCCCCGTCACCTCGACCTACGCGCTGACGAACGCGACCCTGCCCTACGTCCGCGCACTCGCCGCGCTCGGATGGCGGGACGCGCTGCGCGCCGACCCCGCCCTGGCGAAGGGGCTCAACACGCACGCGGGCGCCGTCACCAACGACGCCGTCGCGGCCGCGCACGGCCTCACCCCCGTCCCGCTGGCCGCCGCCCTCGCCTGAAGGTGGCAGGACCCTTCGACTCGGGCCTGCGGTCCTCGCTCAGGGACCGGCAGTACACCGCCCCTGCGCAAGCGCACCCTTCCCCGCCCCCTGAGCGCCCGCAGCGAGCGCGGGTCGAGTGCGCCCCAGGCGCGTACCGAGACCTCGAAGGGCCTCAGCGACCCGACAACTCTCGCACGAGCACCTCCGCCTGCCCGAGACCGACGAACGTCGGCGCGACCGGCACCGTCGCCGAGCCGTCACGACGATCGAGCTCGATCGCCTCGAGCCCGATGCGCACCACGGCGCCCGGACGATCGCCGAGGTCGGTCTCGCGCTCCGCGACGAGCAGGCTCCCCACGACGCTGGCCCCGTTCGCGACCCGGAGCGCGAACGCGATGCCCGGCGGGAGCGGCGCGCGCCGGAGGTCGGCGCGGAGCCGGGTGAGCCACACTGCCTCCGCATCGGGACCGGCGGCCTGGACGACGAGCGCCTGGGGCTCCGCATGCCGGACGATGTCGATCGCGAGGCCCCGCGCGATCGCGATGGCGAGCGGCGGGACGCCCGCTACGCCGATCCCGTGCCGGGCGATCGCGACGAGGTTCACGGGGCCATGGAATCGCGTTCTGCCGTACGGTCGCGCACCTGCGCGCCCAAATGGTGGACAGAACGCCGGGAACCCCGCTTGTGGAGGCGTTCGCGCTACTCGACGTCGATCGCCTGGCGACCGAGGACGATTCGGCTCCCGCGCTTGACGGGCTGCGGCATGCCGGGCTCGCAGCGCACTGGAGCCTCCCCCGGCGTCTGCACGACCGTGCCGTTGCCCGAGCGGAGGTCGATCACGAGTAGCTCGTCCGCGACGACGAGCAGCTCCGCATGCGACTTCGAGATCGTCTTGCCGGGATCGACGACGACGAGCACCGCGTCGTAGACGACCTCGGGCGACGCCTTCGGGTTGCGGCCGAGCAGGCTGCGGCCCGAGACCTCGAACCGCTGACCGGTCGTCGACACGAGCACGAACGGCCGGGAGGCGGGCTGCGTGAGACGCAGGCTCGCGGTCTCGTCGACCGACTCGATCGGATCCTGCGGCTCGCTCGCGTCCCCGGCGGCGGCCTCGACCGGCGTCGCGCGGTCCGCGGCGACCCGGCGGCCGCACTCCGGGCAGAAGAACGTCCCCGGTGTGAGGACTGCGCCGCAGTAGAAGCAGTTCACGTCGGGTCCTTCACAACGCCCCGGTGTCCGCGAGCGCACGGACCGGCGGCCCGCCGGCGCCGGCGACGTCCGGAGCCGCGACGACGTCGATGACCGCGACCGTGACGTTGTCCCTGCCGCCGGCACCGACCGCGGCGCTGATGAGCGACCTGACCGTGTCGTCCGGGTCGGCGCCGACGCCGAGCAGAACGCCGATCGTCGAGTTCGTCAGCTCGCGCGTCAGCCCGTCCGAGCAGATCAGGAAGCGCGTCCCCGCGAGCGGGTGGAGGAACCAGCGGTCGATCTCGGGCACCTCGCCGAAGCCGAGCGCGCGCGTGATGATGTTCGCGTCGGGATGGACCTCGGCCTCCTCGGCCGAGATCTGACCAGAGTCGACGAGTTCCTGGACGTACGAGTGGTCGATCGTGAGCTGCTCGAGCACGTGGTCGCGGAACGCGTAGACGCGCGAGTCGCCGAGATTGAAGACCTGCAGGGCCGGCACGCCCGCGTGCTCGACGACGCTGATCCCGGTGACGGTCGTGCCGCTGCCGTGCAGCGCACCGCGGGTGGCCCGCACGATCTCCGCGCTCGCCTCGACGAGCGCCTCGGGGACGTCGGTCGCCTCGAGGATCGCACCCCGGCGCGCGCGGGACTTGGCCCTGCGCGCGAGGCTCGACACCGCCGCGTCGCTCGCGACGTCGCCGGCCGCGTGGCCACCGAGCCCGTCCGCGACCGCGAACACGCCCGGCATCGCGACGACGCTGTCCTCGTTCGCCGAGCGGCGAAGGCCGAGGTCAGAGCCCGCGCCCCACTCGAGTTCGAGCCCCTGCCCGGGCGCGTCGGAGAGCGTGAACACGCGGCTCCGACGCCGACTGACGATCTCCGTCACCCGGAAAGTTTACTCGCCGGCACGACCGGCGATTCCGCTCACGCGATGTAGATGAGCTTCTTGTTGATGAACTCCTCGATCCCGACAGCGCCCATCTCGCGGCCGGTGCCGGAGCGCTTCGTGCCGCCGAAGGGCAGCTCGGGCGAGTCGGCAAGGACGGTGTTGATGTAGACCATGCCCGTCTCGAGCCGGTCGGCGACGCGCAGCGCCTGCTCGGGATCGGTCGTCCAGACGTACGAGCCGAGGCCGAAGTCGGTCGCGTTCGCGACCTCGATCGCCTCCTGCTCGCCCGAGACGCGGTAGAGCGCCGCGACGGGGCCGAAGAACTCCTCGCGGTACGCGGGGTTGTCGGGGGCGATGCCCTCGAGCACGACCGGCGAGAATCTCGCGCCATCGCGCGGCTTCGGCGCGAGCCGGGCGGTCGCGCCCGCCGCGACGGCGCGCTGCACCTGGTCCTCGATCCGGATCGCGGCGAGCTCGCTCGAGAGCGGCCCGAGCACGGTGTCCTCGTCCTTCGGATCGCCGACCGAGACCTCGGCCATCTTCGCCGTGAGCTTCGCGGCGAAGTCGTCGTAGAGCGAGTCGACGACGAGGAAGCGCTTCGCCGCGTTGCAGGACTGGCCGTTGTTGTCGAAGCGGGCCGCGAACGCGGACTCGACGACCGCGTCGAGGTCGTCGGTCGACAGCAGGATGAACGGGTCGGAGCCGCCGAGCTCGAGCACGACCTTCTTGAGGTTGCGGCCCGCGATCTCGGCGACCGCGGTGCCGGCGCGCTCGGAGCCGGTGAGCGAGACGCCACGGATGCGCTTGTCCGCGATGATGGCCGCGATCTGGTCGTTGTCGGCGACGAGGTTCGTGTAGCCGCCGGAGGGGACGCCCGCGTCGCGGAAGATCTGCTCGATGAGCCGGGCCGAGTCGGGGCACTGCGGCGCGTGCTTGAGCAGGATCGGGTTGCCGACCACGAGGTTCGGGCCGGCGAACCGGGCCACCTGGTAGTAGGGGAAGTTCCACGGCATGATGCCGAGCAGCGGCCCGGTCGGCGACTTGCGGATGTACGCGGTCGATGCGGCGCCCTCGATCGGCTCGTCCGCGAGCAGCCGCTCGGCGTTGTCCGCGTAGTAGCGATAGATCGCGGCGGCGAACTCGACCTCGCCGGTCGCCTGCGGGCGGGGCTTGCCCATCTCCCGCACGATCGCGTCGGCGAGCTCGTCGACGCGCTCCTCGTGCAGGTCTGCGACGCGCGCGATGAGCGCGGCCCGCTGCGCGACCGTCGTCGACGGGACCCAGTCGGTCCAGGCGGTCCACACGGAGGCGAGCGCCTCCTCGACCTCCGCAGGAGTGAAGAACGGCACCTCCTTGACCTGCTCGAGGGTGTACGGGTCGACGACGGCGAATCCGGACATGGCGTTCTAGCTCCTCGTTGAGGGGACGGCTCGTGCGGCCATTGTGTCACGACACTCCACGCGCGATCCAGTGGAAAAATGCGCTCAATGGCTTCGGAATCATTTGCTCACTTGCCCTTCTACTGACAGAATCAGTAGATGGCACGGACCGCGGCTCCCCTCGACGACATCGCGAAGGCGATCATCGAGCTGCTGCAGGCCGATGGCCGACGGTCCTACGCGGACATCGGCAAGGCCGTCGGGCTCTCCGAGGCGGCCGCGAGGCAGCGGGTCCAGCGCCTCACCGAGTCGGGCGTCGTGCAGATCGTCGGCGTCACCGACCCGACCCAGCTCGGCTTCACGCGACAGGCGATGATCGGCATCCGCGCGAGCGGCGACACGACCGCGCTCGCGAAGCGGATCTCCGCGATCCGCGAGGTCGACTACGTCGTGCTGACCGCCGGGAGCTTCGACATCCTTGCGGAGTGCGTCGTCGAGGACGACGATGCCCTCATCGAACTGCTCAACGCGAAGATCCGCGAGCTCGACGGCGTCGTCGGGACCGAGACCTTCGTCTACCTGCGCCTCGTCAAGCAGCGCTACGACTGGGGCACCCGATGACCACCACATCCGAACGACATATCAGGGCAGCCGCCTAGGAGCGATATCCAATGTCTCAAGACACCAAGACGCACGACGCGAACGACCTGCAGCGCAAGGCGAACGACCACCTCTGGATGCACTTCACGAGGCAGTCGACCCTCCACGATTCGGGCGTGCCGATCATCGTCCGCGGGGACGGTCACCACGTCTGGGACATCGACGGGAAGCGCTACTTCGACGGCATCTCGTCCCTCTTCACTGTCCAGGCCGGGCACGGCCGCAAGCGCCTCGCCGAGGCGGCCGCGAAGCAGGCGTCCGAGCTCGCGTTCTTCCCGATCTGGTCCTACGCGCATCCGAACGCGATCGAGCTCGCCGACCGGCTCGCCGCGGAGGCGCCAGGCGACCTCAACCGCGTCTTCTTCACGACGGGCGGCGGCGAGGCGGTCGAGACCGCGTACAAGCTCGTCAAGCAGTACTGGAAGCTGCAGGGCCGGCCGACGAAGCACAAGATCGTCTCCCGCGCCGTCGCCTACCACGGCACGCCGCAGGGCGCCCTGTCGATCACCGGCATCCCCGGCATGAAGGAGCCGTTCGAGCCGCTCGTGCCCGGCACGTTCCGGGTGCCGAACACGAACTTCTACCGCTCGGCCGAGATGGGCTTCGTGCCGTCGGCGAACGCGACGACCGAAGAGGAGCGGCTCGCCGAGTTCGGCTTGTGGGCCGCGAACCGCATCGACGAGATGATCGAGTTCGAGGGGCCGGAGACCGTCGCGGCCGTCTTCCTCGAGCCCGTGCAGAACTCCGGCGGCTGCTTCCCGCCGCCGCCCGGCTACTTCCAGCGCGTGCGGGAGATCTGCGACAAGCACGACGTCCTGCTCGTCGCCGACGAGACGATCTGCGCGTTCGGCCGGATCGGCGCGACGTTCTCCTCGACCGCCCTCGGCATCGAGCCGGACATCATCACCTGCGCGAAGGGCATGAGCTCGGCGTACGCGCCGATCGGCGCGGCGATCGTCTCCGACCGGATCTACGAGCCGTTCCGGCATGGGAACACGACGTTCTATCACGGCTACACCTTCGGCGGGCACCCCGTCTCGGCCGCGGTCGCGCTCGAGAACCTCGCGATCTTCGACGAGGAGGGGCTCAACGAGCGCGTGCTCGAGAACGCGCCGATCTTCAAGGCGACGCTCGACCGGCTGAAGGATCTGCCGATCGTCGGGGACGTCCGCGGCGCGGGCTACTTCTACGGCATCGAGCTCGTGAAGGACAAGGCGACGCGCGAGACCTTCGACGAGGACGAGTCGGAGCGGCTGCTGCGCGGCTTCCTCTCCAAGGCGCTCTTCGACGCGGGGCTCTACTGCCGGGCCGACGACCGGGGCGACCCCGTCGTGCAGCTCGCGCCGCCGCTCACGATCGGGCCGACCGAGTTCGACGAGATCGAGCAGACGCTCCGCTCGGTCCTGACCGAGGCCTGGTCCCGCCTTTGACCCGTCCTTTTTCAGGAGTAGGCGGGGGTACGCGTGCATAGTGCACCTGTGCCCCCGCCTACTCCTGAAAAGGGCGGGTACCGAGCACTGTCGTTCTGGCACGACACCGTCGATGACGATCTGACGCCGCGAGCCCCGCTCCCGGGCGACGTCGACGCGGACGTCGCGATCATCGGCGGCGGGCTCACGGGCCTGTGGACGGCCTGGTACCTGCTGCAGCGCGACCCCGGCCTCCGGATCGTCGTCATAGAACGCGAGATCGCCGGCTTCGGCGCATCCGGACGCAACGGCGGGTGGTGCTCGGCGCTCTTCCCGCAGTCGACCGCCGGCCTTGAGCGCCGGCACGGACGGGACGCGGCGCTGCGGATGCGCCGGGCGATGATCGACACGGTCGACGAAGTGGCGCGCGCGGCGGCCGCCGACGGCATCGCGTTCGACTACGCGAAGGGCGGGACGATCGCGTACGCGCGGAACGCCGGACAGCTGCGGGCCGCGGAAGCCGAGGTCGCGCAGGCGCGAACGTACGGCGTCGATGCGCTCGAGCTCTGGGGGCCGGACCGGGTGCGGGCTGCCGGGACGAGGCCTGGCACGACGGCGCTCGGCGCGGCATTCGATCCCGCGTGCGCCCGCATCCACCCCGCGAAGCTCGTGCGGGGGCTCGCGCGGGCCGTCGAGCGGCGGGGCGGGACGATCTATGAGCAGACGAGCGTGTTGTCGTGGACGGGGCTCGACTCGCCTTCGACTCGCTCAGGGAGCGTGGTCACCGATCGGGGTGTCGTCCGCGCGCCGCACATCGTCGTCGCGACGGAGGGCTACGGCTCGACCATCCCGCAGACGCACCGCCGGGTCCTCCCGATGTACTCGCTCATGATCGCGACCGAGCCGTTCCCCGACGCCGTGTGGGACGAGATCGGCCTCGCGCACGGGCAGACCTTCACCGACTATCGGCACCTCATCGTCTACGGGCAGCGCACCGCCGACAACCGCTTCGCCTTCGGCGGGCGCGGGGCGCCCTATCACTTCGCCTCGCGGGTCGACCCGGCGTTCGATCGGGTGCCGGGCGTCTTCCGGCACCTCGCCGCGACGCTCGCCGACCTCTTCCCGCAGCTCCCCCGGTTCGAGGTCACGCACACCTGGGGCGGACCGCTCGGCGTCCCGCGCGACTGGCATGCGAGCGTGCGCTACGACCGTGCGAGCGGCATCGCGAGCGCGGGCGGCTACGTGGGCGACGGGCTCTCCACCACCAACCTCGCCGGCCGCACGCTCGCCGATCTGCTCACGGAGACGCCCTCGGAGCTCGTCGAGCTGCCCTGGGTCGGCCACCGCTCCCCCGACTGGGAGGTCGAGCCGCTGCGCTGGATCGCGGCGAACGCCGGGACGACAGCGATGGCGTTCGCCGACCGCGAGGAGCGCCTGACCGGCCGCCCCTCGGTGATCGCAGCCCTCATGACCCCCCTCACCGGCCACTGAGCGCCCGCGGCCTGCCGCCCACCGACCGCGGGTGGACGCAAATGGTCGCCTCAGGCGCTGCCCGCCGACCATTTGCGCCCACCTCGTGGTCCGCGTCCGCGGCCACCCCGCTGGGAGTGGGCGCGAATGGCGCCCGAGAGCCGCGGAACGGGACCATTTGCGTCCACTTCGCCTCGAGGCAGGCGGGCGGGTGTCAGGACAGCGCGGGGATGACCTCGCGCTCGAAGAGCTCGATCGTCGAGCGATCATAGGCCGAGTCCGGGAAGTAGTGGATCGAGTAGGCGAGGCCCGCGGCCTCGCGCGCCTTGAGCGTCTCGACGACCTGCTCGGGCGTGCCGAAGAGTCCCTCGCCGCCGGCGAACTGCTTGCGCAGCCCCGCGGCCGCGACCTCGCCGACGTGCGGCGTGATCCGCGCGATGTGCGCGTCGAGCTTGGCGGTGGCGTCGGCCTCCGTCTCGCCGATCATCGTGTTCCAGTTGGCGCTGCGGGTGATCGCGTCGAAGTCGGTCCCGAGCGCGTCGCAGTGGCCCTTGAGCAGCTCGCTCTTGCGCCGCCAGACCTCGAGATCGGCGGCCACGAAGTTCGTGTACTTCGCGTACTGCGCCGCGATCTTGAGCGTCACCTGCTCGCCGCCGCCGGCCACCCAGATGGGCGGGCCGCCGGCCTGGATCGGCAGCGGACGGACGATCGCGTCGTCCACCTGGTAGTACTTGCCGTCGAGCGTCGCGAGGCCGTTCTCCCAGGCCTGCTTGAAGATCTCGACGCCCTCGCGCAGCATCCCGAGCCGGTCCTTGACCTCCGGGAAGCCGTAGCCGTAGGCCCGCCACTCGTGCTCGTACCAGCCGCCGCCGATCCCCATCTCGACCCGGCCGCCCGAGACGTGGTCGACGGTCGCGGCGATCTTCGCGAGGTAGGCGGGGTTCCGGTAGCCCATGCAGGTGCACATCTGGCCGAGTCGGATGCGCTCGGTCGACGCCGCGAACGCGCTCATCAGCGTCCACGCCTCGTGGGTCGCCTCGTCGGTCGGCACGGGCACGGTGTGGAAGTGGTCGTAGACCCAGAGCGACTCCCACGGCCCCGCATCCGCGGCCTGCGCGAGGCGCTTCATGGTCTGCCAGTGCTCGGCCGGGTCGATGTCGACGAGGTCGTGGCGCCAGCCCTGCGGGATGAAGGTTCCGAATCGCATGGGCTCACCCTAGAGGGACTCGCGGAGAAATCTCCGCCGACCGGGAATGCCGATGAGGTCAATGCGATTGTATGAACTCATGACCTCTGGAATCACCATCGACCCTCACTACGCCGTCGGCACCTGGGTATCCGACCCCTCGCACTCCGAGATCTCCTTCACCGTCAAGCACCTCCAGATCTCCAAGGTGCGCGGCTTCTTCCGCAAGTTCGACGTCACGATCACGACCGCCGAGGACTTCGAGCAGTCCATCGTGGAGGCGACCATCGACGTCGCGAGCGTCGACACGAACCAGGAGACCCGCGACAACCACCTCCGCACGGGAGACTTCTTCCTCGTCGAGGAGCACCCGACCGCGACCTTCCGCTCGACCAGCATCAGCGGGACGCCCGACGACTTCGAGATCGTCGGCGACTTCACGCTCCGCGGCATCACGAAGCCGATCACGCTGAAGGGCGAGTTCGGCGGCCTGCAGAAGGACGGCTACGGCAACCTGCACGCCGGCGCGACCGCGACGACGAAGATCAACCGCAAGGACTTCGGCGTCGAGTACAACGCCGTCCTCGAGTCGGGCGGCATGCTCCTCGGCGACGACGTGACCCTGAGCTTCGACATCCAGGTCGTCCTGCAGCCGTAGTCGGGCGCTACACCTCGTCGAGGGCGCCCGAGAACTGGCTCTGGTAGAGCCGCGCGTACGCGCCGCCCTGCGCGAGCAGCGTCTCGTGGTTGCCCTGCTCGACGATCCGCCCCTCCTCCATCACGAGGATGAGGTCGGCGTCGCGGATCGTCGAGAGCCGGTGCGCGATGACGAAGCTCGTGCGATCCGTGCGCAGCTCCGCCATCGCGCGCTGGATGAGCAGCTCGGTGCGGGTGTCGACCGATGAGGTCGCCTCGTCGAGGATGAGCACGCGAGGGTTCGACAGCACCGCGCGCGCGATCGTGATGAGCTGCTTCTGCCCGGCGCTGACGTTGTCGCCCTCGTCGTTCAGCACCGTGTCGTAGCCGTCGGGCAGGGCGGTCACGAAGCGGTCGACGTAGGCCGCCTTCGCCGCCTCGATCACCTCGTCGTCCGTCGCCGACGGCCGTCCGTAGCGGATGTTCTCCCGGATCGTGCCGCCGAACAGCCAGGTGTCCTGCAGCACCATGCCCGTGCGGTCGCGGAGATCGTCGCGGGTCATCGCTGCGGTGTCGACGCCGCCGAGCTCGATCCGGCCCGCGTCGACCTCGTAGAAGCGCATGAGGAGGTTGACGAGCGTCGTCTTGCCCGCGCCCGTCGGCCCGACGATCGCGACGGTGTGACCCGGTGCGGCGGTGAGCGAGAGGTCACGGATGAGCGGCTTCTCGGGATCGTAGGCGAAGGCGACATGGGAGAACGCGAGGTCGGCGGCATCCGCGTCGGGCGAGAGGGCGTCGACCGGATCCGGCGTCTGCTCCTCGGCGTCGAGCAGCTCGAAGACCCGCTCGGCCGAGGCCACGCCCGACTGCAGCAGGTTGACCATCGAGCCGAGCTGGGACAGCGGCTGGCCGAGCTGACGCGAGTACTGGATGAACGCCTGCACGCCGCCGAGGCTCATCGAGCCTCCGGCGACGAAGATGCCGCCGACGACGGCGATCACGACGTAGACGAGATTGCTGATGAACATCGTCGCCGGCATGATGATGCCCGAGACGAACTGCGCGCCGAAGCTCGCGCGATACATCGCCTCGTTCTCCTCGCGGAAGCGCTCGACGACCTCCTTCTGGCGACCGAAGACCTTCACGAGCGCGTGGCCCGTGTAGCCCTCCTCGATCTGCGCGTTGAGCCGCCCGGTGTGCGTCCACTGCGCGACGAAGAGCGGCTGCGACCGCTTCGCGATGAGGCCGGCGACGACCGCGGTGAGCGGGACCGTCACGAGCGAGATGACGGCGAGCACCCACGAGATGGAGAACATCATGATGAGCACGCCGACGACCATGAGCAGCGAGTTGAGCAGCTGCGAGAGCGTCTGGTTGAGGCTCTGCTGGACGTTGTCGACGTCGTTCGTGACGCGGCTCAGCAGCTCACCGCGCTGCATCTTGTCGAAGTACTTGAGCGGCAGCCGGTGGATCTTCTGCTCGACCTCCTCGCGGAGGCGGTAGACGACGAGGTTGACGACCCGGTTGAGGACGAGCGCCTGCAGCCAGCCGAGGATCGAGCCGATGACGTAGACCCCGAGCGCGAGGAGGAGCCAGTTGCGCAGCGCCTCGAAGTCGATGCCGTGACCCGGGTTCAGGCTCATCGCCGCGATCATGTCGGCCTGCTGGCCCTGGCCGGCCTCGCGCATCGACTCGAGGACCTGCTCCTTGGTCATCCCCGCCGGGATCCCCTGCGAGATCACACCGGAGAAGATGACGTTCGTCGCCTCCCCGAGGAGCTTCGGACCGGTGACCATGAGCGCCGTGCTCACCGCGGCGAGCAGGATCGTGACGCCGATCGCGAGGCGGTGCGGGCGCAGCCGGCGCATGAGCCGCTTCGCCGACGGCCAGAACGTCATGGCCTTCTCCGCCGGCATCCCCATCGCCCCGAACGGCCCGGGGCCGGCGCTGCGGCGGCCGGTCTGGATCGTGCGGTCCGCCGCCTTGGGAATCCCGCCGCCGGCGGGAGTCGCTGGCCCGCTCATGCCGCTGCCTCGTCCGCGCGCAGCTGGCTGTCGACGATCTCGCGATACGTCTCGCTCGACTCGAGGAGCCCGTCGTGCGTCCCGCGTGCGACGATGCGGCCGTCCTCGACGACGAGGATCTCGTCGGCGTCCACGATGGTCGAGACGCGCTGCGCGACGACGATCCGCGTCACGCCGGCCGCGGCCGCGGTGAGCGCGGCGCGCAGCCGGGCATCGGTCGTCGTGTCGAGCGCGCTGAACGAGTCGTCGAAGACGAGCACCGGCGCGCGCTTGACGAGCGCCCGCGCGATCGCGAGGCGCTGGCGCTGACCGCCGGAGACGTTCGTCCCGCCCTGTGTGATCGGGGCGTCGAGCCCGTCCGCCATCGCGCGCACGAAGCCCTCGGCCTGCGCCGTGCGCAGCGCCGCCCAGAGCTCCTCGTCGGTCGCATCGGGATTGCCGAATCGCAGGTTGGAGGCGACCGTGCCGGAGAAGAGGTACGCGCGCTGCGGCACGAGACCGACGCGGCCCCAGAGCAGGTCGGGATCGATGTCGCGCACGTCGACGCCGTCGAGGAAGACCTGCCCGCCGGTCGCGTCGAAGAGGCGCGGGATGAGGCTGACGAGCGTCGACTTGCCGGCGCCGGTGCTGCCGATGATCGCGGTCGTCGTCCCGGGTCGCGCCGTGAAGGTGATGCCGCTCAGCACCGGCTCCTCCGCGCCGGGATAGCGGAACTCGACGTCGCGGAACTCGACCGTCCCGTCCGCTGTCGCGGGCGTCACCGGGTTCACGGGCACCACGACGCTGCTGGGCGTGCCGAGGACGTCGCCGATGCGCTCCGCCGCGACGGCCGCACGCGGCACCATCATCGACATCATCGTCGCCATCATGACGGCCATCAGGATCTGGATGAGGTACTGGAGGAACGCGGTGACCGCGCCGATCTGCGACGTGCCGGCGTCGATGCCGCCCGCTCCGAACCACAGCACCGCGACCGATGTCACGTTCATGATGAGCATGACGACGGGGAAGACGAGCGCGAAGAGCCGGCCGGCGCGCAGGCCCGTGTCGGTCAGCTCCGCGTTCGCGACGGCGAAGCGCTCCTCCTCATGGCGTTCTCGGACGAACGCTCGAACGACCCTGATGCCCGACAGCTGCTCGCGAAGGACGCGGTTGACGACGTCGATCTTGGACTGCATGCGGCGAAAGAGCGGGACCATCCGCACCACGATGATGCCGATCGCGACGAGCAGGATGGGGATCGCGACCGCCATCAGCCAGGAGAGGCCGATGTCCTGCTGGAGCGCGAGGATGATGCCGCCGATCGCCATGATCGGCGCCGTGACCATGAGCGCGAGGAACATGAAGACGAGCATCTGGACCTGCTGCACGTCGTTCGTCGTGCGGGTGATGAGGCTCGGGGCGCCGAACCGGCCGACCTCCCGCTCAGAGAACTCGGCGACCTTGGTGAAGATGCCTTCGCGCATGTCCCGCCCGAGCCGCATGGACGCGCGGGCGCCGAACCACACGGCCACGATCGCGGCGACGATCTGGACGACCGTGACGCCGAGCATGATGCCGCCGATCGCCGTGATCCGGCCGATGTCGCCCTTGGCGATGCCGTTGTCGATGATGTCGGCGTTGAGGCTCGGGAGCAGCAGGTTCGCGACCGTCTGGATGAGCTGGAACGCGACGACGCCCACGACGAGCCAGGCGTAGGGCCGCAGGAAGCGCGCGACGAGCCGGATGAGCTTCACTCGAACGATCCTTGCACGATGTCAACTACTCCACAGAGGCGTTCGCCCTGGGCTTATCCCCAGCCGGGCCGCTCCGGCCGCGCGACGTCCGAGGTCGGCGATAGCGTCGTGCCATGAATCGCATCGAGATCGCGTCGCCCGTCGGGCCGATCGAGATCATCGGCGATGGCGCGGCCGTCACCGAGATCACGATCGCGCGCCATGGCGTGCTCCCGCGCGCCGCCCTCGGCGTCGTCCCCGATCCGGTGCTCGAGCGCGCCGGGGCGCAGCTCGCCGAGTACTTCGCCGGCGAGCGGACCGAGTTCGATCTACCGCTCGCGCCGGCCGGGACCGAGTTCCAGCAGGGCGTCTGGCGCCGGATCTCGGACATCCCGCACGGCACCGCGGTCACCTACTCGCGTGTCGGAGCCGACATCGGCTTCCCCGCCCAGGCGAGCCGGGCGATCGGCACGGCCGTCGGCGCGAACCCGATCACGATCGTCATCCCCTGTCACCGGGTGCTCGCCGCGGACGGCCGGATCACGGGGTACAGCGGCGGCGAGGGCATCCCGACGAAGCAGTATCTGCTCGACCTCGAGTCGATCCCCTACCGATGACGACCATCACGATCGGCGCCGACGGTCGCGCCCGTTGCGGCTGGGTCGGCTCGGACCCCGGTCCCGAGATCGGACTGTACGCCCGCTACCACGACGAGGAGTGGGGTCGGCCGCTCCACGGCGACCAGGCGCTTTTCGAGAAGATCTGCCTCGAGGGCTTCCAGGCCGGGCTCTCCTGGATCACGATCCTGCGCCGGCGACCCGGGTTCCGCGAGGCGTTCCTCGGCTTCGAGCCCGCGGCGGTCGCGGCCCTCGGGCCGGATGACGTCGAGCGGCTCATGCTCGACACGGGCATCATCCGCAATCGAGCGAAGATCGAGGCGACGATCGGGAACGCGAGGGCGCTCCTCACGCTGCAGGCCGCCGACGGCGAGGGCGCGCTCGATCGCCTCGTCTGGGCGCACACGCCGTCCCCCGACCGAGCCGGAGGCGAGCGCGGGTCGAGTGCGCCGGAGGCGCGTATCGAGACCTCGAAGGGTGCCCGCCCCCGCACCTTCGCCGAGCTCCCCGCCGCCACAACCGAGTCGACCGCCCTCTCGAAGTCGCTCAAGCGTCTCGGCTTCCGCTTCGTCGGCCCCACGACGATGTACGCGCTCATGCAGTCGGCCGGACTCGTCGACGACCACCTCGAAGGGTGCTGGCGGGCCGGCTGAGCCGGGTTCCTGGGCACCGTTCACCCTTCAGCACTACGCTCCCGGCATGGCCAGTCCCAAGAACTCCGACGAACCCGTCCCGGCATCGGCGCACGCCGCCGCCCCGCCGCCCCCACCCCCTGTGGCGTCCGCGGGATCCGGGCTCCCGCCGCAGCCGCCCGCCGCACCGCCCTACGGGTATGCGCAGCCGCAGGCCGTCACGCGCCCGCCCCGCGAGTACCTGCACGCCTGGCTCTACTCGCTCTTCCTCGGGTTCCTCGGCGGCGACCGCTTCTACCTGGGCAAGATCGGCACGGGCATCCTCAAGCTGATCACCCTCGGCGGGCTCGGGCTCTGGTGGGCGATCGACCTCGTCCTGACGATCCTCGGCGCCCAGACGGACGACCAGCGTCGCCCCCTCGCGGACTACGAGCGCTGGCGCAAGATCTCCTGGATCATCACGGGGATCGCCGTCGGCATCGCGGTGCTCCTCGCGGTCACCCGCCCCATGATGGGCTGGGGCGTCGGCATGCACTGGGGCGCCGGCGACGGGTTCGGCTGGCGCTGAGCGGGCGGCACCACCACGGCGCGCCCGCATCGAGTTCACGCGCAGGTGGCCGCCGCTAGAGCGATCGGTCCGGACGAGGGCCTCGCCGAGGGGCATGCCCTCGTCTCGGCCAGAAACCAGCTCGACTAGACGACGAGATCGAGTTCTCGATCGCCGACCTGCTCGAGTCGGACGCCGGCGTGCTCGGCCCATGACAGCAGCTCACTGAGCCGCCGCACCCGTGGACGATCGCGAACGAGGGCCGCGGCGAGGACGCCCTTGTGGTGCTTGTTCCAATGCGAGATCGCGAGACGGCGGTCGTCCTCGCCCTCGGAGACCACGCGGAGCGAGACCGCGGTGGGCGGCGGCGGGATCAACCGCACGTACTCCTTGGAGCGGGCGTCGACGAGGAGCGGGGCGCCCTTCGAGGTCTCGATACGCGCCTCCGGCGCACTCGACCCGCGCTCGCCTCCGGCTCGCTCCGAGATCGATCGGAGGAGATCGATCGGGTCCCAGGAGCCGGCGGAGACGATGCCCGCGTCCTTGTCGTGGATGAGCAGGTGCGCGAGCGCCCATCGACGCTCCGCAGCGGACCAGTCGCCCGCGCCGAGCGCCTTGTAGAGCGTGCCGGTGTAGTGGTCGATCGGCGCCGCGCGCCCTTCGACTCGGCCTGCGGCCTCGCTCAGGGAGCCGCGGACGGATGCCACGGTGGTGCGCGACGGCGGGAGCAGGAGCCTCAGTGCAGGACCGGGTCGTTCGACTCGGTGATCGCGGCCTCCGCGGCGACGATCGTCAGCGTGTCGTGGTCGAAGGAGATGAATCCCTCGTCGGCCGCCACGATGATCTTCTCGCCGGACTCCGTCGTCACGCGCACGGTGCCGCTCGCGAGGATCGCGAGCACCGGCTCGTGGCCCGCGAGGATGCCGATCTCACCGATCTGGGTCTTCGCGGAGACCTGCACCGCCTCGCCCGACCAGACCGCGCTGGTCGCCGAGACGATGTCGACTTGAATGAGCTTCGCCATGAGTCAGTGCTCCGATCGGCGCGGGCCGATCAGCCCTCCGCCTGGATCTTGGCCCACTTCGCCTCGACGTCGGAGATGCCGCCGACGTTGAAGAAGGCCTGCTCGGCGACGTGGTCGAACTCGCCCTTGATGATCGCGTCGAACGACTCGACCGTCTCCTTGAGCGGCACGGTCGAGCCCTCGACGCTCGTGAACTTCGTCGCCATGTAGGTGTTCTGCGAGAGGAACTGCTGGATGCGCCGCGCGCGGGACACGGTGATCTTGTCCTCTTCGGAGAGCTCGTCGACACCGAGGATCGCGATGATCTCCTGGAGCTCCTTGTTCTTCTGCAGGACCGCCTTGACCGCGGTCGCGACCCGGTAGTGGTCCTCGCCCAGGTAGCGCGGGTCGAGGATCCGCGAGGTGGACGTGAGCGGGTCGACCGCGGGGTAGAGACCGCGCGACGCGATCTCACGGGAGAGCTCGGTCGTCGCGTCGAGGTGCGCGAACGTCGTCGCCGGGGCCGGGTCGGTGTAGTCGTCCGCGGGGACGTAGATCGCCTGCAGCGAGGTGATCGAGTGACCGCGGGTCGAGGTGATGCGCTCCTGGAGGACGCCCATCTCGTCGGCGAGGTTCGGCTGGTAGCCGACCGCGCTCGGCATGCGGCCGAGCAGCGTCGAGACCTCGGAGCCCGCCTGGGTGAACCGGAAGATGTTGTCGATGAAGAGCAGCACGTCCTGGCCCTGCACGTCGCGGAAGTACTCCGCCATCGTCAGCGCGGAGAGCGCGACGCGAAGACGCGTCCCGGGCGGCTCGTCCATCTGGCCGAAGACGAGCGCCGTCTTGTCGAAGACGCCGGCCTCCTCCATCTCGACGATGAGGTCGTTGCCCTCACGGGTGCGCTCACCGACGCCCGCGAAGACGGAGACGCCACCGTGGTTCGCCGCGACGCGGTAGATCATCTCCTGGATGAGGACCGTCTTGCCGACGCCGGCGCCGCCGAACAGGCCGATCTTGCCGCCCTGGACGTACGGGGTGAGGAGGTCGATGACCTTGATGCCGGTCTCGAACAGCTGGGTGCGCGCCTCGAGCTGGTCGAATGCCGGGGGCTTGCGGTGGATCGGCCAGCGCTCGGTGATCTCGAGCTGCTCGCCCGGCTCGCCGTTGAGCAGGTCGCCCGTGACGTTCCACACCCGGCCCTTGGTGACGTCGCCGACGGGGACGGAGATCGCCGCGCCGGTGTCCTTGACCTCCTGGCCGCGGACGAGACCGTCGGTCGGCTTGAGCGCGATCGCGCGGATCAGGTCGTCGCCGAGGTGCTGCGCGACCTCGAGCGTGAGGGACGTGGTCTCCTCGCCGATCGTGATCTCGGTCGTGAGCGCGTTGTAGACCTCGGGGATCGCGTCGTGCGGGAACTCGATGTCGACGACAGGGCCGTTGACGCGAGCGACGCGGCCGACGCCGGCGGCGGAGGTCTCGACGGCCTTCTTCTGGGCGGTGGTCGTTGCCATTGGGCTTTCCTTCTCTTGGCTCGTGCTCAGTCGACGAGGGCGTCGGCGCCGCCGACGATCTCGGAAATCTGCTGGGTGATCTCGGCCTGGCGAGCGTTGTTCGCCAGTCGGGTGTAGTCGCGGATGAGCTTGTCGGCGTTGTCCGAGGCGGACTTCATCGCCTTCTGCGTCGCCGCGTGCTTCGACGCGGCGGACTGCAGGAGCGCGTTGAAGATGCGGGTCTCGATGTACACCGGCAGGAGCGCATCGAGCACCGTGCTCGCGTCCGGCTCGAACTCGTAGAGCGGCAGCGCGGTCGCGTGCGCGTCCGGCTCCTCGACCCCCTCGACGATCTCGAGCGGGAGGATGCGGACGATCTCCGGGGTCTGCGTGAGCATCGACACGAAGCGGTTGTAGACGATGTGCACCTCGTCGACACCGCCATCGGCGGTGTCCTCGGTGAACTTCGCGACGACCGCCGCACCGATCGCCTGCGCGGTCTCGAACGTCGGGCTGTCCGTGTCACCGATCCACGACTCCGCGAAGGGGCGCTTGCGGAAGTTGTAGTACCCGACGGCGCGACGGCCGACGAGGTAGTACACGACATCCTTGCCCTGCTCGCGCAGGAGCGTCGCGAGCTCCTCCGACTCGCGGAGCACGTTCGCGTTGAACGCGCCCGCGAGACCGCGGTCCGACGCGAACACGACGACCGCGGCACGAGTCGGGTTCTCCGGCTCCGTCGTCAGCACGTGCTTCGCGTTGGAGAACGTCGCCACCGCGGAGACCGCGCGGGTCACCGCGCGGGCATACGGCACGGATGCCGATACCCGCTGCTGCGCCTTCTGGATGCGGCTGGCCGCGATGAGCTCCATGGCACGGGTGATCTTCTTGGTCGTCTGGGCAGAGCGAATCTTCTGCCGGTAGACCCGAAGCTGGGCTCCCATGTCAGTCCTTACTTTCTCGGTGGGTTGATGTCGACAAGCTCAATCAACCGGTGTCAGCGCTTGGCCTTGACGATCTTCTCCTGGTTGATGTCCTCAGGCGAGTCGGCCTCGAACACCTCGTTGAGCGGCGTCTCACTGCTCCCCTGGAACTCCAGGATGAACTTGTCGACCTCCTCGGCGAGCGACGCCTCGGTGTCCTTGTCGAGCACGTTGGTGTCGCGCAGCACGGAGAGGATCGAGGTGTTGCGGCGCAGGTGGTCGAGCAGCTCGCGCTCGAAGCGCAGCACGTCCTCGACCGCGATCGTGTCGAGCTTGCCGTTCGTGCCGGCCCAGATCGAGACGACCTGGTCCTCGACGGGGTACGGGGTGTACTGCGGCTGGCGCAGCAGCTCGGTCAGACGCGCACCGCGCTCGAGCTGGCGACGGCTGGCCGCGTCGAGGTCCGACGCGAACATCGCGAACGCCTGGAGCGACCGGTACTGCGCGAGCTCGAGCTTCAGGGTGCCGGAGACGCCCTTGATGCTCTTGACCTGCGCGGAGCCGCCGACTCGGGAGACCGAGATGCCGACGTCGACCGCGGGACGCTGGTTCGCGTTGAACAGGTCCGACTGGAGGAAGATCTGGCCGTCGGTGATCGAGATCACGTTCGTCGGGATGTACGCCGAGACGTCGTTCGCCTTCGTCTCGATGATCGGCAGGCCGGTCATCGAGCCATGGCCGAGCTCGTCGGAGAGCTTGGCGCAACGCTCGAGCAGACGGCTGTGCAGGTAGAACACGTCGCCCGGGTAGGCCTCGCGCCCCGGCGGGCGGCGCAGCAGCAGCGAGACGGCGCGGTAGGCCTCGGCCTGCTTCGACAGGTCGTCGAAGATGATCAGGACGTGCTTGCCGCCGTACATCCAGTGCTGGCCGATGGCCGAGC
>Ga0182745_1001124_pt1 | contig 26296 bp, 18 predicted proteins | sample eDN3rd30CKraftBY_FD_128523 | JGI IMG/M metagenome (GOLD analysis project Ga0182745, IMG submission 128523) | Enriched backyard soil microbial communities from Emeryville, California, USA - eDNA 3rd pass 30_C Kraft BY (version 2) (version 2) | ecosystem: Environmental > Terrestrial > Soil >... | reverse complement strand
CGGCGGGAAGGATCTGACGAATTCGCTCTCCGTAGGCACGAACCATGGCCTGAGGATCGGTCTGAGCGCTCATCTCGCGCATGGTCTCGACGATCATCTCAAGTCGCTTGCCCCAATCGAGAGCCCTAAGTCCGGGCTCGGTAGAGATTTGGGCTGATCGCATGGCGTCATCTCCTGGGGGCAAGCTCAACCGACGAAGCGGCGACATGAAAAGTAAGAGCTTCCTATCCGGTGCGGCCTTGGCCCTATTCTAGCAAACCTGGCAACGGCAGCCGACGACGAGTGGCGGTGAACAGAAGAATCCACTTCCCCTCATCGACTTTCCCTTCCCCATGCGATACGGTTTTAAGAGACCGTCGCACTGGCATCGGCGTGCCTTTCTAGCCTGGCTAAGGCTCAGGCTGGACGCCTCCAAAGATGTTGACGGATCATTGCTCAGAACGAGACCCGCTTACCATGAATCCGGGCAGCGTGCCTTCCTCCTCGCTTCCTCTGGACGAGTTTCGACGCATCCTTGAGGTGTGCGACCGCTTCGAGGAGAGGCTGCGCGCGGGCGAACACCCGACCGTTGAAGAATTCCTGGGTGAAACCACGGGAGCCGAGCGAGCGGCCCTCGCGCACGAGCTCGCAAGTCTTCGCCACGAATACCTTGGTGCCCCTGGGGAAGATTCCGGGCAAGGTGCCGTTCCGCCCGAGCAAACAATCGCACCCGACCCTGCTTTCGTCACGTCGAACGAGTTCATCCTCGAAGCTCAAGGGCAGGGGGACGACCTCGAAATCCTCGAAGAAATCGGCCGAGGCGGCATGGGGGTCGTATACCGCGCCCGGCAAACCAAACTCGACCGTGTCGTGGCCCTCAAGATGATTCTGGGGGATTCGAGGACCAGCCCCCACTCCATCGCCCGCTTCCGCACCGAGGCGCAGGCGGTAGCTCGCCTCTCGCATCCGAATTTCGTGCAGATCCACGAGATCGGCGAACGAAACGGCTTCCCTTACTTCACGATGGAGTTCGTGGAAGGGGGCAGCCTGGCCCGCAAACTCAAAGGGGGCCCCCTGCCCGTCCGCCAGGCAGCGGCGATGATCGAAGTGCTGGCGCGCGCCTCTCATGAGGCCCACCTGAAAGGGATCGTGCATCGCGATATCAAGCCCGCCAATATCTTGCTGACGCATGGAGGAGTGCCGAAGATTACCGACTTTGGCCTGGCAAAGCTGGAAACGCGATCCGGGCCGGAATCGACACAGGGGGAAATGCTGGTGGGGACCCCCGCTTACATGGCTCCCGAGCAAGCGGGCGGAGAAGCGAGCGAGGTCAGCCCCCTGGCCGACGTGTACTCACTGGGAGCCACGCTGTATGAGATGCTCACCGGTCTTCCCCCCTTCCAGGCGGGTACCTCGCTCGAGACGCTCTTACTGGCCATCAGCCAGGAACCGACGCCCCCAGGCCGCCACCGTCCTGGTCTGCCTCGAGACCTTGAGACCATCTGTCTGAAATGCCTTGAGAAAGACCCGGAACAGCGTTATGCAAGTGCCGAAGCCCTGGCCCTTGACCTACACGCCTACCTGGGAGGAGAACCGATCACCGCCCAGCCGGCGGGCCAGGTTGATCGGGCGATCCGTTGGGCCAGGAACCACCCCGCTCGCGTAATTTTCGTGGCTTGCGCGTTCCTCGCCCTCGTCGGGCTCCTCGTCGGCGTCTGGGCCTCCAGCGCACTCGCTTTCGGTGCGATGGCGGTCCTGGGTCTGCTCGGGGGCGGATCGTGGTATCACATCCGCCTTCAATCCGCCCTTCGCGAACTGGCCCACCAGCAGATCTCGACCGAGCGATACGCGGAACGACTCCACCTGCTTGGCGAAATGACCCGCCGCCTGCTCTCGGTGACCGACCTGGACAAGCTTCTGTTCCTGCTGAGCGAAACCGCATGCCGGGTCGCCAACGCCGAGCTCGCCACGATCTTTCTCATCGACCGAGAGCGCAAAGAGCTCTGGTCCAGGTTCACCATCGACTCCAACGTGGGAGAGATCCGTTTTCCTCTAGGCGTGGGCATCGCCGGCACGGTCGCGGTGACGGGCGAGACGATTCATATCCCCGACGCCTACGCCGACCCCCGCTTCAACCCCGAGATCGACAAACGAAGTGGGTATCGCACACGAAACCTGCTGACCTTCCCCATGGTTGGAAAACGTGGTCTCATCGTGGGGGTTTTCCAGGTCATCAACAAGCGCGAGGGTCGATTCGACCTGATGGATGAAGAGGTTCTCTCCTCACTCGCCGCCTCGGCCGCCCTGGCGGTGGAACGATCGCATCTCAACCTGACCAGCGGGCCGCTTGCTCCCTTGAGCTTGCACGAGTCGGACCTGGAAACCAAGACCCTGATCGACGCTCCACCCGCCAACTCCTAATTCATTCGGTTTTCCAGGTTAACGCTACCAATCAAGGGGCTGGCCTGGCACAATCACAATCCAGGCTGGCCTCGCGTCACTCGCGCAAACCGCCACGTAGAAGGTTGGGGAGTCGGGACCTGTAAGCCAACCAAGTTTTCGCGTATCGAGCCGAGAAGCCGGTCGGATCAAAAAAGAAGGGACCCTTGGCATGAACGATGAGGAGAGGGGATCGGTCACGCTCTGGGTTGGTAATTTAAAAGAAGGGGACCAGGTCGCGGCCCAAAAACTTTGGGACCGTTACTTCGGTAAGCTCGTGAGCGTCGCACGGGCCAAGCTGCGTGCCACGCGCCGGCCGGCGGGTATCGAGGATGAAGAGGACGCGGCGCTCAGTGCCTTCGACAGCCTGTGCGCGGGGGTGGCCCACGGACGGTTCCCCCAACTTGCCGATCGCGACGATCTCTGGCGTTTGCTGGTCGTGATCACGGCTCGCAAGGCCATCGACCAACTTCAACGAGAAGGCCGGCAAAAACGAGGAGGCGGGCGGGTCGTCGCTGAATCGACCCTCGCGGGCACCCGCGCCGAGGACGGAGTCGGCGCCCTGGATCAAGTCGTCGGCGCCGAGCCGAGCCCCGAGTTCGCCGCCCTGATGGCCGACGAACACCGCCGATTGCTTCAGGCCCTTGACAACGACACCCTCCGCCAGATCGCGCTCTGGAAGATGGAAGGGTATACGAATGACGAGATCCGCCAGAAGCTCGGCTGTTCGCTCCGCACGGTCGCGAACAAGCTCGAGCTGATCCGTCGCACCTGGTTGAATGAATAACGGCAAACTCGAATCCCGAGCCTGGCACCCGTTTTCAGAGCGCGCCCGGGCGTCCGCGTCAGTCCTCGGAATAGCGTGGCGGGACGGCATCCCCCAGCGCGGCGCGTTTGCCGTAAAGGAACTTAAGGTGATGGTCGAGGTGGGAAACCGTTTTCGCCAGGACCGAGGCCAGGGTCTGACGCCCCGTTTCCGAGTGCATCCCCGTCCGGGCGAAGTCGCTCTCGGTACAACGCTCCAGGATTCGGGTCATCCATTGCCGATTGGCCGAGAAGAGGGCCACGGCTTCGTCCACCGGCATTGACTGAGAATCGAGCCGGGTGAGCCAGGCCTGTTCGTCGAAGGCCTGGAGAACCGGATTTTCCTCGGCGATTAACCGTTTTAGCCGATCGGCCAGAACCAGGTCGCTATCGAGCAGGTGGGCCACAACCTCCGCGGGACTCCATTGACCGGGTCCAATCCGGGTTGCCTGGTGCTCGGGCGTCATCCCTTGCGCAGCGTATTTCAGCAGGCCGCCTCCCCTGGCGTATCGTTCAATCAGGTCCGACTGTCCGCTCAATGCTCCTTCTCCTCTTCCGCTTGGGTTTTGTGCCAAATCGCAAGCTGGGTTTGTTGGTACTCCAGGAACCAGATCTCTTCTTCGATTCCAAGTTCGGAGGCAAACCGATGCGCAACCAGGTGGTTGACAACCTCGAGTGAAACGGCGAGGAAGTCGGTCGCCGGGTCGGTTACCTCACCTCGGTTGTGGAAGATAAAGCGAATGACCAACACTCGTTCATCAACCGGCCCCTGCTGGGGAGAAAGATAGCGGCCGTCCATCTCATAGATGGAATACCCCCGCGTGGCCCGTACGAGTGTCTGGATCCATTCCTCTTCATCGAAGCGAGGATCCGAGCTCCGCTTCCGTGCGATCGCCTCCTTGACGAAAGGGATGGCACGGATCGCCTGCTCATCGAAAAGGTCCTCGAGCACCTCTTGAATCTTACCGAAGTACCCAAGCTTCTTCGGCAAGATGAGCTCGTACATCCGAGCCGGTTTCGGCCCTTCGAGCACGTAGTCGGCCATCAAAGGGCCTCCTGTTCCACCCGAGGTCTCGATTCCCCGACCTTCATCATGTCCCCGGCCCACCCCATATTCAACCACCAGCAAGCCAGTTCCATGCCAACCCGATCCCACATCCTTTTGGGATCGCGCGTGTTCCTCTCCAAAAAACACGACACTTGTCATAGATTTCCGTTGCACTGGCCGACTCATTCTTACAATAGTAGTAGGGCGTCGTGGGTTTCGGGGAGATCGACGCGGCGAAGGGACCTGAAGGTGGGAACCGACGCCAAGGGCGGTCGCCTCGTCGGATGAGTGGGTCAGCGCGAGAAAGGCAAAGGTGCATGTCGGACGTCGCAATGGCTGGGAAACGTGTTTTGGCCAATGTTGAGAAGGTGATCGTGGGGAAGCGGCAGGAGGTTCTGCTTGCGCTCTCGGCGTTCTTCGCCGAGGGGCATATCTTGCTCGAGGATGTCCCCGGGGTGGCCAAGACGATGCTGGCGCGCGCCTTGGCGAACAGCGTCGGCGCGACGTTCAAGCGTGTGCAATGCACGCCCGACTTGCTCCCCTCGGATGTGACGGGCGCCTCGATTTTTAATCCGAAGACCACCCAGTTCGAGTTTCGCCCTGGCCCCTTGTTCGCGCAGTTGGTGCTGGCCGACGAGATCAACCGGGCCACGCCGCGCACGCAGTCGGCCTTGCTCGAGGCCATGGCCGAGCGGAAAGTCTCGGTCGATGGGACCACCTACGACCTGACGCCCCCCTTCCTGCTGATCGCCACTCAGAACCCGGTGGATCACGAAGGCACGTTCCCCTTACCCGAAGCCCAGCTCGATCGTTTCCTCGTCCGGCTCCGCCTGGGCTACCCTTCGGCCGAGGAAGAAGCCTTGATGCTCAAGAGGTCGCAGCTCAAGCATCCGATCGAGGAGCTCAGGCCGGTGCTCTCGGCCGAGGAAGTGGCGCAATGCCAGCAAGCGGTGCGGGCCATTCGCGTGGACGACCTCCTCTGCCGTTACCTGGTCGACCTGATCAGACGCACGCGCGAGCACCCCGACGTTCTGCTGGGCGGAAGCCCGAGAGCCTCGCTCGCCTTACACCGCGCCGCACAGTCGGTCGCGGCACTCCGAGGGCAAGATTTCGTCGCGCCCGACGACATCAAGCGCGTCGCGCCCGCGGTGCTGGGCCATCGCCTGATCCTGAAACCGGAGAGTCGGCTACGCAAGACGACCACCGCCCAGGTGATCGAGGAAATCTTGGACTCGGCCGTCGTGCCGATGAGCCGCGCGAGGGCCGTAAGCTGATGCGCTGGGCGTTTTTGGTCGTCCTCGTTTTCGTGCTGGCCTCCGCACTCCACCTCGGTCTGCTCGCCGGAGCAATGTTGGCGTTGCTCTCCCTGATGCTCATCAGTCGATTCCTTGCTCGAACCTGGATCGACCAGGTGATCGCCACGCGCGAGTGCAACCGGAACGAGGCCGAGCTCGGCCAGTCGATTGCGTTCGTCACCACCTTGCGAAACCGGGGACGCATACCGATTGTCTGGGCACTGGCCGAGGAAATGCTTCCGCGTGGGGCAATCACGGCGCGCCCCCCTCGGATCGAGGTCAAAGGGCGACGGCTGGCGGTCGCCATGCTCGGCCCGCGCGGATCAAAAACGTTGAACTACCAGATCCTTTTCCATCTGCGCGGGTATTACCAGATCGGCCCGCTCGTGGTCGAAACCGGCGACCTGTTCGGCCTGCATCGGCGGTATCGCATCTTGACCCGGCCGCTCTATGTGACCATCTACCCCAAGATCATCCCCCTACCCGGCTACGACCTGGCCTCACGGCGGCCGATCGGCGAGATCCGGCTCACGCACCGGCTCTTCGAGGACCCCACGCGGATCGCGGGGGTTCGGGCTTATCAACCGGGAGACCCTTTGCAGCGGGTCCATTGGCCCGCCTCGGCCCGAACCGGCACGTTGCAAAGCAAGGTGTACGACGCATCGACGATCGCCGGGGCCACGCTCCTGCTCGACTTCCACCACGCGTCTTACCCGAAGAGGAACGAGCCCGCGCGTTCCGAGCTTGCCGTGACGACCATCGTCGCGCTCGCGAACGCTGTCTGCCTGATGGGTCAACCGATCGCCCTCATCACCAACGGTCGGGACGCGGCGGATCGAGCACGCACGATCGCGGACCTCGACCGCCAGCAACGCGGAGTTCCCTCGCGCCTGGACCGAGAGACGATCCACCAGCGAGCGGCGATGAGCGAACGCGACGATCGGCTCCGCCCGTGGGTGATCCCTGCCGGTCGAGGTCCCGAAGCGTTCCTGCGAATCCGCGAAGCCATGGCGCGCGTCGAGCTCTCCGACGGTTTGACGCTCGATCACCTGGTCGTGGAAACCGAGTCTCGCCTGGCGCGCGATCGAACCGTGGTCGCCGTGCTCGCCCAGGTCTCTCCCGCCATCGCCTCGACCTTGGGACGCCTGAAACGACAAGGCTACGCGGTGAGTGTCGTGCTACTGGCTTTCGATGAAGTGGAACGCATCGACGGCGCGGGGGCCTTGATCGCCCATGGTCTGCCCGTGCGCGTCGTGTCCGACGAACACGAGCTTCACGGGTTCTGTGAACTTCCCTTTGTGACACCCCTTTAATCGTAGACATCAGCAAACAACGGATGCCTCGGAGCAACCGACGATGGCTCGCAGGGAAAACACGGATAATCTGGTTGATCATCTCATCGCGGCGATCATCCCGGCCCTGATCATGATCATGGTCGGAGGCCTCCTGTTCTTCCTGCTCGACCTCTGGTACGAGGGCCCCTTCCTGGCTCGCCTCCGTTGGATCCTGTTCTGGTTCATCTTCGGCATCGTCTTGATTACGCGGATCGGCATGCGGGTCGGAAGCGAGCAGGCGAAAGGATATGGATTCGCCCTGGGAGGCGCGGTGGCCCTGGTGGCCTCGACCTTCGCGGGCTTCCAGCCTCTTCTCCTGGCCATCATGGGCTTCGTTTGGTGGGCCACGCACAAACTCACGTACGACTGCACTCTTGAGGAGCAGGATCAGGACCAGGGCCGCGGGTTGCTGCAAGAGACCGGCCTCGACCCGGATACCGAGTCAGTGGACGACTCCTCGGTTGAAGAGACCCCCCTGGTTCAAACCGACGTCGGACAGGCCTCGATCCTTCTCTCGAAACGAGAGAAATCTCAGCGCCGGTCAGTTCGAGAAGAGGCCCGGCGTCCTCATCCGCCAGGCACCTGGCTCATCCATTTCGCACTCGCCTCCCTTCCCCTTTTCGGGCTCGGTCAGTGGCTCGTGCCAGGGGGAGTGGAAGGAAAGCAGGAAAACCTACGTCTCTACTTCGTGGCCTACCTCGGAAGCACCTTGGGCCTCTTGCTTGCAACCAGCTTCCTGAATTTGCGCCGCTACCTGGGCAAACGGAGGCTGGAGATGCCCACGCCAATGACGGCGGCCTGGCTCTCCACCGGCGCCCTTTTGGTCGTGGGCCTGACAGTCGCCTCGGCGATCTGGCTCCCCTCCTACTCGGGGTTCCAACCAGCAAGCTCACATTCCAGTCACTCCTCAAGCCACAAAAGCTCTCAATGGGCCATGCTGCGCGATAGCGGCGTCCAGGGTGATGGAGCCTCGAGTGAAGGAGAGCCCGCCTCGAAAACGGAGCAGCCCTCCCAGGATCAGCAGCAAGAGCCCAAGGAGTCGGGTGAGACCAATGACCCAAACGCCCAGGTTCAAACCAAGGGGAAAGGACGACCCTCGGCGAAAGGAAAGAACGAGCAAGCGAAGTCGGGGAGCGCGCAAAAGTCGGGGCAATCCGCGGGATCCGAGAACAAATCCCCGTCCCAGGAATCTCAAGGGGCATCGAACAACCGCTCGGCCGATTCCGACGAACCGTCACCCGACTCCTCGCAAACGTCGTCGAGCTCCGCCTCGAACCCGGTCCCTCCCCTACTTCCCCTCTCTGCCCCAGCCTGGCTACGGATTCCCATTCAGATTGCCTTGATTCTCTTTCTGATCTACGGCGCATTTCGCCACGGACCGGAATTACTGAAGGGACTCATGGCGATCCTGAACGCCCTACTGCAAGGGCTCTGGTTCGGCGGGGTGGCCAAACCCCGCGCCAAGGATCAGGCCGGTGCCCAGGAGGAACCGCTCGAGACTCCTCCGCCCCCCTTCCACTCGTTCGCCAACCCCTTCGAAACGGGTCTCGACCAACAGCTTTCTCCAGACGACCTGGTCTTGTACAGCTTCGACGCGCTCGAATCCTGGGCCTTCGAACAGGACCTCGGCCGACTTCCCCACGAAACACCCAGCGAGTTCGTCCGAAAGCTCCGAACCGCCCGCTCCAACTCACCCCTCGACGCAACTTCTAACCGCCTCGCCACCTACTTCGTGGCCCTCTCCTACGGTCAACTGACTCTGAACACCCAGATCCTACCCACGCTTCAATCCTTCTGGGAAACGCTCAAACACCCAGCATATCGGTAATTTTCAAATTCTTACATCCAATGAGCACGACAACACCGGGGGAGTCCTACCGCTTGGATGAAATTGAACGAATCCTGGAACTTTTTGGCTTTGAACGGCACTTCTCATCACAGTGGGCCCTTGTCCCACCCAACTAAGCAGTCGGACCTGTTTCTCTCACTCGTCCAGGCGGTGCCCCTAAGTTCGATTGCGCCCCCTGTTCAAAATCGACACGAGGCCATGCTCCAGTCGTACCGTCGTTTCTCCATCGTCCTGTTGCTCGCGTACTACGCGACACTTGCGCTTTGCGGCCCAGGCGGGCACGCACTGTCGGGGAATTGCCATGGTACGACTTCAGCGATTGGATCTTGTCACGCGAGTGAAGGCTGCACGATCCCGCCAAGCCCGGCGGTGTCGGCGATCGTGCAAGGGACGAGTTACCACGTTGACGATTGCCTCTTCTGCTCCTACTTCGCTCAAAGCCAGGTCTGCGGGTCGCCAACGCTGGTCGAGTGCGCTGGGCATGCATTAGCACTTGAAGTCCCCCGCACTCGCTTATTCCATCCTGTCCAGGATCACTCCCTCTCCCATCCTCGCGCTCCGCCGAATCGATCCACTTCGACCAACTGACTGAACGGGATCGTTCTTCCTGACTCGCATCCAACGCTTGCGCGCATCGTCGCAGGGACTGGTGGAGGCTGCGCGTTGGTGGCTGTTGCATTTGTTAATAATGCACGGCCACTGCTTATGCCGCCACAAATAGGCCTTTGTGGCTCCTAAAACGCTCTTCATATGAGCGCGGGTGTCCCGCCCGCATTGAATTGGGAAAGACGAAGAGTGGGCAAGGTGCTCGCGCGCTCAGGAAAGGCGATATCAGGAACAACTGAGCCTGGGAAGCCGGCACACCAACAAACAAAGACCTCGACGTCGACGCGAACTTCGGCAGAGAGCCGGAGCGCTCGACCTTGAGTTCCACCCCACGTTCGGGCTTACGCGATGGGCTTCCACGGTCCACGCTGATTCGACACACTTTGATTTGATGATGAGGCCCTGATCCATGGATCGATTTCTCACTTGTTCGCGACGCCGGGGGTTCACGCTCATCGAACTGCTGGTTGTGATTGCGATCATCGCCGTCTTGATCGCGTTGTTGCTGCCGGCGGTGCAGGCGGCCCGCGAAGCGGCCCGGCGGATTCAGAGCACCAACAACTTGAAACAGATGGGCCTGGCCCTTCACAACTACGAGAGCAGCAACGGCTGCTTCCCAGGGTCTGGCGGTTCCACCTCTTCGGGGTTCTCGGTCCTGGCGCGGCTCCTCCCCTACATGGAAGCCACCTCCGCCTTCAATGCGATGAACTTTTCGATCGCGCTTAGCTCCGGCCCGCCAACCTTCCAGTTCCACCCAGCGCAGACGACGGCGTCGCGGACCGTCATCTCGGGGTTTCTCTGCCCAAGTGACGGACGCGACCCACTCTATCCCTCGTATTACCAGGGGGTCCCCACCGCCGGCACCTGCTACGTCGTTAACACAGGATCGGGACAGCGAACGTATTACGACACGCGCTACCCGACTGACGGCGTGTTCTGGGACGGCTCGGCGGTCCAGTTTTCCGGGTTCACCGATGGGACATCGAACACAATGCTCATGTCTCAGTGCTACCTCGGTTCCGGGTCCGACACCACGGGGCCAATTCCAGGCGACCGTATTCGGCAAGTCGTCAATATCGGCTCCACCTATAAGCCCGCGAAAGATGCGCCGGGTGGCTATACGCCCGCCGCGAGCAACCCCGACCTTACCACGCTGACAGCCAACCCCACCGCATGGTCGGGCACGAGAGGAGTGGCCTGGATCGTGGGCACCCAGGTCATGAGTGGGTTTAACGCGTACCTACCCCCCAATAGCAAAACGCCCGACGCCTACGGCCACGGTTTCGGCTGGCTCTCGGCCCGAGGGCCCCACCCTGGCGGCGTACTGACTTCACTGGGAGACGGCTCGGTCCGGTTCGTGAAAGACTCGGTCAACCTGATGACCTGGCGGGCGCTCGCCACCCGCGCCGGGGGCGAGGTGATCTCGTCCGACGCGCTTTGATTTGAGCGGAACCGCACGACGCCTTCGGATCAAGTGATTGAACTCATGGAAACCTACCTATGGATCTTGCTGGCGGCCGGAGTGGCGACAACGGCCGCGCGTCTCGGCTGGGCCAGGCCCAGGGCGTCGCTCCTTGCCTCGGCCGTCTGGATGGTTCTCCCCTGGCTGACGAATGACTACGTGGCGTCGGCGAACGCCACGAGGCTGTTCGCCTGGGCCTCCACGCCCGAGCACGTCGGTGCGTTGGCAACACTCGTGGTCATCGAAGCGCTCGCGGGAGGATGGGCCGCCTTGTGCATGGCGGGACCGGCCGGAGACGGCGAGACCCGTCTCCGGCGCCACCTGACAAGGTGGGGCACGTCGCTGGCCCCTTCACCAAGTTTCGTGATCGGTCTCGTGGGAATGCAGGTGTCGTTGTTCCACCGCGTCTCCGGCTGGAGCTTTACCGCGGTCAACGCCCTGATCTCGGTCGCCACATTCCTCGCGCTGGCGGTCCTGGGATGGGCCTGGCGACTCGCCTTGCCCGAGGTCGGACGGCGAGCGGCGGGAACCGTCCCGTTGTTCGCCGCGCTTCTCGCCCTCGGCGCGGCGATGCCTCCCTTGCTCGACTCCCGTCCAATCGGGACGAAATCGGTAGGGATCGACCTGCGAGCAACGGTAATCCTCATCGTACTAGCGGCCGGAGGGGCCAGCGTGGGCGCCCTCGGTCATCTCGCCCGGACTAAGGCGAGTCGGAAAGGAGAGAGTGCTTCGTGAGCGTGTTGACGAATCTGATGTCCTGGGTCTCGGCGGGTTTGCTGATCCCTGTTCTCGTGGTCATGACAGGACTGCTGGCCGCCGCTCTGGTGATGACGGGGGACTTCCTCGCGGCATTCGTCCAACGGCGCGGGAGCGAGCGTTTGATTCGCGCCTTCTCCGACCAGCTCCTACGCGAACCTGTCCGCTCCGCCACAACGGACCTGCCCAGCGAGTTGGAGGCCGCCCGCGTCCTCCGGCGCTGCGCGGATGTCGATTGGCATCCCATTCATTCAGACAAGTTGATATCCGACTTCGAGCTTGAGACGCGACGACGCCTCGACGGGCCCCAGGCCTTGATCCGCCTGGGACCGATGCTGGGCCTGATGGGAGCCCTCATCCCAATCGGTCCAGCACTGGCCGGGTTGGCCGCTGGAGATCTCTCGGCGATGGCCGCCAACGTTGAGGAAGGGCTCACCGCCACGGTTGTGGGCCTGTTCGTCGGCGGTCTGGGATTCTGGATCCGGCTCGTCAAGCAGCGCTGGGCCATGACCGACATCGACTTACTTCATTATGTCTATGAGCTAGCCCAGGACCAGTCCAGCGAGCCTGCTCGTCCTACTCACGAGGATTCCGATGCTCCGAACCACGAGGCGTTCTCGTCGATCGCGCTTTGAGGATGATGAAGGGGACGACCCGCTCGCCGGTGTCGCGAACCTGTTCGACCTGGCGATGGTCGTCGGTTCGGCCCTGATGATCGCCCTGATCGTCCGTCCGCAGGTGGCCGACCTGATGTCCGACAAGGACATGACCCTGGTCAAGAACCCAGGACAGGCCGACATGGAAATCATTGTTAAGAAAGGGAAAGAAGTGACCCGTTACAAGGGAGCCGAGGGGAAGGGCGAAGGACGCGGTAAACGCGTCGGTGCCGCCTATCAGCTCGAGGACGGGCGGATCATCTACGTTCCTGAAGACGCGGCGAAGGCGCCGTGAACCCTCGAAACACGAACCACCTCCCTTCTGGATTCCCGCGAGGCTCCGTCTGATGTTGAATGAGAAATCCTTGATCCGACGATGGTTCCGGCCCAAAGTATTGGGGGCACTTCTGGCCGTCGCGACGGTGGCCTCGCTTCTCTGGTACGCCTGGGCTCGGCACGCCGGTCCCACATCAATCGCGGTCATTAACTTCCGCGACTTCCAATTCGCCGAGATGCTCGACTCGCATGATTCGCGAGCGTGGGTCAAGCTCGAGCGAATTCCTCTCACCAACCTCGCCGAGACCGATCTTCGCCGCTACGACGCCGCCTTCCTGTTCGGCCGTGGCCTCAACCTGGACGAGGCCCAGCAAGCGGCCGTGCGGCGAGCGATCGCCTCGGGAACGCGCGTGTTCGTTTACGGAGCCACCAACGCGGCCAGCGACCTGACCGACCTCGCGGGGGACGACCTCAAACAAGTCTCCGCTTATTTCGAGAACGGCGGTCGAAAGAACCTTGCCTCGCTCTTACGTTACACACGTAAAGTCCTGGACGGGAAAACGCTCTTCGCCCCCGCGCCTGACGACCCAGAGGTGATCCCATCAGATGCCCTGTTCCACGTGGGGGATGGGCAGTTCTTCGACTCCGTCGCCGCCTACCAGAAGTTCTATGAAACCTCCGGGAAGTTTCGCGCGGGCCAGCCGAAGGTCGCCCTACTCACCTCGATTCTCGGACCACGCAACCCCAACCTCGGCTCGATGGACTTGCTGGTCAAGTCGTTGGAGACGCACAAGCTGAACGTTTACCCGATCGCGGGCTTCCTGAAACGGCTTGACTTCGTGCGTGAGATTGCCCCCGACCTGGTCGTCTATGTCCCACACGGACGGCTCGCGCCGGGCAAGGCCGACGAGGCGATCGCTTACTTACGAGAGCGAGGAATCCCCCTGCTCTGTCCGATCCCCGTCCAGGAGGAATACGACGCCTGGCTCGGCTCTCAGAAAGGGATGGAAGGAGGGATGCTCAGCCAGTCCATCGTCATGCCCGAGTTGGACGGTGGAGCCGAACCCTTCGCCATCAGCGCCCTGTTCCCCGACGCTCGCGGCTTGAACGTCCCCGGGCCGATCCCAGATCGCATCGAAACGTTTGTCTCGCGCGTCGAGAAATGGCTGGCGCTGCGTTCGAAGTCCAACGCCGAAAAGAAACTGGCGATCGTCTATTACAAAGGTCCCGGCCAGAACGCCATGGCCGCCGCGGCCCTGGAGGTCGCCCCCTCCCTGCTCAACCTTCTGAAACGGCTCAAGGCCGAAGGATATGACCTGGGCGACCTGCCCGACACCGTCGAGGAGTTCCAGGCACGCATCCAGCGCCAAGGGCCGGTCCTGGGTGCCTACGCGGAAGGGGCCTTCGAGAGCTTCCTCAAGGAGGGCGATCCCGAGATCATCACAACCGACGATTATGTCGCCTGGGCCCGCGAAGGGCTCGCGGCCGAAGCCTACAAGACCGTTGAGGAGCAGTACGGGCCCGCCCCTGGAAAATTCTTGAGCACCGAACGCGAAGGGTCCAAGGTCCTCGCCCTACCTCGCGTTCGCTTCGGAAACATCGTGCTCTTGCCTCAACTCCTCCCCGCCATGGGCGACGACTCATCGAAGCTGATCCACGGCGCGAAGGTTGCTCCGCCGCATCCCTATCTCGCCACCTATCTCTGGGCCCGCTACGGCTTTCAGGCCGACGCCTTGATGCACTTCGGCACACACGGCAGCCTCGAGTTCACCCCCTGGAAGCAGAACTCCCTCTCCAACATGGACTGGCCCGATGCCCTCGTCGGAGACCTTCCTCACGCCTATCTTTATATCATTAACAACATAGGCGAAGCGGTGATCGCCAAAAGGCGAAGCTACGCGACCTTGGTCTCGCATCTGACGCCCCCCTTCACCGAATCCGACCTGTACGGTCCGCTCAAGGAGCTTCAAACCGCCATTGCCTCCTGGCAGTCCACAACCAATGAGACGCTCCAGGCTGAATTGATCGAGACGATTACGCGGATCACCCGCGAGCAGAAGATCGATAAGGACCTTAACTTTCCCGAAAGCTCAACGCCCCTCGATGAGGAACAAATCGAGCATGTTCATGACTATCTGATGACTGTGGGCCTCGAAAAGATCACCCGTGGGCTTTACACCCTGGGCGTTCCTTATCCCCAGGAACGCGTGATCGAGACGGCCCGAATGATGGGCGTCGATGGGATCGCCCAAGCCCGCGGCCGGCTCGATGTCGCACGAGGCAAAGTTCGGCGTGAACAGCTCGAAGACAAGATCTTTTTTGATCAGCATTACTACAAGCCTGCGTTGGAAACGCTCGACTCTCTCCTTTCCGGCAAGGCCAAGCCCGACGCTTACCTGGACCCGGCGGACCAAGGCCGCGTGAAAGCGTACGACACCGCCCACCGGACGACGTCCGACGACCGGTTCTTCGCCGAAATGCTCAAGATGGAGGAACGAAAGGCCTCCTCTTCCAAACAGGGCAAGGCGAAGGGCGAAGCACATCCCAAGAACGATCCAAACGTCGATGAGGCGCAACTCCGCGAAGCGCTCGCGGTCGTCGCGGCCGACCCCGAGGCTCTGGAGTTCCTCCGTACCCTTTCCGTGGAAGCCCAGTACCAGCGAGCGGCCTCCGCCCTCGATCCGGAGACACGTCGCAAGGTCCGCCGGATTGCCTCGGCCGTGCCAGCGATGCGCAAGGCACTCGAGATGATCGAACGGCCCGAGGTAGCGAAGCTCGTGGGTCTGATGAAAGCACGCCCCATTCGTGAGCGCGTCTTCGTCCTCCTCGACGACCCGGAGATGAAGACCAAAATCGACCTCGAGCTGGCCAGGGCCCGCGCCTCGACCGTGACTCGCCTGACGGGCACCGACTACACCACCGACCTCGCCGTGGCCACCTCCTCGAAACCGATCACCGAAGCGCTGACGGCAATGGACAGGGGACAGGTCAAGCAGTTCCGTGACCACCTCGCTGAGTTCAAGACTCATGCGAATCTCACCCCCGAGTTGGCCGCGAAGTCCAAGGCGATCGCCGACGCCTACTCCGACCCCAAGGCCCCCGCGCGACTCGATGCGGCGATCGCCGCCTCCGAAGGGCGTCTCGTTCAACTCGATGAGCAAGAGCGTGAGTATGTCTCCGCTGTAAAAACTCTAAGTGATGCGCTGGAATCGGCGACGAAGAATCGCGAAGGACTCATGGCCTCGACCTCGGCCGAGTTGGACTCGCTGGTCAATGTGCTCAACGGTCGCTATATCTCCCCCTCGTCTGGTGGAGACGCGATCACCAACCCGGACGCGGTCCCGACCGGCCGCAACCTGACCTCGATCGACGCTCAGAAGGCCCCTTCCGCCGAGGCCTGGCGGGTTGGCAAGCGGTTGGCGGAGGAGACGATCCAGGCCAAGTTGAGCGAGACAGGTCAGTTTCCCAAAAAAGTCGCGCTCAGCATGTGGGCAGGCGAGTTCATCAATACCCAAGGGGTGGACCTCGCGATCATCTTCCACCTCCTCGGTGTCGAGCCGGTGCGCAACGCTCGAGGCGAGGTCTTCGATGTCCGCCTGGTTCCCGCCGCCGAGCTCAAGCGGCCTCGTCTGGACGTGGTGATCCAGACTTCGGGTCAGTTGCGCGATATCGCCGCCAGCCGGCTTACGCTGATCGACCGTGCCGTGAAGCTCGCCGCCTCGGCCAATGATCCGCCCGACTTCGAGAACCATGTGCGCGAGGGGACCGTCGCCGCCGAGACCCTCATGAAAGAGCGCGGACTGTCGCCAATCGAAGCCAAGACCTTTGCCACGGCCCGGATTTTTGGAGGGGTGAACGGGAGCTACGGCACCGGCATCATGGGGCTGGTTGAATCCGGCGACCGCTGGGAAAGCTCCGACGAGGTGGCCGACCAGTACCTGAATAACATGGGAGCCGTCTACACGGGCGAGCACTGGGCAGCCTTTACCCCTGGCGTGTTCGAGGGGGCGCTCCAGTCCACCGACACACTCATCCATAGTCGTTCGTCGAACGTGAGCGGCGTCCTCTCCCTCGATCATGTTTACGAGTTCATGGGCGGCCTGAACAACGCGATCCGCAAGGTGACCGGCAAGGAGCCCGACGCTTACTTCGCCGACGTCCGCAACAAACACAAGCCCAAGATGCAAACCGCCAAGGAAGCGGTATGGGTGGAAGCTCGTAGTACCCTGCTCAATCCCAAGTACATCCGCGACCTCCAGGCCGGCGGAGCCTCTTCGGCCGCGGTCTTTGCCGAGACCTTCCGCAATACCTACGCCTGGAACGCGCTCAAACCGGAGCTCGTTGACGACGCGCTCTGGGACGAGCTTTATGAAGTGTATGTCGAAGATCGCGAAAAGCTGGGCATCCGTGAGACCTTCGCCAGCAAAAACCCGTTCGCGCTTCAGGAGATGACCGCCGTCATGGCGGAGACCGCTAGAAAGGGACTCTGGAAGGCGACTCCGGAACAACTCCGCGCCCTCTCCGCCTTACACGTCGACCTGGTCCAGACCTACAAGCCGGGCTGCTCGGGCTTCGTCTGCGACAACGCCAAGCTGCGCGAAGCGATCCGCAAGAACGTGGCCGCTCCGGCGGGCGACGCCTACCTCGCGGCGATCGATAAGGTCCGCGAAGGCGCCTCCAACCCCAACGGCAGCCGCAAGGTCGAAGGACTGGCACTCAAGAAGGTCGAAACGACCGACGCCCAGGGAAAACCGATCCCATCAAGCTCTCAGGCAACCCCCCGCCCCAACGCTCCCCCAACCCTATCCCCGACACCGCCCCGAACCGCCGCCGTCGCCGGCATCGTCGTGGCTCTCCTCGGCGGTCTCACCGCGCTCGGCTACCTCCGCCGACGCCGTGGGTCCTCCTGACGTTCCGCCAAGGCTAACGGCGTTGTGGTCTGGCTCGGGTTCCGGCGCGGTGTGGAACCCGCGCGACGCTATCGGCCTCCCCAGGAACTGACGACGCCGAGCTACCACGTTCGGGTTCGCTGGCCGGCTCCCATCAAGGGTCCGCTCGTCCTCGGAGCTGGGCGTTATCGCGGATTCGGCCTCTTCGTGTCGGAAGGTTCGCTTTCTGATCAGCAATGACCTTGTGGAAAACTCAGTGCCAAGTTGTATGGAGCCTCCCGCCCTGATCAACGGCCGGTTCGGACCTTCTTTTTCGAATGACGATCACTTGAGCTAACATCTTTACCCTCTCGACTCAGCCGGGTCGGTCGTGTTCCATTCGTTCTTTCCCAACCTTGAGGGACTGGACTGGATGGAATGATGCGGCCTCATGGTAGAGTAGGTAACCTTGATTGACCTACTTGGGAGAGGGAGGGGTATGCGACGACTGCGCCGGGTATTACGATCGGCTGGCCTGATACCTTGGTTCATCCTGTTGACACCCGCGCTGGCGCTGGTGCCTTCGGCGTTTTTGGACCTGGGGCCGGACCAGTCCGCCCGGTTCACACTCTTTCCCTTCGCCCTGACCGTGCTGGACCCGTTTTTGCGCATCGCCTCGTTGCATAGCGTCGCGGGGGCGGCGGTCGTGACGGTCGGGTCGATCGTCATTGGCGTCACGGTGGCGAGCGTCATCTCGAGTTGGCGGTTCTGGGGCCGGCGACCACTGACCGCGCTCATCCTGGCTCCCGTGGTCGTCCCTCCCTTTTGCGTGGCCTTTGGATTAAGGGAGCACTTCGGGCCCGACGGTCTGGCGCGAACGGTCGCGGGCATTCCACTCGATTGGATCTGCTGGGTCTGGGCTGAGTTGACGTTGGGGGTTCCACTCGTGGCGCTGGCCACGTCCGCGGCCCTGGGACGTGTCGAACCCTCCTGGATCCACTCCGCGCGCCTGGCGGGGGCGGGTCCGCTCCGCATTTGGCGCCAGTTGATCTGGCCCGTGCTCCGTCCCCACGCCCTCAAGGGAGGAGCGGTCGTCTTCACCCTGACGATCGCCGAGCCCGGCGCCCCTCTCATGCTGGGCTTGCGGCGTACGCTCGGCTACCAGTTGGTTGAAACCGCGACCAGCCCCGACGCGATGCCCAGGGCCGCGGCATTGGGCATCGAAGCGCTGGCCCTCGCCTGGTTTGGTCGAACGCTCCTGAGTCGTTGGGCGGGCCATCCGGTCGCCCTGGAGCCAGGCCCCCGAATCAACCGTCTCCGCACGGCGGGCCCGGGCAGGTCGATGCTTTTTGCCGGCCTTCTCGGTGGCTTGATCCTGCTTGCCTGGCTTCCGGTAGGTGCGCTCGTCAGGGAAGCCTTCTCGGCGAGTGCCTTGGGAACCTCCGATTCCGACCAGACCGGATTCTCCCTTCGCGGATTCTGGAACCGGGTCATGGCGCCTGAGTCTCGCGAGCTCATCGCCAATTCGATCTTACTGGCGTTGCCGGTCGTGCTGGTGAACCTCGCCTCGGCACGCTCGCTCTCCGTCTGGGCCGGCCGGAGGAAGAGCGTGGCTCGTCTGGCCACGTGGACCGAGGTTTTTCCCCCACTCGCCATTGGCGTTGGGGCCCTCTCGTTGACCTGGCTGTTGAAGGTCGCGGCGGCTTGGTTCGCGTCGACTGGCCGGGCGACCGGAGTTACCGAGTCGCTCTGGCGTTGGCTCGACCCGGCACAGAACCCCGGCCCTTTGCTCTTACTGGCGCTGGGGGCGGCCAGTCAGGCTCCGTTTCTGAATGTCTGGCAGCAGTCGGTCAGGCGTTCGCGCAGCCGGTTGCGCGACGCGGCGGTCTTGCTCGGCGCTAGCGCGGCGCAGGCGAGGCGGGCAGGATCGACCGGTTGGTTCGGAACGCCCCCTGGGGTGGCGATTCTGAGCTTCGCGTTGGCGATGTCGAACCTGGCTCCCGTCCTGGTCCTGGCCCCCACGCCGGAGTGGCGTACGCTAGGACCTGGTCTTTTAATGATGGCGGACGCCCCGGGCGATGCGCGAGCCACCGCGGCAGGCTTGGCCACCTGTGCCATCGGGTTGAATCTCATGGCCTTGGCGGTCGCCAGCCGGGTCCGTCCGCTGACCTTGGGGGTCTGGTTCCGGGGCCGTCCTTGATCTGGGTTGAGTGGAACCATTCCGTTCGGATCGAGGCGGACTGGTCGGATGGGGTGGGTAGCTCGTATACTGGTCGGGACGAATCGGGTGTCAAGCGGAAGTCAAGCCGGTCGAGAAGGCCTCTGTACGCGCCAACCACGACCCTTTTGGATTCACGATTAAATTAAACGGGGAGCCAACAGCAATTTCCATGGATATCGCCAAGCTTGCGTTGGAAGACGGCACGGTATTCACAGGGCGGGCCTTTGGAGCCAAGGGGGAGGTCGAGGGGGAGGTCGTCTTCAACACGAGCATGACCGGCTACCAGGAGATCTTGACCGACCCCTCCTATCACGGCCAGATCGTGACGATGACCTACCCGTTGATCGGGAATTACGGTGTCAACAAGGAAGACGCCGAGAGCCATCGTCCCTGGGTACGTGGATTCGTGGTACGCGAGGTGAGCCGGCGGGTCAGCAATTACCGCGCGGATAGCTCGCTCGAAGACTACCTGGCTGAGAACGGGATCGTGGGAATCGAGGGGATCGACACCCGCGCTTTGGTTCGGCTGACACGCGAACGCGGGTCGCTCAAGGGGATCCTCTCGTCGGTTGATCTGGACGACGCGAGTCTGGTGGCCAAGGCCAAGGCGAGCCCGGGTCTCGTCGGTCGCGACCTGGTTCGCGAAGTCATGCCCGCCCTCTCGTCGAACTGGGAGTCGGGCCTGCACCCTACCTTCACCCGAAGCTTGCGGAACGGTAATTCCGCCGAGTCGAAGCAACTCCCGCACGTCGTGGCTCTCGACTTCGGGATGAAGTGGAATATCCCCCGGCACCTCGTCGATATCGGTTGTCGTGTGACGGTGCTCCCCGGGTCCACCTCCGCCTCGGAAATCCTTGAGCAAAAGCCCGATGGAATCTTCATCTCCAATGGGCCCGGCGACCCCGAGCCCTTGCACGAGGCGACTACCACACTGAAAACCCTGATCAAGTCGGCCGCCGAGTCGAACGGGGTTCCCATCTTCGGCATCTGCCTGGGCCACCAACTCCTGGGGCAGGCCTTCGGCGCTTCCACCTTCAAGCTCAAGTTCGGCCACCGAGGTACCAACCACCCGGTCCGCCACGAAGAAACCGGCAAGGTGGAGATCACCACGCAAAACCACGGTTTCGCGGTGGACCCAACTTCCTTGCCTAGCGAAGTGGTCGCCAGCCACGTCAACCTGAACGACCAGACGCTCGAAGGCCTGCAACATACACGCCTTCCTGTCTTCAGCGTCCAGTACCACCCCGAGGCCTCGGCGGGCCCCCACGATAGCCACTACCTGTTCACCAGGTTCCGTTCTCTCATGAAATAAATGAACCCTTCCCTAACTAAATCGCATTGACCAGGGCTTGGCTGTTCGGGCTGGCTTCTCGGCGCATTATCCCATTAATCTCTCGAAGACGAACCTCTCTCGCTTCTTGAGTTGATGGGCAAATCACAAACGTCGGCCGCGTCCTTGAAGACGCGGCCGACGTGTTTTGTCATGGCCGGTTGCTCACTGAAAACTCAGAGCGAGTCCGAGCTGATGACCTCGCCACCGGCCCTCGTGGCAATCGCATTCCAGGTGGCCTGGCTGATGCTATCCTTGACGAATTTGATCGAACCGTCGAGGAAGCCAACGTTGACACCACCCGAGTGATACGACGAGGCCCCGATGAGCGTGGCGGCGGCGTAGTCGAAGGTCGCCGGATAGTTGGCGTTCATATTACTAAAAGTACACGCCTGCTTGTTCGGCGTGTTGACATGGCTGTAGCATCCGCCGACACCACATCCTTGTGAAGCCCACGAAAACCCCTTCGACGTCTGGGCGCCAACGGTCTTGGAGGCCTGACAGCTTGCACTGAGAGTGCGGAGCGTATCCATGATGCCGGTCGGCCCCGCGGTCGCTGGCGGTGTGTTCGGGGCGGTGTAGGAAGTCGGGAAGGTATAGACCATCTGCTTGCCGGGCCTGACCGCGAGCGGGCCCTTCAGCCATTCGCTATACATCACGGTGTTCGAGGTTCCGTCCGTGATCGCGGCCAGGGTAACGACTCCTCCATAGCGGGCCGCGTTCGCGCCGGTCATGTAGGTGGGCCCGTCGAAAGCTCCTCCATAGAGCGTATGAAGCGTCCCAATGTTATTCCCGTAGTTGCAGTCGCCGAAATCGTGGCCCGTGTAGTTCGAGAGCCCCCGCGCGACGATCGTGCCATCCGAGGGACAGAGGAAGGTCGCCACCTTCGTCGCGGCCGCCGTACCGTTGTGCTCGAGGTTATATCCCATGGACATGTTCAGCGTTGCAAAGAGACTCTGCTGCTCCATGTAGGGGAGCAATCGAGCGTTGATCGACAGGTCGTTGGCGTTAGCGGTCCGCGAGTTCACCGCGCCGGCGTTCCCGGTGGGAGGCAGGCTTCCGTTAACATCGGTGTAGTTGTGGACGGCCAACATGATCTGCTTCAGGTTGTTCGTGCATTGCATTCGCCGAGCGGCCTCTCGCGCCGCCTGAACCGCGGGAAGAAGCAGGGCGATCAGAACGGCGATGATCGCGATGACGACGAGCAACTCGATCAATGTAAAACCCCGACGACGCATAAGAATCTCCTCTCAAAGCGCACTGCGGGACGGGCCCCTCGTAGCCGAGGGGCGTCAAGGAATGATTGATGAGTGAACGCACGAATCGATGTCGGTTGATGAAACAAGACGAGGTAAAAAGAGATATCCGAGCCGGGTCTTGCTAGCTCCTTGTCCGCTCGACCAATCCAGGGGAGACCGCATTCCGAGTTCATTACAAATCGGCCGAATGACGATGTCCATGGACTTGCCGATTTTGAATCCGAACAAAAACGATTTAGAGAGTGCCGTGCCCAGGCCGCGGAGTCAAGAAAGGAAGCGTCGTCCGTGCGCGTTCCGTCTGAGAGTTTCCGCCTAATCACAAAATTGATGGAGACTCAAAACGAATGGTCAATGATTTCTTGAAGTTATAGAACCCTCTAGAGGTGAAATCGCAATATCGCATGAATCCATCGAAAACAGAAAGAAAACAATAAAAAAACGCAAGAAAACCACATGTATGCAATCACCCATATTGTGAAATACAGGCCGATTCTTGGTTCTCTTGCTTGGCGGACCTTCGCCCAGGATAGACCAGTCCCTGGAGGGTTGGATCGACACCGACTCCCGAAAGTCTTTCGGGCCAATCGAATTCGATCTCCGTGTTGGGCTCAATACCTGCGAAAGCTTGCCCCCACTAAAAGAAAAGTGGCTAGTTGAGAGTTTGGGATCCTGCATGAGTGAACTCGTTTCACCTTTCCACGGGGAATCGATATTCGTTTTTGATGAGGCATTTTCGATGCCGCGAGTTCGACCTCTCCTTGAAGAATTTCACGTCACGGCTCTGGCTTTTACACACATGCTCGCACGACTGCATCAAATACAACTAACCATCCTGGTTGGGTTGGCCTGCATTCCCGCATTCAGCCGAGCTCAGGCTTCAGGATAGGGATATTGGGCCTCGGCGTTTCCTCCAGGTGAAAGGCGTGGTTCTTCCCCTCTTTCTTTAGGAGAGCAGCCGGTTAGAGCGTGTTATGAACTTTAACCGCTTGTTTCCAAGAGCTTACGCCGCATTAGGGGCTCGGAGCGGGCCCAAACGACCCTCCGAAGGCCCAGAATCTCGGGAAACACGGTAGATGTCGGGCTCTTAGTTCATAACACGCTCTAAAGCGATTCACTCGCTTGTGCTTCGACCCGGCAAGAGGAAGGAGAGCATGGCGTTGACGGAAGCCGGCCCCTAGCGTTACCTTGGAACTTTTGTGCTTGTTCACGTCCCGAGTTGGGGCGTGTTGTTCGCTTGGACCGGAGACGACTTGCCGTGGCTTCGACTTGTGTGGTGGGCCTTCAGTGGGGTGATGAGGCCAAGGGGAAGATCGTCGACCTCCTTTGCGACCAGCATGACGCCGTTGTGCGATATCAGGGGGGAGCCAACGCGGGGCATACCGTTGTGGCCAACGGCGTGACTTACAAGCTTTCCTTGATCCCGACCGGGGTCCTTCGACCCGATACCGAAGGGGTGATTGGCAACGGTGTGGTGATCCACCCCCCCGCTCTGCTCAAGGAAATCGAAACCCTGAGCAGTCAGGGGGTCGAAATGGGCGACCGGCTGCACGTGAGTAACCGAGCTCACGTTATCTTGCCCTACCACATGGCCGAGGAACGGCTCACCGAGGAATCGGCCTCCAAGGCCGACCATCTCGGAACCACCAGGCGCGGAATTGGTCCCTGCTACCGCGACAAGGTCGGCCGAGTCCACGGCGTTCGAGTGGGCGATCTCTTTCACCCCGAACGGTTCCGAGAGCACCTGAGCCGAATCATCCCGTACAAGAACCGGCTGCTCACGGCGATGCTCAACGACTACGTCCCGCTCGACGTGGACGCCGTGGCCGAAGAGTACCTGGGCTATGCCGAGCGCCTCCGGCCGTATGTGCGCGACACGACCACCTGGCTCCACGACGCCGTTGGTCAAGGGAAGCGACTCTTGTTCGAAGGGGCTCAGGGCTCACTGCTCGACATCGATCACGGCAGCTATCCCTACGTCACCAGTTCCAACAGCAGCGCGGCGGGCATCGCGGCGGGCTCCGGCATTCCGACTCGTCATATCCAGCGCTGGATCGGTGTGCTGAAGGCCTATACCACGCGCGTGGGCGGTGGGCCGTTCCCCACCGAGCTGGAAAACGAGATCGGGGAGCGAATCCGCACGGTCGGACGTGAATTCGGAACAGTGACCGGCCGCCCCAGACGCTGCGGCTGGTTCGACGCCGTGGCGGCTCGCTACTCGACCCAGGTTAGCGGCTCCACCGAGGTCGCCCTGATGCTCCTGGACGTCCTCAGCGGACTTCCCGAGCTTCAAGTGGCCGTCCGTTATGAGGATGAGAACGGTCGGAAGATCGAGACGCTCCCCGCGCACCTGGCCGATTTCGAGCGGTGCCGCCCGGTCTACGAGACTCTACCAGGCTGGTCCGAAGACCTGACGAAGGCTCGCTCCTGGTCCGATCTACCCCAGGCCGCGCGCGACTACGTCAACTTTCTGGCCGAGCAGATCGGTGTACCGGTCTCCATCGTCTCGGTCGGCCCGGAACGCACCCAGACCATCGTTCGAGACGACGTTGTCCGTTCCCTCTTGAAATGACTCAAAAAAGCTGGCTTCCGCCCTTTTTGCCTTTTCTCTCCGCTTGAGGAACGGGCGAATCAATATGGCCCGCGCGGAGAGAATTCACCCCCTCAACGGGCTTCAATCGCCCGTTGGGGATCGTGATGCGGCGGATCTCAGTGTTCGCGCCCCAAACGAGCCATGGTCCGCCCGTGCCTCGACTCTCGCCTCGACAACGGATCGAATCGCACCATGACGAACGCCTTGATCTCGGAGGAAGGACTCGCCAAGATCGCGTCGCTCGGCCTCAAGCCCGAGCAGCTCCCCCGGCATATCGCGATCATTATGGATGGGAACGGTCGCTGGGCTCAAAACCGAGGGCGGGCCCGAGTCGTCGGCCATCGGCGCGGAATCCAGAGCGTCCGGTCCGTCGTCGAGGAAGGGTGCCGCCTAGGCCTCGAGCAAATCACCCTCTACTGCCTCTCCAGCGAAAACTGGAAGCGGCCCCCGCGCGAACTCAACTTTTTGCTGAACCTACTCCGCCACTTCCTCCGGATTGAGCGGCGCGAGTTGATGGACCAAAACGTTCGGCTCAGCATGATCGGCCGGCGCGAAGGACTGCCCGAAGTGGTGCTGGATGAGTTCGACCGGACCGCCAACGAGACCGCGAACAACACGGGCATGACCCTCTGCCTCGCCGTGAATTACGGCGCGAGGACCGAGATCGCCGACGCCGCCCGACGTCTCGCCGAGGAGATCCAGGCCGGGATCCTGCGACCCGACCAGGTGGATGAAGCGACCTTTGCAACCTATCTCTCCACCCATGGCATGCCCGACCCCGACCTCTTGATCCGAACCGCCGGAGAAATGCGGTTGAGCAACTTTTTGCTCTGGCAGATCTCCTATGCGGAAATCTGGGTCACTCCCGTTCTCTGGCCCGAATTCCGTGGCGAGCAATTACTCGATGCGTGCCAGGCGTTCGCCATGCGAGAACGGAAGTTCGGCGGCCTCCCCTCCTCCTCCACGAAAACGACCTGAACTTGGGCGGACTCGTCGCGTCGACCCGATCTCCCTATCCAGTCGTACGAAAGATCGTACGCTGGAGTTGCGTGAGAGAGCCAACGCTTGCATCCGTGCCGGGATTCGATAGAACGCTTTTAGGGGAAAACTACGGACGGATGGCTCGTTTCCAGCACTATCCATCCCACTCAAGGTTGGCGTGAGACAGAGAGGTCGATGCGAGCGGTGCCATCAACGACATGCATCGCCGACTGCGTTGTGGTTCTAGACTAGGTTAAACGACGACTCACCTTTTCGACGCCCGCCGCGGTTTGCATCCCTTACGAGATTGATTGCGGTACGTTATTACGATCACCCCATACCCTCTTCGGCAGCGGACCCAACATGCTCAGCACGCGACTCCTGTTTGGATTCTCGATGGTGGGAGCGCTGCTGCTGGTGCTCTGCCTGGACGAGTGGTTCGCCCCTTGGTTTCCCACCTGGTTCGTGCTCGCCCTCCTGGTTATGGGCGCGAGTGCGCGGGAGGTGGTCGCCTTGCTGGCGAACACACCGCTCAAGCCCGCG
>Ga0182745_1001123_pt1 | contig 26305 bp, 21 predicted proteins | sample eDN3rd30CKraftBY_FD_128523 | JGI IMG/M metagenome (GOLD analysis project Ga0182745, IMG submission 128523) | Enriched backyard soil microbial communities from Emeryville, California, USA - eDNA 3rd pass 30_C Kraft BY (version 2) (version 2) | ecosystem: Environmental > Terrestrial > Soil >... | reverse complement strand
AGAAACTGGCCTGTCGCCCGCTGCTCAACGCGCCGAATGCAAACCTTGTGACCAAAATAGGGATGCCAGCGGTAATGAACCTCCAGTTCCTCCCCGACATGGGCAGAATGAACGGGTGATTGCCCTGAACCGCAAGAACGCCCTCTTTGCAGGCCATGACGCAGGTGCCGAAAACTGGGCTGTGATCGCCTCGCTCATCGAGACCTGCAAGATGAACGGCGTCAATCCCCACGCATGGCTGACAGCCACGCTCACCGCCATCGTCAAAGGCCACAGACAGAGCAAAATCCAAGACCTGCTCCCGTGGAATTACGCAGTCACCGTGTGATCGGGACACCGCTTACCGAATGTCTGCGCTGGTCTCCGAGCAACATGCTGCGCCACAATAACCGGGAGGTTCGGCAACCAAGATTGCTCCACCGCCGAGGTCAGGCGAGGCCGGCCCTGAGCAGACGGTCGGCCGGACAGGATACTGCTTCGCCACTGCCCCTTAGCGGCCGGTCGAGCTTGACCGATGCTGCGAGGCCATATCCCCAGAAGCCGGCTTTCGACTGGTACCGCAGAAAAGCCTCGGGCAACATGGTAGCCATGTCGGCGCGCATGTGATCGGGAGAACAATGATTAACTTGCAGGAGCGATTGTCGGATTTTTCCTACGGATTCGGCGTCACCCGAGAGACGCTGGCGTTGATGAACAGCGTCGGCTTATCGTCAACTCCGTTTCTGCCCAGCTTGCTGCATGAAAAGGAAATCGGTTTCGACGTAGGCTTCAAAGACAACGGTCGCGTAGTGATCTTGCAATTCAAGCTTGGCAATTTGCTGGAACGCTTCAAGCGCGCCTCTCCAACACAAACCATTCCTGATCTGGACAGGCCATTCTGGCGGTTCAATGTCGACACGGCGGCTCACCAGTTTCTGAGGCTGGCTGAGTTCGAGACAGCTGGGGCCGAAGCTTATTATGTAGCTCCAAAACTTTCGACTTGGAAGCACTTCGAACGTGCCTTCCAGGCAGACAAAATTATGGAGCGATCCGTTCTGATAAAACCTTCGGAAATCGCCGCCGGCATTGCCGCACATGGTCATTCCGCAGGGCCTCATAGAATCGTCTACGATCAAACTCGGCAATATGTTTGCTCCGAACCATCGAAGCTGCCGAGTCATCGACCGGAGGAATTCGCGGCTGAAGTCGCCACGAAGGTCCGAGAATCAGGAGCTCCGCTCGAGTACTCCATCAAGATGCTCTACGAGCGCGCGCGTGACGACAGGGCGGTGGGGACATTGGCAGATACGCGGGAGCAGCAAATCTTCGAGCGCGCCAAAGATCGGCTTAGCGGAATGGCGGCCATCGTTGGCCTGGAAGCATGGAGTCAGGGTGCACAGGTGTTGTTCGTCACTGACCCAAAACCGTAATCTTCAGTCTTCACCTATGTTTCAGTCCGGCTCCGGTTCGTAGAAAGGTTCCACATGGCCGAAATCGATCATTCGCAACCTCGTCGCCGGATTTACCACGGCATCATCAACCTCAATGATATCGCTTCCCTTCCCGCTGATCGTCACCGTCACCTGATAGCGATGATCGATCGTGACGTCCTCCACGGTGCCGCCGAGAGAGACGTAATCGTCGTCGATGCTATCATGAATGGAAAAGTTGAAGCCAGCCTGAATCCTGAGCTTTGCATTGACAGGAACCAGGAACGTCACGCTCTGTCCATCGGAAGCCACAATCCGCTGCTCGTTCCCGCCGGTATACTCAATCGACTCAACGACTGCTTCCTCGACTTCGGAGTCCCACTCCATGAATGCTGACGCCTCAACCTGAAAATCGAGGTCATCGAGGTCGCGCTGAATTGCACTTAGTATTTCTCCCGAAAAATCACCATCTGGCTCATCCTCCAAAGAGCTGAGAAATATTGCGACAATTGCTTCGTCCTCATGAAACAGCGCAAGCGCTTTTCCCAAATCACTCGCGCAGTACAGATACTCGCTTCCTTCGCAGTATTCTGCCCATCCCTTGTCCTTGCTGACCGCCAAAACCGGTCCGTACTCCTGCGACCATTTATCTAAAGCTGCGAGCGCTACAGCATCGGGAAACTCGTGCTTCTTGTCGGCGCCGGCGAAGGGCGGTTTACTCTCAAAATACTGTTCCATCAACTCGGCCACGCTTATCGCTCCGTTCGAGGAGATGATCTCGACGCCTATCTTCTCGCAAAAGGCCTGGAGGAGGGCATCAGCGTGAGCGTCGATCGCGTCCGCGGGCGCCAGCTTGGCTGCAAGCTCTTCAACTAAGCTCGCGTGCTCTTTCCAGATTTTGCTATACGCCTTCAAAGTAGAGGCGAGATTACCATGGGCGGCAATGTGGCGCTGCGCCATATGGCCTCCCACCTCTTTCGCCACGACATCGGACAGAATAGTAGCGACTTTCTTGGCCTTGAGAGTTTCGAGGCTCAGCAGGATACGATTGTCGAGATTTCCGCTGTTGTTAAGCGCATCAATGATGTTCGTGTCGAGCGTGAAGCCGAAGATCCCGCCTTCGGCAATCAGCCCCCTGATCTCGTCTGCATCGAATGTCGGCATACGTCTTCCCTCAGCCGGAATTAGGTCAAAGGCACGTCTGCCGATGCCATGAGGCCGGAAGTCAGTTCGGACTCGGCCCGAAGGCGCTGATGTGACGCTTCTTGGCCCTCTACGAAGAAGCTTTTGCCCGAAATTCCGGCACGATCAAAGAAGGCCTGATTTCGCTCGCGCGCATCGCTGAGAAGGGTGTCCCATGCGATGAGTTCGATCGAGCCCTTAAAGCCGGAACGGGGTTGGTAGAAGCGTCCGCGACCATCGGCCGTACGATCCCATGAATAGGTCCAGTCGTCCATCTTCCCAACAATGTCAGCGACTATAAAGCAGTAGAAGACCGTGTCCTCCTTCAGCTTTATGGGACGCCCCTTGACGTCCAGCTTTCCCCCTTCGAGCAGCCGACGCACGTAACGCTCGACCTGATGCTGCGGGTTCTCATCCGAAGCATAGCTGGTTCGACCCGGACGCTTGAACTCAACAAGCAGCACGCGCGAGGGATCGTCAGTTTGGCGTAGCCCGTGGACGTGATCAAAAATCAAGACATCTGGCCGCTCATCGCTAGCGACCGCGTCTGAGAGGTTCTGGAACTCCTCATCCGAGCTGAAATACTGAGCAAATGTCAGCCGCTCGTCGATTATCCAAAGATCGTGCGACGCAGCTGGCACGACTTTCCTAGCGCCATCAGATAGCGTGTTGACCCGTAATGGGCAAATAAACGAGTGCAGGATATCTTCGCGCTGATAACTGCTGTCACGGGTGTCGTCGCGGACCTTCTCCAGCAGGATCTCGATGAAATCGAGCACGACCTTCCGGCGTACGATGTATTCTGTGAGGCTTTTCTGCTCGGCCTCCTCAATCGCCTTGCTGGCAGCTTCGATTGCGCTCGCGAATGAGTTGACGTCAACAGAAGGTTCCTTCAATCTCTCAAGGACGGCCCGAATCTTTTCCGCTTGCCGCTGATCGCGGCGATATCTCTCACGAGAGAGATGCCCAAAGATCGCGTCATCGTTTAACTCGCCCGAAGGGAGCTTTTCTTGCAGTTCATCGACGTCGCCGAAAGCAACAGATGGGTAGGATTCCGTAATCGCCTTGACCCGTGTTCGCTGGTCTTGACGTAGTGACTGCAACGGTCCCGCCAGAAAATTCTCGATATGCGGTGTACAAACGTCGCTCACGATGCGGTCTAGGACGGCATCCTCGAACTGGAACTTGGTCCTCTCCTGGTTGACGTTGTCGTCGAGGAATTTTCCGGTGAGGACGGCGTGGAAGACCCTATCCTCCTTCGGGCCGAAATACTTCAGACCTAGTTTGCCGTCGATCTTTTGAGAATGAACCGTTCGGTCGTGGGCTATGAAATGAACGAAGTGCGACCCCTGAAGATCAGCACTCGCAACCTTGTCGCACTCCATCAACGTAAGTGTTAGCGACCCATAATCAGCAGCGGCTATGTTCTCTATAGTCTCTCGGCGATGGATGATCGAATTTATCTCATCTGGATAGTGCCGGGTTTCGTCACCGCAGTGCACCGTGATGCGCGGGGACCGTGATCCTATAAAGGTCGGCAAGAAATGCGACGTGAAATGCTGAAAGACATAGGCCGGTCGACCGGGGAATTTAGCCTTATAACCATTGTCCCGGAGACCATCAAATTCGATCAATACTCCGGTGTCAGGTGCAGTGCCGTCGGGTTTATCTTCTTCGTAGTCCTGTATCTGATCAGCTTGCGATAGTACGAAGCGGAACTTTCGGCGTTTCGGATCTCCAATTTCAACAGACATGCTAGTTATGCTGATCGCTTCAAAACAATCAAGCCACAATAGTCGCCCTACACCTTTGCCGCCGCGGGCAATCTTGTTGTCGGTGTCGGTGGTGGTGAACGCGTCATAGTTCCTGGCGTCGAGTCCAATGCCATTGTCTTCGACCACGATCTTTGAGGGGGCCCGCCGGCTCGCCATGGTGAGCGTGACAGTGATTTTCCCTTGTGTTGAAACGTTATCCTTGAAACGATCCTGGGTGCTATGGATCGAGTTACTGACCGCTTCGAAGAGTGGTTGCATGGCATCAGCTGTGTTGGTCGGCTTGGGAAGCCGATCAATTCTTTTGACGAGATTAGTTTTCAGTGATGGCATCTATTCCCCCGCTGAATATAACTTACTTGACGAGTCTTTCCGGGTCTACCGTCTCGTTGCGCTCTACGTGAGTGGCTGTTCATCACGATTGCCGCAGTTACTGTGCCGCGCCGCCTAGACCACTTTTGCTCTCTGCACCAGTCTGAAGGCGGCAATTCCACGCGATGGACGAACGACCGCTTTGTCCGTATGCCGCGAGCGCCATACTACAGTGCCGCAAGCCCGCTCTCCGCCCAACCGGGTTGTGAAGCGCCGTTCTCGCTGCGCGTCGCCTGAGAGACTGCTTTCTCAATCATGCCGCGGTTGCCGTGCCGCAGCGCAGTGGGCAGAAAACCCTAATCTGGTGATAGCGGACGTCGTAGCCAGTTTCCGGCCTCCAATGCTCTGCGATGCCCGAGCGCTATCTTACAGAGCGCGTTCCTGTAAGGATTCATAAAGCCGCCCCGGCCCCATAAGAGCATCCTTAAGACCTTCCTGAACCATCTCCGATCCCAGCGCCTGTTTGCTCATCTCGGAATGAGCCTCGAGCGCCTCGATGATCGCGTCGAGCAGAGCATTCTTCAGGACGGGTGAGTTGGCGAACTGCGCTTTCATGTTGCTTGACGCCTGCTGGACTAGCGTCTTGTTCTCAAGCAACTTGCCTTTCACGGCCATAGCGTATGAAAGCTGGTCACTGTCGGTCAGATCGCCGGTGAACAGATCATTGAGCTTTTCGACGATCTGGGACAGCAGCGCCTTTTCCTTGTCTTGGACACTGCCCGATCCGGTCTCGGAGATGGGTTTCAGTTTCTCACCACTTGCACCAAGGCTCAGATCCTTCTTGCCGCCGGTGAAGAGCTTGTGATGGGTCAGGGTCACCTTGCTCAGGTCCACCCCCGCACGCTCGCGGCCAAAATCCAGCAGCGGGGTCAAGCGGCGGAAAAAGATGCTGCGCGCCTCGATCGCAGTCGCGCCATAGTCGAAGATCTGCGACAGGAACGCGTAAAGCCGCAGGAACGCGCCCATGTTGGACTTGAAGACGATCAGCGCTTCCTGCTCCTGCTTCGCCGCAACGGCGGCCTTCTCGTTGCCTTCGGCCTTTGCCCTCGTCTCTGCCTCTCGCGCGGCTTTGAAGGCCTTCAGCAGCCGATCGGCCACCGGTTCGATGGCCGAGGAAAGCGCGGCATGGCTGGCCTTGGGATCCAATTCCGCCTTCACCACCCGATCTACTTCAAAATCGTCGTAGTAGCCGAGGGCATCCAGCTTGGCCCGCAGGTCCAGCACCTGGTCGGGATCGGTGACCGCCTCGAGCTCAGCTGTCTCGTAGTAGGTCTTGAAGGCGGTCAGTATGTCGTCGGCGCTATTGGCGAAGTCGAGGACATAGGTCGTGTCCTTAATCAGTTCCCCCGACTGCCAGGCCCTGTTGAGCCGCGACAAGGTCTGGACCGCCTGAATGCCCGCAAGGCGCCGATCGATATACATCCCGCAAAGCAGCGGCTGATCAAAGCCGGTCTGGAACTTGTTCGCCACAATCAGGACATGAAAATTCGGCCCCTTGAAGGTCTCGCGGATGTCGCCCTTTAGCCCGGGGTTCAGCGTCTTGCTGGTTTCCGAGAACGGCTCAGGACCGCTTTCATCGTCATTCACCTCGCCGGAAAACGCCACCAGCGTCCCAAGGCCATAGCCCTTCTCGGCGATGTATTTCTGGATCGCCAGCTGCCAGCGCACGGCCTCTTTGCGGCTTTCCACGACCACCATCGCCTTGGCCTGACCGCCCAACAGCGGCATGACCGTAGAACGATAATGCTCGACCACGATCGCAACTTTCTGGCTGATGTTCCAGGGATGCAGCTTCACCCATTGCATCAGGGATTTCTGGGCGGCGCTGCGCTCGACTTCCTTGTCATCGAGCTCCTTGCCGTCATTGGCCAGTTTGAAGGCCAGCGCATAGGGCGTGTAGTTCTTCAGGACATCGAGGATGAAGCCTTCCTCGATCGCCTGGCGCATCGAATAGACATGGAAGGGCTCGGGCAGGTTGCCGGGACCAGCAGGCGCGTCCGGATTGGGACGACGACCGAACAGTTCCATCGTCTTGGCCTTGGGCGTCGCGGTGAAGGCCACGAAGCTGATACCCGAGGGTGACGCCTTCGCCACCATCTGCATGGCCAGGATATCCTCGGCACCGATCTCGCCGCCATCTTGCACGGCGGCCAGATCCTCAGCAGACAGCACCTGCTTCAGCTTCGATGCCGCCTCGCCGGTCTGGCTGGAATGGGCCTCGTCGGCGATCACGGCAAAGCGCTTGCCGGTCGTCGCCGCCAGCTCCTGCACCGCGCTTAGGGCAAAGGGGAAGGTCTGGATGGTGCAGACCACGATCTTCTTGCCGCCCGCCAGCGCCTCGGCCAGCTTCTCGCTTTTCGAGCCGGTCTCATTGGTGATCGTCTCGACCACGCCCGCCGTCCGCTGGAACGAGAAGATCGCCTCCTGCAGCTGGGTGTCGATCACGTTCCGGTCCGAGACCACCACGACCGAGGAGAAGATCTTCTCGTCACCCGCGTCATGCAGGTCGGCGAGCAGATGCGCGGTCCAGGCGATCGAGTTCGTCTTGCCCGATCCTGCCGAGTGCTGGATCAGATATTTGCCGCCCGGACCTTCCTCCAGCACGGCGGCGCGCAGCTTGCGGGTCGCGTCCAACTGGTGAAAGCGCGGGAAGATCATGCCGCTCAGCTGCTTCTTGGCGTTCTGCGTGCCGACCATATAACGCCCAAGGATGTCGAGCCAACTTTCCCGCGCCCAGATCTCTTCCCAAAGATAGGCCGTGCGATGGCCCGCCGGGTTCACCGGGTTGCCCTTGGCGCCGTGGTCGCCCTTGTTGAAGGGCAGGAAGCGCGTGGCCGGGCCGTCGAGCTTTGTCGCCATCATCACTTCGCTGTCGCTTACCGCGAAATGGACAAGCGCGCCACAGGGGAAGGACAGCAGTGGCTCGGGCTTCTGGCCTTTCTCGACGGGTTTACGGTCAAAGCGATACTGGTCGACCGCGTCCTGGACGCTTTGGGTGAAGTCGGTCTTCAACTCGGCCGTCGCCACCGGGATGCCGTTCAGGAACAGCACGATGTCGATGCAGTTCCCGTTCACCAGCGAATAGCGCAGCTGGCGCACGACGCGCAGGCGGTTGGCCTGATAACGGGCGGTGATCTCGGGGTTCATGCCCATGGCGGGGCGGAACTGGGCGAAGGTCAGCGGTGCCTTGAGGCCGAGGATCTCGATACCCCGGCGCAGCACTTCGAGCGTGCCACGTTCGTCGAGTTGCTTGCGCAGCCGGTCAAGGATCACGGCTTCGCCATGCCGGGCCTTGGCATCGGCCCAGGCTTTCGGCTGGGTCGCATCAAGCCAAGCGGAGATATCCGCCGGGAACAGGGCGCGAGCGCGGTCATAGCCCGGCGCATCGCCTGCAGCGTAGAGCCAGCCTTGGGTCGAGAGGTGATCGCAGATCACATCTTCGAAGCCGATTTCCTTATGTGTCGCCATCAGACGAACAACCTTCCCGTATAGGTCTTCTGCCCTGTCCCGCTTGGCACGATGTCCTGACGGCGCATCCATGCCAACCACGTATCGAGTTCATCCGCCGAGAATTTCTCGCTTTTCTCGGGATGCCAGCTGTCCAGCACTTCGCGAGTGATGTCGCTATCGCTCGGAGTCTGGCCGTCGATCAGGAAGTCGTTCCATGCCGCATAAAGGGTTGCGACCGCCTCGATGCCCTTGGTGTTCAGGTCGCCCAAGCGATCCGTCAGACGCTCGAACCCGTCCATCCGGACGCCAAGCGCCGCGCTGAGGTCGGCGCGCAACTGCGCGACATCGCCCAGAAACTCGTAATGATATGCTTCTCGTTCGCCCTGCACCCGTGTCACGCGGATGGCCTTGGCGGTAGTCAGATCCGCTTCGACCCGGTCGCGAAGATCGCGATCCAGCGGTCCGGCAGGTTCGCGAAGGAAATGACCATCGATCTCGTTGATGTTTTCGTGGGTCTGCGCCATGAAAAGCATTTTCTGAAGCCAAACCCGCCCGTGGCCCGGCTGCCGCCCGTATCTAGCGATCACCACGCCCGCAATCATCGCCGAGACCCCCAGGGAATGCCGGGATGTAGCGATAGGCGCCACCGCCTCGCGAACATCGATCTTGCCGGTGACCGCCGCCGAGATCAACGCCGCGCGACGTTCCTGCAGGAGGGTGATGGCGGAGGTGGCGACTTCGCAGAGAACATCGATTTGAGAAGTCTCAGCCTCAACATGAACTACAATTTGATGCTGCTCCTGAATCGGCGGAACCGGGAGCATCAGCTCATTGAGCTTTTCCCGGTTAATTTTCGGCATTGCAACACGGTCCGATTCCATTGTCGCCCATGCTGTAAAACCCGGCGTCAAAAGGGACAATTTCAAGAAGTCATGATCCAGCTTGCCACGGCTTGTTAGGGGATACATGTCCGCGCTGCATAGACCGGCCACCGGCGCTGTTACGGCCTTTGCGAGGGCTGGACGGATTTTAGAATAGACAACAGCACCTGCTTCAAAGAGATACTTACCGCTAACCGCGCCTTGTTCGGCCGCCGTCTCGACCTTCAAAAGTCTGCCGGTCCCCGATTCAATATGGTTCGGGGCGATCAGCGGCATGGAGGTGTATGGTTCCTGTTCCGGATCGACCTGTCCCTCCGCTATCGAAACAAGACGCGAGAAGCGCACGACCTCCCACCCCTGCGGGATATCCCCGAGCCAGTCGATGCCCGAGGGTTTGAGGGGGGCGTCGGGGTTCAGGCCGCGGGTGACGGCGTGGCTGATGACGGCCTGACGCTTCTCGGCCAAAAGCGCGATCAGGCGGCGCTGCTCGGCCACCAGATCATCGATCTTCGCCACCTCGCGGTCGAGGAAATCCGCAATCGCGCGTTGTTCGGGGAGAGGGGGCAGCGGTAGTTGGACCGCCCCAATCATTCCCGCTGTAAGATTGGCGAGACCTGTCGTGGTGTTCGAAAGGAGTTCGAACTGAAGGCGGGCAAGGCGATTGTTCAGGAAATACCAAACAAGGCGCGGAACAATATTTGGTAATAGCCTGATGCGCTGCATGAAGTTGGAGTAGCAACAAGCTAGTGCTGCCACCTCGTCATTCACGAGTGTCGTCTTCCCGATATGTTTCGCGCTTCCGCTGGATTTTGTGATTAGTAGGTCGCCGGTTTCCAGTAGGTAGCGCGCCGCCTCGGCAATAGTAAGTTGGCGAGCTGCGGGATCATCTATGCACCATTCACCTCCTTCAGTCTGCTCGGTAGAACGCAGGACGGTAACACCTTCTCCGTCAACCGGATCTTCGCCCCAAACGCCTCCATCGTTTCGCGAGAGAATTGTTTTGAGTGAAACAATCGCCCACTCACTGGGAACCTCTCCCAGCCACTCAACGCCGCTGTCCTTGTAGGCCGGATAGCGCTTCATGCTGTCAGCCCTTTCAGCATCTCCTGAATCCGGGCGGTGACGCCGGCCAGATCGGCGTCGATCTCGGCCAGCGGGCGCGGCGGCTCGAAGACATAGAAATGCCGGTTGAAGGGAATTTCGTAGCCGGTCTTGGTCTTGTCGGGGTCGATCCAGGCATCCGCAGCATGGGGCAGAACCTCGCGGGTGAAATAGGCCTGAAGATCCTCGGACAGCGGCACGTTCTCGGTATCGCGCAGGCTCGAATCCGGCTGCGGCTTGCCTTTGGCCTTGCCCTTTTGGCCGAGGACGATCTTGCCAGCCTCATCGCGCAGCGGGCGCTCGACGGTGATGCTGCGATAGCCGAAGGCCTCGTTCGAAAGGATGCGCGACAGCGGCGCCAGCTTGACCTTGCCGCCCTGAGGCGCAGCGGGCGGCGTCTGGTCGGGCATGATCACCTCGGTCCCAATCTCCTTGCCCTCGGCATCGATGATCCGGGCAAGCTCGGCCTCGGAGAACTCGCCGAAAAGCCGGGTGATGGTGGCGATGTCGGTCTCGCCTAGCTCCTTGCGCTTGGAGCCGAGACTCTTGCGCATCTTCTGCCAGAAGCCCGATCCATCGATCAGCTGGACCTTGCCCCTGCGCGCCGCAGGTTTGCGGTTGGTCAGGATCCAGACATAGGTGGCGATGCCGGTGTTGTAGAACATGTCGGTCGGCAGGGCGACGATGGCCTCGACCAGATCGGATTCCAGGACATGGCGACGGATCTCGCTTTCTCCCGAGCCCGCGCCGCCGGTAAAGAGCGGCGAGCCGTTCAGGACGATGCCGAAGCGCGAGCCGCCCTGCGATGCCGGGCGCATCTTGGACAGCAGGTGCATCAGGAACAGCAGCGAGCCATCCGAGACGCGCGGCAGGCCGGGGCCGAAGCGGCCGGCATGGCCCTTTTGCTCATGCTCGGCGCGGACGGATTTTTCGACCTTTTTCCATTCGACGCCGAAGGGCGGGTTCGACAGCATGTAGTCGAATTTCTCGCCCTCGTGCCCGTCTTCGGACAGGGTGTTGCCGAAGGTGATGTTGCCGACATCTTGCCCCTTGATCAGCATGTCCGCCTTGCAGATGGCGTAGGATTCCGGGTTCAGTTCCTGCCCGTAAAGCGAAACCGAGGCCGTGGGGTTCATGTCGGTCAAATACTCCTCGGCGACCGAAAGCATGCCGCCGGTGCCCGCCGTGGGGTCGTAGATCGTGCGCACGATGCCGGTCCGGCACAGCGCTTCGTCATCCTCGACGAATATGAGGTTGACCATCAGGCGGATGACCTCACGCGGGGTGAAGTGTTCCCCCGCGGTTTCGTTCGAGAGTTCGGCGAAGCGGCGGATCAGTTCCTCGAAGACGAGGCCCATCTGGTGGTTGGTGACATGATCCGGGTGCATGTCGATCTGGGTGAATTTCTCGACGACCTGATAGAGCAGGCCCGCCTTGGCCAGCCGGTCGATCTGGGTGTCGAACTCGAACTTGTCGAAGATGTCACGCACCTCGGGCGAGAAGCCGAGGATGTAAGCCCGCAGGTTGGCCGCAATGTTGTCCTGGTCGCCCATGAGCTTTTTCAGGTCGAAGGACGAGGCGTTATAGAAGGACTGGCCGGCCTTCTTGCGCAGGAACTGGGCCACTGGCAGGCCCTGGGCTTCGCGCAGGGCCAGTTCGGCCAGCACAGCAGCCTTGGTCGGAGCCAGCACGCAGTCGATCCGGCGCAGGACGGTGAAGGGGAGGATGATCTTGCCGTAATCCGACTGCTTGTAATCACCGCGAAGGAGGTCAGCGACGCTCCAGAGGAAGGCGGACAATGCTTGTTGGTTCAAGGCGAGGCTCCTGGAAATTCTTAGTGTTGTTAGTCCGGCTCCGCTGGTCTTGGCAACTCGGCAGATGGCCGGGCGTCAAAGCCATGCGGTAGATAGCCTTCGACCAATGGATTCCGCCTCTGGATAGACTCCCCAGAACTCCTTGGAAGAACCCACAGCCCCCACGCTCCCGGCGCCCGCGTCAGCGGGTATCGGGGCTTTCTTATGGTTGGTTTTCTTAAGAGTTGGTTTTCTTATTAATTGGTCTTCTTATAGGGCCTGATTTTCCGACCGTCGGGTTTTCCGAGCGTCGGGTTTTCAGGCGGTCGGTTTTTCAGGCGGTCGGTGGACCCGACCGCCGGATATCCAGGGGGTCGTTCGGCAACGTCACCCGGAAGCGAGCCGTCACCAGAACTCAGCCCTGCCGCGATCGTCGAGCTCTTCATCTTGGGGAGCTTTTCGGGGCTCCGCCCGGTCGCCGTTCGTCGCAGAGGGCGGGAAATGGCGAGGATGATAGCAACGTCAGCACTCACCCGCCACAGGGAGCGAAGGCACAGGCCCCCGCAGCGGGTTCAGTTCATTTTCCAGGCGGCACCCGGACGCATGACAACCACCGTGTCCTGATCCATACTGGCAGAGAGGAGAGAGCCATGACCGAAACCACCCCAGCCACATCCGACCGCGATCAACAGTTGGCCGTTTACGACCGTCGGCTGGCCGATACGGGTCGGCTTCTCGACCTCCAGTATGAATTGCACGCGGAACGGTTGCGCCGATCCCTAGAGCAGTTGAAGTCCAATCCGGACGCCGGTCCATTCGGGCAGGAGCCGACTCTTGCGCCGTGGAAACTTGCCGTTCTCATCACGGGTTCGTCGGCGATCGGGACCGGTTCGGTACTGCTACTTGCGAAGGCGCTGAGCGTCATTTGATCATCTCGTCCGCTGCCTGCCCGAATGGGAAGAACCGACATTTCGGCCGAGGTGAGGCCCAGTGTATGGGGGAGTCGAACTGCACCGCCGACAAGCGGCGGCACCAGCCCAGTCAGTTCTTCCTCGCGAAATAGGCCATCATTGCCCGTTCGACATATTCGGATATCGCGATCCCCTCGGCCTTGGCTTCACTTTCAACCCTGTCCCGCAGGCTCGTCGTGGCGCGGACGCTGAGCTGGTCGGACCGGCGTTCGGGGCGCGGTCGGGGCGTTCGAACCGCATTGTCTCGCGCGGCGCGGGCCTCGGCTTCGGCGGCAGCGGCAGCCTTCTCCGCCGCACTTGCGGCCTCGAGAGACTGCTCGGCCAATTTGCGGGCGTGCTCGGCCTCGGCTCGCTTTTTCGCGGCCCTCTCCTCGGCCTCGGCAGCTTCCTGCTTGAGGTTCGCCTTGCGCGAGGCATCAAAATCTTCTGACATGCATCTATTCCTTTGCGTTCTATGGTCAGTTGAGAGCGGTCAGCGACTTGCGTTGGTGTTGATCGCTATTGGTGAAGTCCGGCATCAGTGCAGCAACAGCTGGCTCAGCCCGAGCAGCGCCCGCTGGGCATCCCACTCCTCGGGGAAGCCTGCCTGGAGTTGAGCAAGGCTGATTCCGGGTCCGTGCCGCCCGGCGAGGATCGCCTCGACAAGGTCCGGCGCGAGCAAGGTCAGGCGCAGGATCCGGGTGACATAGCTCAGCGCGATTTTCTCGTGGCGGGCAAGATCGGCGATGGTGGCGAAGGTGCCCGCATCCAACTGCCGTTTCCAGCGGAAGGCCCGGGCCAGCGCCCGGACCAGCGTGTCATCGGCATCGCGATGCTGCGGCGCATCAGGCGGCAGATGGACCTCCTTGCGCCCGCCGCGCTTCACGATGCGGAACGGAACCTTGAGCACGATGCTGTCCGGTGCGGCATGGTCTCCCCTCATGCCGCCTGCCCCACGTCGCGCGCCAGCATCTCACGCGCGAGTCCCGGGAGACCTTCGGTGCGAAGGCGCAGGCTCAAGCCCTCCTCGCCCAGGTCGATGCGCTCGACCAGAAGGGCGACGATGCGGGCCTGCTCGGCGGGGAAAAGCTCATCCCAGAGCGGATCAAGCTCCCGCAGCGCCGCGCAGACCTGGGCCTCGGTGATCGTCGCGTCCTGATCGCGGATGGCGCGCATGGTCCCGGCCACAATCTCGGGCTGGCGGAACACGGCGCGGAGCTGTCCGATCACCGCCGCCTCGATCTCGCCCGCCGGCACCCGGCCGATCGCGCAGGCCCCTGCCCCGCGCGCCAGCACGCTCTGGCTGACATAGTAGCGATAGAGCCGCGCGCCCTTGCGCGTGTGGCTCGGTGAGAATGCCGCGCCGTCGGGGCCGAAGATCAGCCCCTTCAGCAATGCCGGTGTGCCGGCGCGGGTTCGGGCGGCACGCGTGCGCGGGCTTTCCTGCAGGATGGCATGCGCGCGGTCCCATGCCCCCTGCCCGATGATGGCGGCGTGCTCGCCGGGATAGCTCACGCCCTTGTGCACTGCCTCGCCGAGATAGGCGCGGTTGCTCAGCATCCGGTAGAGGTACTTCTTGTCGAGCGGGTTGCCGCGCGAGGTGCGCAGGCCGCGCAGCGCCACCTCGCTGGCCAGCATGGTGGCGGATCCCAGTTCGGCGAAGCGCTCGAAGATCCAGCGCACCTCGGCCGCCCTCTCCTCCTCGACAAGGAGCTTGCGGTCGGCGACGCGGTAGCCATAGGGCGGCACGCCACCCATCCACAGCCCGCGCTTGCGACTGGCGGCAAACTTGTCGCGGATGCGCTCGGCCGTCACCTCGCGCTCGAACTGGGCGAAGCTCAGCAGGATGTTCAGCGTCAGCCGTCCCATCGAGGTCGTGGTGTTCAGGCTCTGCGTGACTGAGATGAAGGTGACGCCATTGCTGTCGAAGGCCTCGATCAGCTTGGTGAAGTCGACCAGCGAGCGCGAGAGTCGATCGATCTTGTAGACCACGAGAACATCGACCAGCCCGTCCTCGATGTCGGTGAGCAACCGGGTCAGCCCGGGCCGGTCGAGCGTGCCGCCCGAGATGCCGCCATCATCGTAGCGCTCGCGCAGCGCCACCCAGCCCTCGGAGCGCTGGCTGGCGACATAGGCCTCGCAGACCTCCCGCTGGGCATCCAAGCTGTTGAACTCCTGCTCCAGCCCCTCCTCCGAGGATTTCCGGGTATAGATGGCGCAGCGCAGTTTGCGGGGAACTGGCTTGGTCATGCCGGTTTCCCGCGATGGTTCTTCAGTCCGAAGAACAGCCAGCCGTTCCAGCGTGTGCCGGTGATGGCGCGGGCAATCGCCGAGAGCGAGCGATAGGGTCGCCCCTGCCATTCGTAGCCGTCCTGGGTGACGCTCACGACATGCTCGGTGCCCTGCCACTCGCGGATCAGACGCGTGCCGGTGATCGGCTTGAGACCGGCACGGACACGCCTCCTGCCCGCGCCGCCATTGGCGAAGGCCTCGCCGAGATCCTCGAGCCGGCGCAGCGTCGCCGGCGCCAGGCCGCCATGGGTCAGTTCCTGGATGCGATATGCCAGCCGCGCCTCGATGTAGCGGCGGCTGCACATGGGCGCCGCGCTGTCGTGGAGTTCCACCCATTTGCTCTTCAGCTCGGCCATGGGCGCGGCTTTCAGCGCGGCAAGACGTGCAAGCATGTTGTCACTTGATTTCATGAAAGAATCTCCGTTTGGCCTGACGACTAACGCTCTGTTCCGCGCGGCTGTGTAGTCGGAAATCGGGATGGTGCTGAAACTGTCTCCGCGTTGTCGCACTGACGGGCGCGAAGGCGGAGCAGACCCATGCCGAGCAGCAGGCAGATCTCCTGCCGCCGCTCCTTGGCCGACATCTGCGCGGCCGGAACCGCATTGGCACCGCGGGTCATTTCCGGCACCCGCGTGCCGACAGGCCAAGAGTGCGAGCACATGCGCCTTGCCCGCACATCCGGATCAGGGACAAAAAGGCACGTGCCGCACGGCCGCGGAGCGCTATGAATTTGACCTGCCACGTCCCGCGGCGGGTGCGGGCACATGGCGCGAGCACAGAAAAAACATCTGCAACTGGCGTTTTTGCGGGACTATGCCCACCGCATACAAAGATGGCGCGGAAGGACCCAAGACGTTCGGGCATAAAGCAGAACCTGTCCGCATTTAGTAGTATCGCAAGGAGAACAAGGAACAACGGCATCAGAGCAACCTCGGGTCGATGGTCATGCGACCCGCCTTGACCACAGAGCGCAGCATCTCGGTCAGAATGGCACCCTGCTCATCTTTGCGCACCACAGCTCCCTGATTGGGTTGATCAAGGGCGGTTTTCGCGACCGGTTCACCGGTCCCTTGCTTCTGCGAGACAAGGAAGTAACGCCAGGTACGGATCTCGGGAATCGTCTTCGCCGATAGCCCAGCTGCCTGCAGCTTCGGGATCAGTTGGCGATCAAGATCGACACCCTCATCCAGTATCTGCATCAGCGACGGGAGGTCGTTTTTCAAAAGCACTTTATTCCGCGGCGTCGCCAACTTCCCGAGTGCCTTGAAGCAACGATGAAGGACTGTTTTCTCGTAGAAGGATTTATTTATTTCTTTCTCATTCATTCCCTCGGTAAATTTTGCCGCGTCTATCGGAAAATTTTGCCGAATTTCGAGCGTCGCCAACCGCGACGCGAACGTCTCCTTGATACGGCGACCCCGCACCAACAGCCCCTCGGGCGGAAGCGGCTTGCGGCCCGGCCAGCCGATCAGAAGATAGATATTCCTGGCACGCCGCCCGTCTTCACCATGTTTGAAGACCTGGACAAGGCCGCGCGACTTCAGTCCCTCAAGATGGTTGTAAACCGTTTTGGGAACGCAACCGATCGCCTCCGCCATCCGGGCTTGGCTATACCAGCTCAGTCCCGACGGACTGCTTCTCCCTGCCAGGAAATCCAGCAATTTGCGGGGACCGGTTTTCAACCCCGGGACGTCCTCGGCCCAGGTACGCGCGTCAAAATTCGTGTACTTTTTCGATTTCAGCATCTTACGCGAGCTCTGTGATCATTTTGGCGAACGACAAATCACTCGCGATGCGTTTCCACCGGACGTTAACCGCGCCGGCGTGGTGGCGCGGGCTTGCCACGAGGTCAATGCGGGCAAACTCGGACAGCCAATTGCGGCCTGCGTCGCGGTTCACTGTGCCAATCGGCAACAGCATGATTTTGGGCTTCATGCCTCTTCCTGTCATATTGGGGGATCGGATGGCCGAACCGCCCGGCCATTCGCGAATATCTTCCCTGGCTCGAGCCACATCGCGTGCTCGAGGTGTGAAAAATCGCTTGTCTTTGACCGCATCCAGGGATAACTCCCTACGCAGATTGCATAGGGAGATATCCCTATGGAGCGCTTTGCCGGCCAGACGACCTTCGAAAGATGATGCCCGGAGGTCGCGCAGAAACTTTCATCAGTGGTCAGACTGATGAGTGACGGATGCAAGACGTGCGAAAGCCGTGCCACGGTCCTTGCTACGGTGAGCTGTATATAGGCTTTATCTGAAATCTATCTGTCTCGTTCCCGTCCCGAGCGCGGCCATAGCAATGCCAGTCAACTGCCGGACGGCAGCTGGAAAATGCTAAACTTTGCGATACGGATATCGCAATGTGGCAGGCTATGTGTGGGTGGGTGCTGACCTCCTTACTGATTCGTTCCTGCTCTCTAACTACCCGTCCTGATTAGATTATCTATACGGCCCGACAAGTAGGCGCTGGCGCTTCGATGTTCCCTGGATGTTCCTTATCGTAGAGGAGAAGCGGCATTTGTTGGGAATTTTAACCGTCAAGCCCGCCTCTGCGTCGTTAGATCGAAGCTGGGTCGTCCGGGAGTGGTACCCAATAACAACGGGTCAAGTTGCGTTTGGGCGAGCGATTATGCTGCCTTCTGGGCCGCAGAGTGGATCGGCACTCGTGGGTGGGCCGATGCCCGGGACGTTGCTTAGTTGACGAAGACGGGAGCGGTTCAGTTCGTGAATGTCCCGAGCTCCTTCCATTCACTTCTCTGACGCTCGGGCAGCCCCAAACAGCTCTATGTAGAGGGAGCGAACGTGATCTTTTCATCCGGAAATGCGGTGCAAAGCTCTGTCATGCCTTCAAACCAATTCTCGCCGCCCCACTGGCTCGAGAACGCATATGTTCGGCCCCCTACATGTACCCACGGTACCTGTGTGCCAGAGGTCGGTGGACGGTCGCAGTTATCTGCGAGCAGCAAATACAACGGCGGCCGGCCCAGCGCTGAATCAAACTTGCTTTGGCCTCTGCGTTTCGGTCAAGTGAACCTTACGCATCAGGCGGCTGCGCAACCGGCGGCGGGACACCTATTTTCGTTCGAGCCGTCCTTCCCTATTGCTTCGCTTTCCCCGGGCACGCCGGATAGCGCACGCAGCCGAGGAACCGCCCGTATCGCCCGCGGCGTTCAACCAGCCAGCCATCGCTGCATTTCGGACAGATCGGGTAGCTGGCACCGCAGTCACATCGGGCCTTCGTTGTTTCACCTGCGCGACGTGGCAGCGCTGTAACGCATGACTGACAGGCCGGGAGCAGGTTTCCGCAATGCTGGACATGTTCGCAGCGATACCAGATGCGACCGTCATTCCCTGTGACGCCGAGCAATCGTCCACCGCATTCACCGCAGACATGGGCCTTCGCTTCCGCGCCCAGCGCCGCTGCGATGCCGTAGACGGGATCTTTCCGAAGTTCTGTGACAAAGGAAGACGGCCGCGCATTCGAGGCGAGAATTGTCAGCGTGTGACGCGCACGCGTCATGGCGACATACATCACGCGCCGCTCTTCCGCATTCTGGTAAGCTTCTTCCTCGGGCGAAACCAGGGACAGGAGGGGATCGTCGACGATCTCTGAGGGAAAGCCCATTCTCCCACTGTCAGCGTTCACGAGGATGACGTGATCGGCCTCTAGGCCTTTCGATGCATGAATAGATTTGAAGCTGATATTCAGTCGCGGGAAGCGACGCTTCAGATCACGCATGTCAGGTTCCAGGAACCTGTACCGGGCGAGTAGCAGCACACTCTCCGGTTTTGCCCCCTCTTCGAGCTTGGCGGTGATCGCCCTGAGGACACCGGAAAGCTTCTGGTCATCCTCGCCCTTAGAGACTGCAACGATATTGATTGCCGGTTCCGTGGCCGTTCCGGCAGGAACGATCCGTTTATCGATCTGTGCGGGGTTGCGGAGAACGAAAGTTCGGGCTGCGAAGGCGATCAGGTCGACGGATCGGAAGGTGCGGCCGAGGTCGACCGTCCGGTGCACGCCGGTCTCGCCGTCGAAGCTGCCGCCGAATTCGCGTCCGAAATGGCGCATCAGATGGATGTCGGACCCGGCGAAGCGGAAGATCGACTGCCAGTCATCGCCCGCTGCAAAAATGCGCATATCGGGGTGTTGTGCCTTCAGTGCCTTCACCAGCTTGGCCCGGCTTTGCGAGATGTCCTGGAACTCGTCGACAAGGATGTGGCGGAACGGGCTGAGATAGCGGTCGGTCTCGACATACCGCGCGGCGCGCAGGATCATGTCCTCAAAGTCGATCCTGCCGGAAAGGCGCTTCTGGTATTCCTCGAAGACCGGCGCGAAGACGTCGAGGAACGCCCGGGCGCGTCTGCCTAGTTTTATGCTTTCTGCCTTCGCTCCACAGTCATCCAGAGTATAGCCACCACTCTTGAACTTGCGGAGAAAGGTTCCAAGCAGCTTAGAGAAGTCATCGACCTGCTTGAGCTCGACGATCCGGTCATAGATCGTGTTGGCCGGGAGAGGGTTCAGCGTGACGTATGGTGCCAGCTTCTCGGCAAGGCCGGTCAGAAGGCGCCCCTCCTGCCGTTCGTAGCTGTAGGTCTCGATCAGGTTTGTCTCGTTCTCAGCGTGGATCTGCCGTTTCCATTCCATACCAGCGAGATACTCGTCGCGGTCGACGAACGGCGCGGTGACCAGCCGCACGCGGCCGTCAGCCGTCTTCTGGCGCCGCACCCCGAAGTGTTCGATGTAGATGCCGCTTTCGGTCAGCCGGAAATCCGGCTGGTAATCGCGTCTGCCGGTTTTCGGAATCTTGTGCTCATAGAGCGGCTCGTACTCGTAGGCGATGCCATTTTCATAGAGCCAGTTGGCGATCTGCAGCTCTTCGTAGCTCTTGACCTTTTCTCCCTGCAGCGTGCGCAGGTCCTGAGCTTCCATGTGGGTGTAGAACTCGTGCTTGGTCTTGAAGTCCCATTCGGTCTTCGGCTCGACCAGAAAATGTGCAAACCACTGAATGATCGCATTCGATACGTCCGAGAGCCGGTGGACAAGGTCCTTCAGGATCTGCTTGATCAGATTGGTGAAGGCGATGTCGTCGGTGGCGTGGTCGGCCAGAGCGGGCTTTGAACCTTCCACGATACCGATGATGTCATAGGCAATCGCGTGGAAGGTCCGCGCCACGATAGGCACCCCGGATCGGGCCTCTACGCGCTCCGACATCTCTTCTGCCGCATTCTTCGCGAAGGCCAGGAGCAGGATTTCCTCTGGCTGTCGTATCCCCGCCTTGACCAGATAGGCCGCCTTGGCGGTGATGACGCTGGTCTTGCCAGATCCCGCGCCGGCCAGAACGAGTGTCGCATCCTCATCCACGACTACGGAAAGCCGCTGTTCCGGTGTCAGCGGCTTGCTCTCGATGGTATCGAAGAACTCATTCCAGCGATCCAGTTCGGCAGTGACGAAGGCGGCGATGCCATTGGCCCGTGCCGTTCGCGGATCTGCGACGAACTTTCGGACAGGTGCAATGCGCGCGACCACCTCTGGACCGATGGCCTCGTCTTGCAGCTTCGAGAGGAGCGAAGCATCCAAGGCCCTGGCGTCGTCGAGCAGAGGGGCCGTCTGACACGCGGCCGGATACCGCAGAGGTGCGCCCAGCGCATTGACGCCTGCAACGATCCTCTCCAGACGCGCCGCTTCCTTATCGAGCGCCGAAAGGTTGAATCGGACCCAAGCCTCCTTCACCTCTTCCGCGAACGCGCGAGCATCATGGTGGCTCGCACCCTTCAGCACGGTATCGTCATAGTCCTCCAGTCTCATGGTGACGGCCGTTCCTAGTATCCCTTTCCGAAGAGCCGGCGGACTTACCAAAGATTGCAGGGACACGGAGGCGATGTTGTCTCGCCGCGTGATCCTGATGTGGCCCCCGTCAATCTGGATGGCACGAACCGATCTGCCAAAAGGATTAATCAAGAAACCGAGCAAGGGGCGTTGCGACAATCGCATCAATAGACCGAGCCTTCGTTACACCACTGGTCGCCTTGCGGCGGCCACGGCGCGTGCACAACGATACCAATGCCCCACACGGCAAACGGAACGGCATGGTAAACCCTGTCACTCTAGCTCATCGGGCAGCCGGATCAATTCGTCTGCGACCACGCATCTAGCTCCAAGGCTCCCTCGCCGGTCCCGCCCTCCCCCTGACGCGCGGGCGGTGGCGATCTCGGACGCGAGGTCCGCGCCCAGCGCTGAGGCAAGGTCAGGAGTATTCACCTGTCTCTCCTCCCCCGCAGGAGAAGAGCTTTGCCGGTACTGAGAGATTAACCGAGTGCCGCCTTGCCGAAGAACATCATCGCTGCAACGCCTGCCAGAACCAGCATCAGACTGAACTGCAGGGACGATGCCTCGGCCACGAAGCCGATCAGTGCGGGACCGAGTAGAATGCCCGCATAGCCCATTGTCAGCACACGGGACAGCGAACGCCCGCCGTCGGCGGCACCGAGGCGACCCGCGGTCGAGAAGATCAGCGGAATGATGTTCGACATGCCCAGCCCGCAAAAGGTCAGCGCCGCAAAAGCGGCAATGACACTGTCCGACAGCAAGAAGCCCGCAAGCGAGACCGTCACCAGCGCCGTCCCCAGCGCAAAGAGCACCGCATCGCCGCCCTGCGCATCGGCGGCAGGGCTGGCGCACCCGGTCCCGTTGATGCCGCCTACACCGACGCCTTCCGCGCCCACTTCCGTAAGGGCGAGGTCTCGGCCGCGCTGAACAAGGGCGCTGACGCCGAAGGCGGCTATCTGGCGCCGGTCGAATGGGACCGCACCATCACCGCCAAGCTGGTCGAGGTCTCGCCCATGCGCCAGATCGCCTCGGTGCAGACCATCTCGGGTGCAGGCTTCCGCAAGCTCTTCTCGGCGCAAGGCTTCGGCTCGGGCTGGGTCGGCGAGACCGCCCCGCGGCCACAGACCAGCACGCCCCACTTCGGGCATCTCGACTACACCCCGGGCGAGATCTACGCCAATCCGGGCGCCACCCAGCAGATGCTCGACGATGCGGCGATCAACCTCGAGCAGTGGATCGCCAGCGAGATCGAGGCCGAGTTCGCCTATCAGGAGGGCATCGCCTTCGTGGCCGGTGACGGCGTCAACAAGCCCTCGGGGGTCCTGACCTATGCCGAGGGTGGATCGAAGGCGACTGCCCACCCTTGGGGGGCGATCCCGACCATCACCGCCGCGAGTGCGACGGCGATCACCGCCGACGAGCTGATCGATCTGGTCTACTCGCTGCCCGGTCAGGCGGCGCAGAATGCCCGCCTGGTCGCCAACCGCAACACGCTCGCAAGCATCCGCAAGCTCAAGGACGGTCAGGGCAACTACCTCTGGCAGCCCTCCTTCACCGAAGGCCAGCCGCAGAACGTGCTGGCCTATCCCGTGACCGAGATGGCGGCCATGCCGGACGTCGCCCCCGGAGCCATGCCACTGGCCTTCGGCGACTTCCGCCGCGGCTACCTGATCGTCGACCGCACCGGTGTGCGGGTGCTGCGCGATCCCTTCACCAACAAGCCCTATGTCCACTTCTACACCACCAAGCGCGTGGGCGGCGGGCTGCTCAATCCCGAGATGCTGCGGGTCCTGAAGATGGCCGCAGCCTGAGCCAACAGCCCGGCGTTTGCGCCGGGCGCCCACCCTCGTCTGAATGGAGGCCATCATGGCTGTGAAGAAGACTGATGCCGCACCGAAGAACGATGCGACCGCGATCGAGAACGGCACCCACGGTGTCGCTGATCCTGCGCCGGCGGCAGCGCTGGAGGACGCCTCGGGCGCGATCATCGAACCCGCAATCACCGACGCCGTCGACGTGAGCCACGAGAGCGTCGACGCCAATCCGCGCGAGGGCACCAGCCCTGCGCAGAACGCCATCGACTGGAACGACACCAAGCGAGTGCGTCCCGGTGAGGCCGACTTCACCGGACAGGGTATCGACCGCGCCGTCTACGGCAAGGCCCAGGACTGATGCGGCTGGTCTACATCGCAGCACCGCCGAACGGCAGTTCCGTCTGGGTCCGGGTGGTCGAGGAGGTCTCCGGCGCGGTCTTCGAGCAGGAGATCACCGCCGATCTGCCCGCCGCGACGCAGTTCCTGTCGCCGCGGCTGTTCCTGAACACCGGCGCGACGGCCGCCGCCGTCGCCTACGATTGCGCCGGGGTATACGTCGAGACGGACTTCTGATCCGGCTTCGTGGAGAACCAGCTCGTGTGAAGCCCGGGCCGGGCGACATCAAAACGGGAAGCGCCGAACGCCTCGACCGTGGCGCATCGCCCGGCCCGGATCACGGGTTCACGGTTTCAAAAAGCGGCAGGGTTTCGCTGCGCCGGAATGGTTGCACAGCTAAGCGGCATCTGTCCCCTGCGGCGATGGGCACAATTGTGCACCTGTCAGCGGATCGAGCGGGGTTTCACGGTTCGATGTCCACAAAGGCTTCTGTTCGATGCCAGACAAGGCGAGCGCGGTGTTTGTTGGTGAGCGGAATTGGCGCTTGCCAGCGCAAGCTCGGCGCGCGCTTTCTCGCTCAGCTTTGATGAAAATTGCGGAACTCCCTCATCATCGAAGGTCACCAGCCCCCGGTCGAAGGCGGCATCCCAAAGGGCCGAAAAGAGTAGGCCGTTATGTACGTCCAGCCGGTCGGCCTGGCTGGCGCAGTCTTTCCAAGCGATGATGTGGCTTGCGCGCAAGGGCGCCGGATCGGTGATCCCGGTCAGCGCGCAGCGGCCTTCCCAGTAGCTCACTAGACGGTCGCGGAACATATCCTGACCAACGCGTTGGATGATCAGCCTCTCCGCTTCGGTGCCCTTGGGCAGGTTCGCAACCGCCGCACGGAATACTTCCAACGGGCCATCGGGCAACGTCACGCCTAACTGGTAGATGCGGGACTCGGGGGAGCGAGCGGGACGCCTCGCCGAGCGCCTTGAAACCATGGATAAGGTCAATGACATCCAACGCCAGATGCTCGACGCGGCAGCTCGCCGTCCTCGTGATCGCAGCGATTTCGCTGACCGCCTGCGCGACGGCCACTTCTGAACCTCGCATGGCTACGCATGGCTACCGTCTGTCCGCCGCTTGTTGAGTACAGCCGAGAGGTCCAGGCGCGCGCAGCCCACGAGCTCGATGTCCTGCCGGATGGGTCGGCAGTCGCCGAAATGCTCTCCGACTACAGCGTCATGCGCGATCAGGCTCCGGCGTGCTCTCCGTTATCTGAGAAATATAGTTATTTTGATGTCGACCCCACTAAACCTTTAGGGCCGCCCATCTGACCATAACACTCCCGGCCAGCATGCTCATGCCAATCGCGAGGAGTAATGGACCAGCGAATTCCTCCGCAACAATGCCCGATGACGAGGAAACCGACAGCAGCATCAGGCTGAATTCTCCTCCGTGGGCCAGGATTATCCCAGTTCGCCATGAGGTCTGAAGCGACTCGCCGAATATTCGGGCGACAACCAAAACGATCAGCGCCTTGCCCGCGAAAATGATCGCGAGCCAGCTCAGCACGACTGGCCACGCATACGGGAGGATCCAAAGTGGCAATTGCGTTCCGATGCCGACAAAGAAAATCCCCACAAAAAAATCGCGGAAAGGCCGGATCTCGTTCTCGACAGCATGGCGCGCGTCACCCTCGCCGATGATCATCCCGGCCGCGAATGCAGCGAGCGCTGGAGAAAGACCGGAGGTGGCCGCGACATTCGCAGCCCCTAGTACAATGGTGAGGGCGAGAAGCTGGGCAAGTTCCGGATCGCCACGCGACGCTACCCAACGGGCCAGCAACTGCAACGGGCCACGGGCAATGAACAGAGCTGCAACCAATGCCGTTGCACTGGCGACGACCGTTATCACGCCATACCCTTCGGCGGCTCCACTCATCGAATCGTGCAGAAGCAGGAATGCGACAGCTGCCAAGTCTTGAAACAGAAGCACCGCAATGGCCAGGCGTCCTTGGGCCGATCCCAGAGCGTTCGCGCTTGCGAGCACCTTGAGGCACATGGCCGTGGATGACATGGCAACGGCCCCGCCGATGAGGATTGCGGGGACGGGCGCGAGATCGAAGATCAGACTCGCTATCAACGACACCGTCATCGTCGTGACTGCAACCTGCACGGCTCCAAGACCGAAGACATGCTTCCTGAGCCTTACGAGCTTCTCGAACGAGAATTCCAGGCCGAGCGCGAACAGCAGCAGCACCACTCCGATCTCGCCAATGCTGCTAAGGGCAGCGTTTTCGGCAATCAGGTCGAGGCCGGCGGGTCCAATGACTATACCGGCAAGAATGTAACCGACAATGCTGGGCACGCCGATCCGTGAACATATCGTCACGAGCACGAACGCGGCAAAGACCAACAAGGCCGCGCTTTCGGCAAATCCGGTCACTCCATGCATGTTCTTCTCCTGATCGCATGGCGCAGAGAAGGCCAATAGCGGCTCGCGACGCTGTCAAGGTAAGGAAACAAGCGGCAGTTCCTCGCTCGAGCTGGCCATTGCGTTCGTTATTTTTTCCCGGCGATCGTCACGCCCGTCCAGGCTGGGGGATCGGAGGCCGGGAAGGATTCAAGACTGGCTTCGAAAACTGGATCGAATTCCGCCTGTTCTTGCGACGGCAGGTCCACCGAGCCTTCCTGATCGACTGCGCGCCGGAGTCGGTGGTCCGTGCGACCCCGATCCAGGCGGGACGGTATGCGAAAGGCGTTCGGGGCGTCGGCTCCCTTGTAGAGGCGATGCCGCTCCTCTCCCCGCCAGCGGTCAGGCGCATGCCGATGAGCCACGTCCTCACGCACGAAATAGCGCCAGTCCTGCTGCTCCGCGAATTCCACGGCGCTTTCGCGGTCGGGAAATTTCAGCCGGATCGAACGATAGGGATCGTTGCTGGAGGTATATCCCATCAGCGGCTCGACCTGCGGCGGCCGGGACGGCTCGAACTCGAGGACCCAGTAGTTGGGCCGCGGTGCCGATGTCATCGCGGAACGGGCAGGACGGTAGATGATTGCCGTCGGCACGTCCCAGGATGGCAGATCGGTTCCGGGAATTTTCGGCGGGAATGGTGGGCGATTATGGCCGCGCATATCAGTT
>Ga0182745_1001121_pt1 | contig 26349 bp, 23 predicted proteins | sample eDN3rd30CKraftBY_FD_128523 | JGI IMG/M metagenome (GOLD analysis project Ga0182745, IMG submission 128523) | Enriched backyard soil microbial communities from Emeryville, California, USA - eDNA 3rd pass 30_C Kraft BY (version 2) (version 2) | ecosystem: Environmental > Terrestrial > Soil >... | reverse complement strand
GGCTTCTGGCAACGCCAAGGCCATATCTATGCGAGCCCATTTTATTATATTGATTACACACTTGCACAAGTATGTGCCTTCCAGTTCTGGAAACGTTCGAGAGAGGACTTTGAATCTGCATGGAAAGACTATCTTCACCTCTGTCAGCTAGGTGGTTCGCTGTCATTTACAAAACTTGTAAAAGAAGCCGGGTTAATCTCTCCATTTGATGATGGCTGTGTAGAATCTGTTATTGATGCGATTGAAGAATATTTAAACTCTGTTGATGACGCAAGTCTATAAAATGAAACTCTCGGAAATTAAATTTCCGAGAGTTTTTTGTATACGCAGATTTGTACATACTATAAAATTGAATTTAGTTCATAATGGGTGAATAGGAAATAATTATCAAAGGAACAATATGGAAGAGGTGATTGCTAGTGACAAAAAAAGTCTGGTTCCAAGTAGGAATTGGAATGATCATAGCACTTTTAATTATTAAATATGTGATTGAAGTCCATTGGATATTAAGTCCTCTTTATATCATTATCAAAACAATTTTTATCCCTTTATTATTAGGTGGGGTCCTTTACTATATATCCGAGCCATTACAACGAATTATGGAAAAGAAGGGTGCGCCAAGGTGGGCAAGTATATCAACGATACTATTATTATTAGCGGGAATTGTAACAGGCATTTTGCTGTTAATTGGAAATCCAATTTCTGAGCAGGTAGATAATCTAGTAAAAAGTGCACCATATATTGAAGATAAAATTATGGATACAGCTGATATTATTTTAGATAATAAAGATAATCTGCCGCCGCAAGTTGAAACCTTTGTCGATTCTGTTTCAAACTCTATTCAAGATATTATGATGTCGGGTAGCAAATACATTGTAAGCTTTGTAAGTGGGACTGTTTCAGCAACTTTCACACTAATCTTAGTGCCATTTTTCTTCATCTATATGCTGAAGGATCATGAGAAGTTTGCACCGAATATTTATAAGCTCTTTTCGGGAGAAAAACGTACATGGGTGAAAGAAACGTTAGCTGATATTGATAATGTTTTGAGAAACTATGTTCAAGGACAAGTATTAATCAGTCTAATCCTAGCTACGATGATTTATATCGGATATCTCATCATTGGCTTGGAGTATTCACTGTTGCTTGCACTTTTTGCTTTCTTTATGAATATGATTCCATTCATTGGGCCATGGATTTCTTTAGCCCCTGCGCTCGTTATTGCCGTTATCCAGGATCCGATTTTAGTCGTATGGGTTGCTGTCATTACATTAGTGGCACAACAATTAGAGAGTAACTTAATTACGCCGAACATTATGGGGAAATCTCTTGATGTGCATCCATTAACCGTCATTACGATAGTATTGGCAGCAGGGAATATTGGGGGCTTTATCTTCATCATTATCTCCATTCCAACGTATGCGGTTATCAAAGCAATCGTCAAAAATATCTACGAAGAGCGCAAAAAGATAAAAGAAGCCGCAACAAAAACAGTTTAAAAGCATGCAAGAGGCGCAGTATACCAAAAGTGGTGTACTGTGTTTCGTTTTAGTGTATTGTAGAACATATGTAAAGTAAGGATTACCATAATAGAGGAATAAAGGAGTTCATCATATACATGCTATCATTTGAACAAAAACAGGCAATTATTGAATCGTTTCCAGAGCTTACGAAAAAAGAAATTTCCATGAAAAGAGTAAACTATCATTTTGAAGACAGTTTATACGAAAAAACGATTGTCGTTGAAAAATTGCATCCTAACGGAAATGGCTTTGTCTATACGGGGGATTTACTGAAATATGATGAAATCGCAAATGATAAAGGGCTAGTGAATATCCGCGATTTCGAGGAGAAGGCATTACGTGAAATCATTCAAGATGCAATCGATTTCTTATCAGAGGATTTAGACATCCCAGTTGTTGAGAAATGGACTTCTCGAGATGGCGTGACATTAGAGCTACGACACCATAGACGCGATTGGAATATTTACTTCCAAGATAATTTGGAAGAAACGTTCGGTGCACGGGAAGCCGCAGTGGAGTATTTGCTTGAAGAAGGATTTAAACAGAAAAAATAAAGGAGCAGTAAGTCATGAACGGGAAAAAAGTAGCGATTTACTTTGTAGGATTTATCATTTTAGTATGTATAGTCATCGTAGCCATAATGCAAATTTTCTTTGCGACCTATGAACCAAAAACAAATCCGGAAGAAACATCAAGTTCAGTCCCATATACGGAGAGCGAAATTTCATCTCATCTGGAAATATAGCCGAAAAAAAACCAAACGAATTTTCGTTTGGTTTTTTATTTTCTAAAAGAATAAATTTAAAATAAAGAAACAAATGGCAGCCATTACAGCTGAAATTGGCATTGTAATCAGCCAAGTAAGAACGATTTTACGGGCTACTCCCCATTTAACGCCTTTAACGCGTTGAGCAGAACCTACACCCATGATTGCTGAAGAAATTACATGAGTTGTTGATACAGGTAAATGGATGACAGTTGCTCCGAAAATGATAGATGCTGATGCTAAGTCAGCTGCAACACCGTTAACTGGGCGGATTTTCATAATCTTACCGCCAACAGTTTTGATGATTTTATAACCACCGATAGAAGTACCAAGACCCATAGCGATTGCACAGGCAATACGAACCCATTCCTGAACCTCATCGCCAGTTTGCAAACCGCCTGCAATCAAGGCCATCGTAATAATCCCCATCGCTTTTTGGGCATCGTTTGTCCCGTGAGTAAAGGATTGAATAGCAGCCGTAATAATTTGTAAAGTACGGAAGCCTTTGTTCGTTCGGTAAAGGTTTAAGTTTTTAAACAGTACCTTAAAGATCGACATGAAAAGAAACCCAATAGCTAAAGCCAAGAATGGCGAAGCAACTAAACCAATTAGAATGCTGCTGAATCCATTATAATTTAAAATGCTAAAGCCTGCTGCAGCAATTGCAGCACCCGCAATAGAACCGATTAGCGTATGAGAAGAACTTGATGGGATACCGAAGTACCATGTAAGCAAGTTCCAAGTAATAGCAGAGATTAAAGCTGCTAAAATAACGATTGTTCCTGTTGTATCATCTGCAGTAGCATTTAAAGAGAACGGGTCCACGATATCTTTGGCAATTGCTTTTGCAACCCCTACGAATGTAATTGCCCCAACGAAATTCATAATAGCGGCTAACATTACAGCAACGCGCGGTGGTAATGCACGAGTAGAAACAGAAGTAGCGATTGCGTTTGCTGTATCATGGAAACCGTTAATAAAGTCGAATCCTAAGGCGAAAATCACGACCAATATTGTCAGTATTAATATAGTATCCATTTATAAATCTCCTGATCTTACGCGTTACGCATAATAATTGTTTCTAATGTATTGGCCACATCTTGACATGAGTCTGCGATTTCTTCTAGTTGGTCATAGATGTCACGCATTTTAATTAAACGAATTGGATCCTTTTCTTTTAAGAATAATTGTTTTGTTGAAGAACGAGAAATTTCATCGCATTCACGCTCATAATCTTTAATAAGAATAATGTGTTTACGCATAGCGATTAAATCTTTTTTATTTAAAAGGTCAGTTGCAGCAACGATTTCATCTGCACTTTTCGAGATGTACTCAAGGAATTTTTCCATTGATTCATCGATTTCTGTAAATGAGAACATTTCAAAGTGTGCTACACAGTGTTCAGCACCATCTAAAACATCATCCATTTTGTTAGCTAAAGCTAAAATATCTTCACGTTCGATAGGAGTCATGAAAGATTTGTTTAACATCACGATTAATTCATGAATTAAATGATCCCCATCAGTTTCGTATTTTTTCATTTTAACGCTCAGTTCTTTCAAATCAGCAATTGAGTCAATTTTGAAATCTCTAGCGTAATGTACAGCTTCTCTCATATTTTCTGCGATCTTGTGCAAAGATAAGAAAAATGGATCTGGTTTTCTTGAACTAAACATGGAATTGCCCCCTGGTATACATGTGAATTTAAAAGTTAAATTTAAAACCTAAATTATCATAACAAAATAATTCTAAAATCTATACTATATTTAACCTGAAACTAACAAAATTTACATTGCCGTAACAATTCACCCATTATTATAGGGATATTTTGTATAAAAATGGATAATAAAGAAAAACAAGTAAATTAGAAACGAGGAATTTCATATCTAATATACTTGCCGGTTTTGTTCTTTTTTATGAAAGAATATTAATTAGAAATAATTTTTAAGCTCATTTTCTAAAAACGGTTGGGCAGATAAAAACTGTGTGAATGCCTTGTATCGTTCAGTTTGTGCAGGTGTTGGTTTTTTACCAGTGAAATATGCGCGAATTAAAATATTCTTCGGAGTATGCTCGATATCGATGAATTCTAATACTTGAGTATCGTAACCGACCAATGTTAAAATCTCCGCTCTGATTGCATCTGTTGCAAGAGAAGCAAAGCGTTCTTTTATCAATCCATGCTGTGTCATAATTTCTAGTACGGGGGATTCGAGCTGACGATTTAACTCATGCTGACAACAAGGAACACTTAATATGACTTTCGCTCCCCATTTGACTGCACGTGCTAACGCCATATCGGTAGCCACATCACAAGCATGTAAAGTCACGACCATATCCACTGAATTTTCGTCATTATAGTCGTTGATATCTCCAACTAAAAACTCAAGCTGCTCATAATTTAAATCACGTGCAATTTGGTTGCATTCCTCAATCACTTCTTTTTTCAAATCCAGGCCTGTGACACGAATATCCAATCCCTTTTCTATTTTTAAATAATGGTAAAGAGCAAAGGTTAAATAGGACTTGCCTGATCCAAAATCCAGGATTCGTATTTGGCGATCCTTCGGTAAATGTTCTAGGGAGTCATGGATAAATTCAACAAAACGATTGATTTGCCGGAACTTATCAAACTTTTGTTTCTTTACTTTTCCTTCTTCCGTTTGAACACCAAGACGTATTAAAAACGGATAAGGGGTTGCATCATCCAATAGATATTGTTTTTTGCGATTATGGGAAAGATTAATTTCTTTCTCTTCATTTACCTTTTCAGTTTTCCAATAAACTTTATTTTTCTTAGAAAGTTGAATTTGGATATTTTGATTTTGAAATTGCGCATGTATTTGCCTGAATTGAGGCAATAATATATCTAAGGAGTCAGAAAACTTTTCGAGTATAACATTTTCGTGTTTTAAGATGCGTTCATATTGGTATTCAATTTGGATATGGTAGCTCCCCTTTAACTCGATGGGTTTGAGCTTGATTCGCTTTAACTCATTTGATTTTTGCCTAGGCTGGCTAATCGTCGCATTAATAAGTTGTTTACTATAGATGAGATTTAAAATTTCTTCTTTCATTTTTTCAAATTCCATGGATATCAGCCTTTTCTAATAAGAGTTGGCAATAGTTTAACATAGCTGTCGAGTGAAGTGTTAAATTCTCACTTGTATTATTGTTAGAATTTTTAGAATTAAATAACAATAAAGTTATTGAAATATTATTTTTTCTCAAAATAATTGAACACTTTTACGAGAAATTATGTTAAATTAAAATCAATGAAGTAGCGATTTTCTGAAAACTGCCCTAAATTTTCTGTATAAGACACTATTTCAGGAAAAATACATAATAGTTACAAGGGGGATTAGCGATGTCTGATCACGCATTTCAATTATTGGCAATTGTTATTTATATGCTAGCTATGATTGTAATTGGATGGTTTGCATATAGAAGAACGAAAAATTTAAATGATTATATGTTAGGTGGACGAGACTTAGGTCCAGCGGTTACAGCCTTAAGTGCTGGAGCGGCAGATATGTCAGGTTGGCTATTAATGGGGTTGCCTGGCGCAATTTATGCGGCTGGTTTAGTTGAGGCATGGATTGCAATCGGTCTTACTGTAGGTGCTTGGTTAAACTGGTATTTGGTAGCACCGCGTTTACGTGTTTATACACAGATTTCAAAGGATTCCATTACAATTCCAAGTTTCTTAGACAATCGTCTCCGTGATAATACAAAGTTGATTCGTATTGTATCGGGTATTGTAATCTTAGTATTCTTTACTTTCTATGTATCATCAGGGATGGTATCTGGCGGTAAGTTCTTCCAAAGTTCATTTGGATTTGATTACCACACTGGACTATTAATCGTAAGTGTTGTTACGGTTGGATATACACTGTTTGGCGGATTCTTAGCAGTTAGTTATACAGACTTTTTACAAGGTTTAATCATGTTTTTAGCTTTAATATTAGTTCCAATTTTCGGGCTATTCTTCACAGGTGGAATTGGTGAAACAATTGATTCGATTCAAGCTGTTAATCCAGAACAATTTAGTCTATTTGCGTCAACAGCAACAGCTGCGGGAATCATTTCTTCAGTTGCTTGGGGGCTTGGCTATTTTGGACAACCACATATCATTGTTCGATTCATGGCGATTAAATCGGTAAAAGAAACGAAACAAGCTCGCCGTATCGGAATCGGTTGGATGATTTTAAGTTTAGTGGGCGCAATTTGTACAGCGCTTGTGGGATTAGCTTACTTCCAACAAAATGGTGGAACAATTGATGACCCTGAAACAGTCTTTATCGTAATGGGGCAAATTCTATTCCATCCATTCATTGCTGGAATTATGTTAGCTGCCATTTTAGCAGCAATTATGAGTACAATTTCTTCTCAATTAATCGTTACTTCTTCTGCATTAGTAGAGGATATGTATAAAGCGTTATTCAAAAAAGAAGCGTCAGATAAGCATTATGTAATGGCAGGGCGAATTGCGGTACTTGTTGTATCCGTGGTTGCAGCTTACTTAGGATGGAATCCAGACAGTTCGATTCTTGATTTAGTAGGATTTGCATGGGCAGGATTTGGTGCAGCATTTGGGCCAACAATCTTACTTGCTTTATATTGGAGAAAGCTTACGAATGTAGGTGCATTAGTTGGGATGGTTGCCGGTGCTGTTGTTGCCTATATTTGGGGACAAAACGAAGCATTATCTGGCATGCTATACGAAATCGTACCTGGCTTCTTTATCAACCTAATCTTAACGGTGATTATAAGTTTAGTTACGTATAAACGAAACCCAGAAATCGAAAAAGAATTCGATGATACATTAAAATTATTGAATTCTAGCGAAGAAGAATAAAGTTTAATGCCCCAAAAGCTTGTTTAACAACTTTTGGGGCATTTTTATGGGCAGGATTAAAAAGTGAATCATGTTATAGAACGAAGTTGAGCCAAGGCGTAATTGATATTATAAATAAGCATATACTATATGATACGATAGATTGAAATGCCCTATTAATGGCTGGAACAGTAAAATAGTTCTTGCTGTGTAAATATAGGGGGGCTTATTGCAAAGAAAAGATCCTTGATAAGCCTTGTTGTCAAATGAGGAGGTATCTTAGTGGCAAATTTACAAGAAGTAGAAACAATTATTGAAAAAGCTGTTTTAGTAGGCGTTAATCTACAAAATAATCGTCATTTTGAGTATTCGATGGAAGAGCTAGAAAACTTAGCAGAAGCTTTGGATGTTGAGGTGATTGGGAAGGTTATACAAAACTTAGAAAGAGTAAATCCCTCTCACTATGTAGGAACTGGAAAAATAGAGGAAATAAAACATTTTATAGAAGAAACTCAAGCGAACCTCGTCATTTTCAATGATGAATTATCTCCTTCACAAATTCGCAACTTGGAGCATGATTTAGAGTGTAAAGTAATTGACCGTACGATGCTCATATTAGATATCTTTGATCGCCGGGCAAAAACACGCGAGGCCCAGATGCAGGTTGAATTAGCTCAGCTGCAATACATGCTTCCGCGTTTAGTAGGTCTTCATGCTTCGCTATCTAGACAAGGTGGCGGCACGGGTGGCGGTTTTAGAAACCGTGGTGCCGGGGAAACAAAACTAGAATTAGACAGACGTAAAATTGAAGACCAAATCGCAAAGCTGCGTAAAGATCTAGAAGTCGTAAAAAGCATCAGGGAAACCCAGAGAAAGAAACGCCGCAAAAATGAAGTACCTGTTGTCTCTCTAGTGGGTTATACAAATGCAGGGAAATCCACAATTATGAACCGTCTTCTTCAGAAAATTGGACAAGAGGACAATAAACAAGTATTTGAAAAGGACATGCTTTTTGCAACATTGGACACATCAGTAAGAAATATTGAATTGCCTGATAAGAAAGCATTCTTGCTAACAGATACGGTAGGTTTTGTAAGCAAGCTGCCTCATCATCTAGTGAAAGCCTTCCGCTCTACATTAGAAGAGGCAAGGGATGCAGATCTATTATTGCATGTGGTAGATGTCTCAAATGATCAACATCCATTTATGATGGAAGTTACAAATAAAACTTTAGGTGAAGTAGAAGTAGAAGGAATTCCAACTATTTATGTCTATAACAAATCAGATTTAGCGAATGTAAAATATCCATTAGTGAGTGGGGATAATATTTGGATTTCCGCACATGAAGGCGCAGGTCTTGATGAACTAGTCGAGTTAATCCGCCAGCATGTCTTTTCTGATTACGTTGAATGTGAAATGCTAATCCCATTCGATCGAGGAGATGTTGTCTCTTATTTGAATGCCAATGCCCAAGTGAAAGAAACCGAATATGAAGAGCAAGGAACAAAACTGCTCGTCGAACTCAAAGACGCAGATTATAAAAAATACGAACAATATGTTATAAAATAGCCAAAGTAGGTAACGATGATGATGTCGTTGCCTTTTTTGTTGTAAAGAAGTTATAAAATTCTTCTAGGTGGAAAACAAGATAATATAACGCGGGCCCCCGAAGAAGCAGCAGCTACTGAAAAAAGCTTGTGAATGCCACTGTTCATGAAAAACGGAGCCAAAGTGCGTTTAAAGAGCGTCTCAAAGCCACTTTTCATGGGAAAGGGAACCAAAGTGGCGTTTAAAGGGCGTCTCAAAGCCACTTTTCATGGGAAACGGAGCCAAAGTGGCGTTTAAAGAGCGTCTCAAAGCCACTTTTCATGGGAAAGGGAGCCAAAGTGGCGTTTAAAGGGCGTCTCAAAGCCACTTTTCATGGGAAAGGGAGCCAAAGTGGCGTTTAAAGGGCGTCTCAAAGCCACTTTTCATGGGAAAGGAAACCAAAGTGGCGTTTAAAGGGCGTCTCAAAGCCACTTCTCCTGTGAAAGAGCTTCACACTGGCATTCATTGGCCGCTTTGCTAAAATCTCTTTCAGAAAATGCGCCCATCAACGGTTTTCTATTTATAAACTTTCGTAGTGGTACGTAATAATTAATTATTTTAATATATCAATGGATTATTCGAAGTAGTAAAAAATAATGAAAATAGAGAAGAAAGTGAAATTTCTAACTTTTTTATAATATATTGAAAAAACTTTCATTATGCTTTATTGTAATTAAATGCAGTTTTCAGACAGTTTCTTCGCAATGTGAATTGTCGGAAAATATGAAAAATAAAAACGGAAGAGGGTATTTTTATGTATAGTAAAGATGAAATAGTCAAATCCGTTCCTCAAAAGGGCTTTTTTGGACATCCAAAAGGATTATTAACATTATTCTTTACAGAATTTTGGGAACGATTTTCGTATTACGGAATGCGTGCCATTCTTATCCTTTACATGTACTATGAATTGCATGATGGCGGATTAGGACTAGATCGAGGAACAGCGAACTCAATTATGGCTCTTTATGGGTCGTTAATTTATATGTCTAGTATTATTGGCGGTTGGTTTGCTGACCGAATTTGGGGAACACGTAAAACAGTATTCTATGGTGGAGTACTCATCATGATTGGGCATATCGCCTTAGCATTCCCTGGTGGTCTTACAGCATTATTAATCTCGATGGCATTTATTATCATTGGGACAGGCTTATTAAAATCAAACGTATCAACAATTGTTGGGGATATGTATGCAGAGAACGATAACCGTCGTGATTCTGGTTTTAGTATCTTCTACATGGGGATCAACATGGGTGCGTTTATTTCTCCATTAATCATCGGATTTGTAGGAGAAAGATATAACTTCCATTTAGGCTTTGGTATTGCTGCAGTAGGTATGCTTATTGGATTAATCGTATACTACGTAACTCAAAAGAAGTTTTTAGGTTTAGCGGGTGTGGAAGTTCCAAACCCATTAAAAGGCGAAGAGAAAAAGAAAACGATTCGCAATATTGCTCTTGGAATCCTTGTTGTATTAATTATCGGAGTGGTTTTATACACTACAGGTAATTTAACAATGGCACTATTCAGTCTAATCATCACGACTTTAGGTATATTGATTCCTACAATTTTCTTTATCGTTATGTATCGCAGTCCTAAAACAACAAAAGACGAAAAATCTCGTGTATTAGCTTATATTCCATTATTTATTGCGGCTGTTATGTTCTGGGCGATTCAAGAACAAGGGGCAACAATTTTAGCAACATATGCCGATACTCGTACAGATTTAACAGTTGGAAGCTTTGAAATTCCAGTTTCATGGTTCCAATCTTTAAACCCATTATTCATTATTATCTTTGCACCAATTTTTGCTTGGATATGGTTGAAACTTGGAAGTCGTCAACCATCTACACCTAAGAAATTTGCTATCTCGTTATTCTTCGCTGGAGCTTCTTTCTTAGTAATGATTTTACCGGCTTCTATGTCTGGTGGGACAGGTCTTGTTAGCCCATGGTGGTTAGTTCTTTCATTCTTCTTAGTAGTAGTAGGGGAATTACTAATCTCGCCTGTTGGTTTATCAGCAACAACAAAACTTGCTCCAGCAGCATTCGCAGCACAAACTATGTCATTATGGTTCTTAACAAGTGCTGCTGCTCAAGCGATCAATGCACAATTAGTAAAAATCTATGAAGCGGTAACAGAAATCACATACTTCGGTACACTTGGTGGAATTTCAATCGTGTTAGGTATTATTCTATTAGTACTCACACCAATCATTTCAAAAGCAATGCGCGGAATAAACTAATTAAAATAGCAGCGTGATTGATATTACGCTTCTCAGACTGTAGACAAACTCGACATCTCGAGTAATAGTTCTACAGTCTTTTTTTCGTTTACGTAGTAATTTTCCTATAAAATGGGTTTTCAACGATTCTCATTCTCAATAAGGTGTTGATTTTTGAAAAAACTGACTTTATACTTAGTTTAGTACTCAAGATTGAGAATCATTTTCACTATATACATACTTGAGAATAAATAGAATATGAGGATTAAAATGAGATTGTGGATGTTAATAATCGCAGCAATCATCCTGTCGGTTATCTCACTCTTTGTTGGTGCGATTGATATTAAGCCGAGTGACCTTCTTGATTGGGATTCTGATAAAACGCAAATTTTCTTAATCAGTCGTGTTCCCCGATTAATGGCAATCATTTTAGCAGGGGCAGGGATGAGTATTGCAGGTTTAATTATGCAAAGTTTAAGCCGCAATAAGTTCGTATCGCCAACAACGGCTGGTACGTTAGATGCTGCAAAACTAGGAATTATTATTTCAATGCTGTTCTTTACAAATGTGACCTATTTACAGCAAATCGTTTTCAGTTTTGCTTTTGCTCTAGTTGGAACCATTATTTTCATGCAATTGCTTGACCGAATTAAATTCAAAGATGTTATTTTTATCCCGTTAATCGGTATTATGTACGGAAATATTTTATCGGCGATTACAACATTTTTAGGCTATGAATCTGATATTTTGCAAAATGTGCAGTCTTTCTTTATGGGAAGCTTCACTCTTGTTGTATCAGGTCGTTATGAATTATTGTATATAGCAATTCCAGCTGTTATATTGGCGTATTTATATGCGAATAAGTTTACCGTTGCTGGTATGGGTGAGGACTTTGCTAAAAATTTAGGCCTTAGTTACAAAGCAGTTCTAAATTTAGGATTAGTACTTGTAGCTATTATCTCGACAACTGTCGTACTAACTGTTGGGGTTATTCCTTTCTTAGGGTTAATCGTGCCGAATATAGTATCAATCTATATGGGTGACAATTTGCGTAAGACTATTCCACATACGATTTTGCTTGGGATGGTATTCTTGCTTGCATGTGACATATTTAGCCGATTAGTTGTATACCCTTATGAAATTCCAGTAAATCTAACAGTCGCAGTTATCGGTAGTGCGATCTTCTTAGTGATGTTATTTAGGGGGAAAGCATATGCGAAATAATAGTACTAAGCTAATCATGTTAATCGTAATTGCAGTAGTATTCATTTTACTTTTTGCATTTTACAACATCCAAGGCGGATTTAGTTATGCCTTCCCGCGTCGTTTAGTTCGTATAGGGGCGATGATTATAACAGGGATCGCCATTTCATATGCGACGATTATGTTTCAGACGATTACACATAATAGGATTTTAACGCCATCTATCATGGGGATTGACTCTATGTATGAAGTGGTGCAAACCATTATCTTTTTTGTTTTAGGCTCAGCATCAGTGTTTGTAGTTAATCGATTTTTAAATTTTGGTATGGCGATTATCGCAATGGTTATCTTTGCGCTAATTCTTTATCGTTTTTTATTTAGGGCAGATAAGCATCCAATCTATCTGCTATTGCTTGCAGGGATGATTATTGGGGTCTTGTTAGGAAGCTTTGTATCTTTCCTTCAAGTTATTATCGACCCTGTTGAATATTTAAGCTTGCAAAATGTGTTGTTTGCTAGTTTTACGAACGTTAAATCAGAGCTGCTGTATATTTCAATGGCTATTTTAGGCGCGTCCTTTATATACGGCGCTCGAATTTTGAAGGATTTAGATGTCATGTCATTAGGTCGTGAAACAGCAATCAATCTAGGTGTAAACTACGACAAAATAGTACTAAAAGTATTAGTTTTATCTTCCATTTTAATCGCAACTTCAACAGCGCTTGTTGGACCCATTACGTTCTTAGGGTTAATTGTATCGAACTTGGCCTATCAATATATTGTAACGTATAAGCATTCTGTTCTTATTGTTGCAGCGAGTCTGATCAGTATTATTGCTTTAGTTGGTGGACAGTTCTTAGTTCTGCACATATTTGATTTGAATACGACGATTAGTGTCATTATTAACTTTGTTGGTGGTATATACTTCATTTACTTATTATTAAAAGAAAGCAGGGCTGCAGGATGATTGAAATTAAAGGAGTAACAAAACTTTTTGGCAAAAAGCCTGTAGTTGAAGACGTTACAGTGACAATACAACCCAAAACCATTACTTCCTTTATCGGTCCAAATGGTGCAGGGAAGTCGACGTTATTGTCAATGGTCAGCCGTTTATTAGATTCGGACACAGGTGAAGTACTATTAGACAAAAATAATGTGAAAAAGATGAAGTCTGATGATTTCGCGAAACAAGTAGCCATTTTAAAACAAGCAAACCATTTGAATGTTCGCTTAACAGTTCGTGAACTCGTGTCTTTTGGACGTTATCCATATTCTAAAGGACGCTTAAATGCAGAAGATGAAAAGTATGTGGACCAAGCACTAGAGTATATGAATCTTATGGACCTTGAAGATAAATTCCTGGATGAGTTATCAGGCGGACAGAAGCAGCGCGCATTTATTTCGATGGTAATCGCACAGGACACAGACTATATCCTTTTAGACGAGCCTTTAAATAATTTGGATATGAAGCATTCTGTTCAAATTATGAAAATTCTCCGCAAGTTAGTTGATGAGTTAGGGAAAACGGTAGTCATCGTATTGCATGATATTAACTTTGCATCCGTATATTCGGATCGCATCGTAGCACTTAAAAATGGACGTGTTGTAAAAGATGGGCCAACGAATGACATTATCAATTCCGACGCATTGCGCGAAGTCTATGATATGCATATCCCAGTACAAGAGCAGAATGGCTGTCGGATTTGCGTGTATTTTAATTCTCATGCATAACGTGTTGTGTGATTTAGAAGGGTATTACGCATATACCTTTCTAAATCATTTTAGAAATCTCGTTTGAGTGCGTAAATCAGCTTGATTATTATAGGGATTAAGCAAGTGGATTTTCCGCAAAAATGGAAGAATTTTAAAAATGTCTTGACGATAAATTTCTGAGTGTTATAATTTCAATTAGATTGATAATGATAATCATTATCACTGAGGATGATAGAAATAGACAGGAGAGAAAAGAAGAGATGAAAAAATTTAAGTTCCTTACAGCTACAGCAGTACTAGCCCTAGCGTTAGCAGCATGTGGTTCAGAAGAAGAAGCAAAAACAGAAAGCACTGATACTGCTACTGAAGAAACAGCGGGTACAGAAACAGCTACAGAGACAGCTGCATTCCCAATGACTGTATCGTCTTTAACTACGGAAAATACTAGTGAAGATGGTAAAGCAACAGTATTTGAAGATGTAACTTTTGAAACTATGCCAGAGAAAATCGTTGTATTTGATACTGGATTCTTAGATACATTAGATGCTTTAGGTGTTGAAGGAATTGTTGGAGTTGCAAAAGGATCTTCTGGTTTACCAGAACATTTAGCTGCAAAGTATGAATCAGAAGAATATGCAAACTTAGGTACATTAAAAGATATCGACTTAGAAGCGGTAGCAGCTCTTGAGCCAGATGCAATTTTCATCTCGGGTCGTCAAACTGCATTTTATGAGCAGTTAAAAGAAATTACACCAAACGTAGTATTTATCGGTTCTGATAATGAAGACTATATCGAGGGTGTAAAAGAATCAATTGATTTAGCTGCTAAAATCTTTGCTAAAGAAGAAAAAGCTGAAGAGTTAAAAACAACTCTGGATACAAAAGTTGCTGAAGTTGCAGAAAAAGCAGCAGGTTATGAAAATGCCTTAGTAACAATGTATAATGAAAAGAAAATCTCGGGATTCGATAATGGTGAAGATTCTCGTTTCGCATATGTTTATAACGACTTTGGCTTCAAACCTGTAACTGAAGATATTGAAGCAAGTGCCCATGGTTCAGACTTTAGCTACGAGTCAGTATTAGCTGTAGACCCAGAAGTATTACTAATTATTGACCGTACAGCTAGTGATGTAGAAACTATTAAAGCTGAAATCGAAAATGACATTATTAAACAAACTCGTGCTTACAAAGAAGGGAATATCGTATACCTTGATGGTACTACATGGTACTTTGGCAGCCTTGGAGCAACAACAGAAGTGAGCAAAGTTCAAGAAATTTTAGATGAATTAAAATAGTATATTCTCTAAGAAGGCTATCCTAGTTTTAGGATGGCCTTATCTTAGATATTAGGGGGAATAGTCATGTTTGTACAAATGCGTAAATGGACGATTACTGAAGGAAATTCAGATAAGATTTTAGAGCGTTTTAAAAAGAAACCAGATCAAGGACCTTCCTTAATCGAGCAACGCGAAGGGTTTATAAGCCGTGAACTTCTTGTCAAGAATGTGCGCCGCGGAGAAGAAGAAGTGGTTATGATTATCCGTTGGGAATCTGAAGAGGCTTGGAAAGCTTGGGAAAAGAGCCCGGAACACATTGCAGGACACAAAGAGCAGCTTAAAAAACACGGCGGCAAGCCACCAAAACCAGAATACGTTATTAACATGGAACACGGCAGCTATACAGTAGTAGAATAAGAATGAATTTAAGAAGTCCCAAAGGTTTGTTGCTCAACAAGCTTTAGGGGCCTTTTTTTATGCTTAAAATAAATCTTAACAGTTACGGGTAATAAAATATGTAATTCATTCTAAATCAGCTTATAAGCAAGTTGAGCTATTTATTAGGGGAGACGAAATGCCCTCATCAAGCGAAATCACGAGTGAAATGCGTTTAATGAGATGAATGAAGCACTTTCTGAAAGGGAGTCGAGAGCAAGAAGTACTCTATAAGTGGAATGAAGGACTTTCTGAAAGGAAGCCGAGCGTAAGAAATGCCTCATAGATAAGAAGAATGAAGCTCTCCATTGCCTTGATCTCGCCTCTCCAAAGTCAATGCCATCTAAAAAACACTTACTAATTAATAATATTGAAAATTATGGTAACATATTTTAAAAATAAGGGGGAAAATATGAAAATAGTATCGTATATATTAGCACTTATTACATTTTGTTTATTCGGTATCATGCTTGTTAGTTTTGAAAAACCTTCTTTTGTTAAGTTTGATAATGCCATGTCGGATGCCCTCCTTGGAAATGATTTAATCATTGCTTTCCATTATTTAGGGGAAACAACGGCCATCATTGTTGTAGCGCTAATCCTGCTGGTTGTAGTCTGGCTTAAACAACGAAATTATCGTGGAATGCTTTTTATTTTATTAACAATTGGAATGGGAAGAGTGTGGAATCAACTCTTAAAAAATTGGGTTGATCGACCTCGGCCTGAAATTGCAAGTCATATTAACTCCTTTAGTTTTCCATCGGGTCACGCTATGCTAGCATTACTTTATTTATTAACAATTGCCTATCTTTTAACGGAGACTTTAGCGAGTCAAAAAAAGGCAATAATCATTTGGGTGGCAGCTATTTTCATATCGATAATGGCGGGTGTCTCTAGAATCGCAGAGAGCCATCATTTTGCAACTGATGTGATAGCCGGTTGGTGCATAGGATACACATGGTTTATAATTTGTGTCATTTGGTATGAACAAAGAAAACGCAAGTTAAATAAACTAACAGATAACACCTTGCATTAGGTGTTATTTTTATATTTCAAATGTAAAACTAAAGTTTTCCTTGCGCACAAGATGTAACTTAAGTAAAAAAAGTTGCACAAAGGAAACTTTGAGGTATATAATACTAGTATCATATAAAAAGAGGAGACTATAACTAATGGAAGGAAACGTACTTTTAGCATTAGGTTTAACGCTGTTTGCTGGCTTGGCTACCGGAGTGGGGGCACTGATTGCATTCTTTACCTCAAGGACAAATAAAAAGTTTCTTTCTGTTGCATTAGGTTTTTCGGCAGGTGTTATGATTTATGTCTCTTTAGTTGAAATCTTTGTAAAGGCAAAGGATGCTCTTGTCGCAGAACATGGTGAAACACAAGGATATTGGTTGACGGTAATCGGCTTTTTCGCCGGAATTATCTTTATTGCAATAATCGACCGTTTCATTCCACAAAAGAATAATCCACATGAGGTGAAAACGGTTGAAGACGTGCATGCTGCTGAGTCAAATGCACCTAGCATAGATGAAAATAAATTAATGAAGATGGGGATGTTTACAGCATTAGCCATTGCTATTCATAACTTCCCAGAAGGTATTGCAACGTTTATGTCTGCATTGCATGATCCAAGTGTCGGGATTGCCATCGCGATTGCTGTAGCGATTCACAACATTCCAGAAGGGATTGCCGTTGCGATTCCAATCTTTTTTGCAACCGGCAACCGAATAAAAGCATTCAGGCTTTCATTTCTTTCCGGATTAGCTGAACCAGTAGGGGCATTTGTGGCCTATTTAATCTTAATGCCATTTTTAACAGATACTATGTTTGGAATTGTTTTTTCAGCTGTCGCTGGTATTATGGTTTTCATTTCGTTGGATGAACTTTTACCAGCTGCCCAAAAGTACGACGAAACCCATTTATCCATTTATGGTTTAGTGGCAGGAATGGCAGTGATGGCATTAAGTTTGCTGTTATTGGCATAAAAGCTTATGTAAAATAAAATGCCCTTAAAGACATTTGCTGACTTTAAGGGCATTTTTTTATAGCTTAAATAAGCCTTATTTACATATGTCTTTTTGAGGTGATTTTATGAGCTGCTTGTTGCGTTTTCAGAGGCAACAGTAAAACGTATATTTTCGTGATTAGGACTTTCTATTTCGTCTAAGGCAGCTACCGCGTAATCTGCATAACTGACATAGCTAATGTGTTGGGAATTTAATAAGAGATGGTCTTTACCTAAAATGTAATGGCCGGTTCTTGGCCCATCGGAATCGAACAAGGCAGAGGGACTTAAAAAGGTCCATTTGATGGAGGAGTTTTGTAAATCTAATAGATTTTGTAACTGTTGGTTAGCAATTTCTCGATACTCTTCCGGATAATCGGGAATATCAATCAACCTAGTATTGCCATCGATTAGTAAACTTCCAGCTCCTCCAACTACGAATAATCTTGTTTGACTTCCTTCTAAAAGTGAAATGAGGTATCGACCAAACTTAACGTGCAGATGTTCCTCCCCTGGCAGTGAGCCAAAAGCATTTACTACGACATCAAATTGTTGTAGATCCTGACTAGTTAACTCAAACACATCTTTTTCAATCACGTCAATATATGGGTTACTAATTTTCTCTCTATTTCGCAAGATCGCAGTTACTTCATGGTGACGCATGCTGGCCTCCATTAAAAGTGTGTGGCCAGCTTTACCACATGCCCCAATAATCCCGATTTTCATTTCGATTCCCCTTTCCGTTTTATAAATAAAACATCCCCTAAACCCTTTATTCCCTAGATTTAACTTAGTGAAACCTAGGTTGAATGAGTTTTGAACATCTTTTTCCCAAAAATGAAAAAAGATGTCCAATAGTTATATATATGAACCATTGGACATCGATATTAATAATTTATGTTAAAACATCGTTAAGAATTTCCGTTACGTTAACACCACGGTGATCTGCCTTAGTTAGAATAATTTCATGAGTAAGGAATTGTTCTTTCATCGCTGAAACAAATTTTTCGCCAATCGCATTTGGAACAAGCGAGATTACTGTTGGTCCAGCACCGCTTAGTGCTGAGCCATACGCACCGGCTTCTCTTGCTGCATAATGGATTTCGTCAAAGAGCGGAATCAGCTTTGACCGGAAGGGCTCATGAAATAAATCCTGTTCCATATAACGGCCAATTCGTTCGTAGTCTTTTGCTATTAAGGATGCAGCGAGCATATTGGCGTTTGCACTTGCACGAACTGCGTAATTTCGGTCAAATTGAGACGGTAATACCTTGCGCGCTTCAGAAGTTTTCAACTCCACATTAGGAATGAAAACGACCAAAGAAACGTCTAGATCCTCTATATGGATTGTATCGACGACGCCTTGCTCATCCATCTGAGAAATGGTTAAGCCACCTAATACCGAAGCTGTTGCATTGTCAGGATGGCCCTCAATTTGTGAAGAGATATTGAGTCGATCTTGCGTTGTTAACTGTAAATCGCAGACAATGTTCGCTAACTCAATAGCGGCAACAATTGCTGCAGCACTACTGCCTAACCCTCGGGCGAAAGGCAATTCACTATGCATCTCAATGCGACAAGGCGGTAATTCTTTGTTAAAACGCGCCGCAGTTTCTTTTGCAATAGTATATATTAAATGATCCTCTATGATAATGTCTTTTGGAAGATGGTCCGTTACATGGATGATTTCCCATTGTTCTGCTAATGACACGGTTAAATCTAAATATAAGGACAAGCTAAGTCCAATGGAATCAAATCCAGGTCCTAAGTTAGCGGTGCTTCCAGGAACAGTGATTTGCCATTTTTTGCTCATAAAATTCCCTCAATATATTGTCGAATATCATTTTCATCATTTCGAAGAGATACTAAATCTACTTTTGAAACGTTCATAGCAGTGTCAGGGTCCTTTAAGCCATTTCCAGTAAATACTGTGACAACTCGGCTGCCTTTTTCAATTCCTCCATTCTTAACAGACTTAATAACGCCTGCAAGAGAGGCGGCAGAACCTGGTTCAACGAAAATGCCTTCCGTACGTGCAATCAATTTATATGCTTCAATGATTTCATCATCTGTTACTAAGTCAATAATTCCGCCCGACTCATCGCGTGCAGCTTCTGCTAATTTCCAGCTAGCTGGGTTTCCGATTCGGATGGCTGTAGCAACAGTTTCAGGGTTAGAGATAGGCTCTCCTTTTACAATAGCAGCAGCACCTTCTGCCTCAAAGCCATACATTTTAGGTAACCCAGTACCTTTTGCCTCGTTGTAATCCTTAAATCCTTTCCAGTAGGCTGTAATATTACCAGCGTTCCCGACAGGAATACATAAATAGTCTGGAGCTTGTCCTAAACTATCCACGATCTCAAATGCAGCAGTTTTTTGACCCTCGATACGATATGGGTTTACTGAGTTTACTAATTTAACCGGTGTTGTTTCACTTACCTGACGCACAATAGCAAGAGCATCATCAAAGTTGCCATCAATTTCGATGATTTTCGCTCCATACATACATGCTTGTGCTAATTTACCAAGTGCAACTTTTCCTTTTGGTATAACGACGATTGATTGAATACCTGCACGTGCCGCGTAAGCAGAGGCAGCGGCTGAAGTATTTCCTGTCGATGCACAAATAACGCATTTTGCCCCGTCTTCAATCGCTTTAGCAACCGCGAATACCATTCCGCGATCTTTAAACGATCCTGTTGGGTTTGCTCCTTCAATTTTACCGTACAATTCAATGCCTAATTCTTTAGAGAGATTAACTAAATGAATCAACGGTGTATTTCCTTCATTTAAAGTAAGTGCAGGTGTATTTTCAGTAACAGGTAAAAATTCTTTATACTCCTCGATAAGACCTTTCCACATAACAGATTAGCTCCTTTTGTTCACTCTGAATGAACAGTTGTTTGTATATAAGAGACATTTTACTCAAGTCTGAGATGTTTTTCAATAGCATTTACTAAATTAACTGAATACACATACAAAATTTATCTTGTCACATAATTGAAATAACTGTATGGTAAAGTTATGTAAATTCAAGTGTAAAGACAGGTGGAAAAGGAATGAGTAAAAATAATAATACAACGCCAATCTCTCGCAATAAGCTATTGCGTGTTGCGGGTGTTGGCTGGATGTTTGATGCAATGGATGTGGGAATCTTATCATTTGTCATTGCAGCACTTGCGGTAGATTGGAATTTAACTTCCTCCCAAATGGGGTGGATAGGGAGTATTAACTCAATTGGTATGGCGGTTGGGGCATTAGTATTTGGTGTGTTTGCAGATAAGGTTGGCCGAAAGCAAATCTTTATGTGGACGTTAATCATCTTCTCTGTTGCAAGTGGCTTCTCTGCTATCACAACCACTTTTGCAGCCTTTCTGATTTTAAGGTTCTTTGTTGGGATGGGGCTGGGTGGGGAACTGCCAGTAGCTTCTACATTAGTATCAGAAAGTGTGGAAGCAAAAGAACGTGGGCGAGTAGTCGTTCTTCTGGAAAGCTTTTGGGCAGGTGGCTGGCTAATCGCAGCGATTATTTCCTACTTTGTCATTCCAGCAGAATTTTGGCCAATCGCTGGCTGGCGAGTAGCTTTACTCTTAACTGCGATACCAGCCTTATATGCGGTATATATAAGAATGCACTTACCGGACTCGCCGCAGTTTACTGCAAAACCAGAAGCTAAGAATCGTTCGATCGTACAAAATATGGCCGGTGTTTGGCAGAAAAAGTATTCAAGGTCGACACTAATGCTATGGATTTTATGGTTTACAGTTGTCTTTTCTTATTATGGAATGTTCTTATGGCTCCCAAGTGTGATGGTAGGAAAAGGATTTGATTTAATTTCAAGCTTTAAATACGTACTCATCATGACGCTGGCTCAACTTCCAGGTTACTTTACAGCTGCCTGGTTCATTGAAAAACTGGGGCGCAAATTTGTTCTTGTCACATACTTAATAGGAACTGCGGCAAGTGCATTTGTTTTCGGCAATGCCGATTCAATAGCGATGCTTCTAACTTCAGGGATTTTATTATCCTTCTTTAACTTAGGTGCATGGGGTGCACTTTACGCTTATACACCTGAGCAATATCCAATGGTTATAAGAGGAACGGGTGCCGGTATGGCAGCAGCAGTTGGACGAGTTGGTGGAATTTTTGGCCCATTATTAGTTGGCTATTTATTAAACGCGAAATATGACATTGGTTTTATCTTTAGTATCTTCTGTATATCAATCTTAATCGGGGCAGCTGCCGTTCTATTTTTAGGCAAGGAAACAAAGCAAACCGAATTGGAATAAAAAAAATTTAACTGATTCACGTCTTTTATATGACTTGAATCAGTTTTTAAATGCAAAAAATCTTTCAAAGTGGTATTTAGCTTGCATCATTTCGCTAGTATTTGACAATTTTTCGACTTTTTTAGATTAGAGCATTAAAGATTTTTCTGAAAAATCATTGTATTCAATTTATATTAGTGTTAATATCAATTATCAAATTATTATGTATACAAAATTATAATAATAATTGAATAGGGGAAGTGGAGGGGCTAAAAAAATGAGCTTTTGTGATGAAATTAAAAAGCGTTTTATCCGTCTATCTAGAGGACAGCGTAAAGTTGCACAGTTTATTATTGATAATCCAAACGTAATAGCAACTCATATAGCTTCTGATGTGGGCAAGTTAATAGGAGTTAGTGAATCGACTGTTATCCGATTCTGCTATGCAATGGATTTATCAGGTTTTTCAGAGCTGCAGGAGAGAATTAAATCTGATTTGATGGGGGAGGATGATAAGTTTGAACATCCGCATCCACTGATTACAAAGAAGAATGTTAATCTTCTAAATGAGGTGATGAACCGAGATGTAACGAGTATCTTAAACACCATTAACATCATTAATGAGGAACAATTTGAACATGCAACGAAGTTAATGCATGAATCGAATTCCTTGTATGTACTTGGGTTTAGACAATCTTCACCTTCAGCAAACTTTTTAACCTGTACATTAAGCAACTATCGAAAACATGTGAAGCAAATTCAACATGATGTTGAAAATATTGTCTTGCAAATTAGCAATATGGAAGATAACTCCTTGCTATTTGTCATCGCTCTGGATGAGTTCGTAGATGATGCTTTGACAATTATGAAATTAGCAAAGAGTAAAAATGTAAAGGTGATCGCCATTACACACTCAAGTACTGCGTCCATAAAGGACCATGCAGATGTACTGTTTACAGTAGGAACGCAAAAGACAGCGTCGGCTGAAACAATTACTGCAGCACATTCATTAATCCATGCATTAGTTGAAGGTATGGTAGCGCAAAACAAAAAGCAATACCTAAGTTTCCAAAAAGATCACACAAAGATAGAAAGCAGTTTTCTATATTTAGAAAAAGCACAATATATATAGTGCTCGAGAGCGTATTCGTAAATTGCGGGGGCATTTACGAATGCGCTTTTTTCCAAGAAAAGTGGAGAACGCTCGTTCAGCCGTGAAAGAAATTGCAGGGGGTGGCTACAAGGACGCTCTTTGTCCTTGTAGCCAGCACCGAAATTTCCGAGCGGCTAGCGTTCGCAACTGGACAAGAAGAAAAGTGGAGAACGCTCGTTCAAGGAACTTTAGAAGCACTAGCTTTTGTTGACGAGCTTTTACCTACATTAGCCTAGGAAAAGTCGAAATCACTAAAAAACGTCTTTCATAAGCCGGATGAAGTACGTTATGGTGATGATTCTGGCGGGAAATGTCTTTCATACCTTGACCTTACGTGAAAGAGAAGCAAAAGTTCTTTTTCTATTCAGCGTTTTGTGTGATAAAATAAATTCGGAATAATTGAACATCGATTAATAGGAGGCCGTATTTCAATGAGCAAAGTATTAGTTTTCGGACACAAAAATCCAGATACAGACACAATCACTTCTGCACTAGTTTATGCATATTTAAAACGACAACTAGGTGTGGATGCAGAGGCAGTAAGATTAGGAGAAGTAAATAACGAAACACAATTTGCATTAGACAAATTTGGTTTTGAAGCGCCTCGTCTAATTAGTACTGTGGCAGGTGAAGCAGCTGAGGTTATTTTAGTAGACCATAACGAACGCCAACAATCTGCTGATGGCATTGAAGAAGTAAAGGTGACAGAAGTTATTGACCACCACCGAATTGCAAACTTCGAAACTTCTGATCCTCTATACTATCGTGCTGAGCCAGTAGGATGCACAGCAACAATCTTAAATAAAATCTTTAAAGAAAATAATGTAGAAGTACCTGCTAATATTGCAGGTTTAATGCTTTCTGCAATTGTTTCAGACACATTATTATTCAAATCGCCAACTTGCACAGATCAAGATGTACAAGCAGGTAAAGAACTTGCTGAAATCGCTGGAGTAAATGTGGATGAATATGGTTTAGCGATGTTAAAAGCAGGTGCTGACCTTTCAGATAAATCACTAGAAGATTTACTTTCTCTAGATGCAAAAGAATTTACGTTCGGCAACGTTAAATCAGTTGTTGCTCAAGTAAATGCAGTTGATGTAAACGATGTGTTAAACCGTAAAGATGAATTAGTAAGCTTATTAAACAAAAATGTAGAAGCGAACGGATTAAATCTATTCTTCTTTGTGGTAACGGATATCTTAAACAACGATTCAATCGCTGTCGTTGTTGGTAATGCTGCTGAAGCTGCTGCAAAAGCTTTCGGCAAAGAGTTAGCAAACGATTTAGTGGATTTACCTGGTGTCGTATCTCGTAAAAAACAAATTGTCCCAGTATTAACTGAAGGACTATAAAAATAAAAAGGTTGCCCCATATGTCTCGCACAAGAGCCATAGTTTGGGGCAACCTTTTTGTTTTGAAATTTTTCAAGCCGCTAAATAGATTGGCAGCACTCCTATTTATTCAGCTTCAATGGGTAAACAGCGGGCCCTTCAATTACGTTTCCATTCTTATCAAAGCGGGAGCCATGGCATGGGCAATCCCATGTTTCATCGCCATCGTTCCAACGTGTTTTACAGCCAAGATGTGTACATTTGGGCGCTTCCATTCGTGTTAAGTACCCTTCAGCTAAATTGGCAGTTACAAATCCAATAGTACTTAGGCTTCTTAACAGGTTCTTTCCAAACTGATCTCGAGATGGACTATAAAGCTGGGCAGCTGGATGGTTTTCATTTGATATTAAACTTGAAAGGATTTCTCCTGCAACAAGGGAATTAGAAAGTCCCCATTTGCGGTATCCTGTTGCAATGTAGAGATCAGGGTCCTCTTCTGTGATTTGCCCAATATAAGGAACTAAATCAGGCGTATTTGGATCTTGTGCACTCCAAAGGTAAGTAGGCTCCGATACCTTGAAGGTTTCCTGCATTTCCTCTTTTAATGTCTCATAATAGGTTTGCGTATTTTCAACTTCTCCAGCAATATGGCTGCTGCCTCCGTAGATAAGATAAGGTGTGTCGCCAATGACAGCTGTCCGAATCGTACGAGATGAGCTTTCAACTGATAAGTACTGTCCTTTTAAGACATCCGCTGTCATTGATGCCAGTAAATAGGAACGGTCGATTGACAGTTTCGTTGTGATGAGACCCTTTATGGACTCGATTGGGTAGTGCGTACATAATACTAATTTCTTAAATGTTACCTTTGAATCGTTGTCAGTTAATACAAACTTCTCATCAATTTCAACCTTTGTTACACGACTGTTTGTATAGACAGCTGCGCCTTCTTTAAGAGCTAGGTTTAAAAAATGCAAAGCGAACTTTGTCGGATGAATTTGTGCCGTGTCTTCCATTTTTAAAGCACCAGTTACATCAAAGGGCAGCTCTGTCTCCGTAGTTTCTACATAGGGAATATTTAATTCTTTATATGCATATAATTCTTTCTCGATAATTTGCTTTCCGGACATTGTAGTAGCATATAAATAAGAATCGACTTTTTCGTAAGAATCCTCTGCAGCATATCTCAGTGCTGACTCGATGGCATTTTTGTTTGCCTGATAATAAGTCGATACGTCTTCCACTGAAAAGTATTTTAAAAGCTTGGAGTAGACGACACCGTGTTGGGCAGTTAGTTTACCAGTTGAATGTCCAGTAGTCCCAATTCCAAGCGACGGCTTTGCTTCGAGCAAGGTGACCTTTACGCCTTTTTTTGCAAGAAGATAGGCCGTATAGATACCTGACAACCCTCCGCCAACAATGCATACATCACAATCTATAGAATTGGATAAGGTAGTTAAAGTAGTGCTCTCTAGATCTTTTAGCCATAAAGAATTTTGCATAATTGCCTCCAGTTTTCCTATTTTTAATATCAAACAAAAGATGGATTTATAGAAAATGAATAGAATAAAGCATCAAATTTTACTAATTTGGTGATTTATAAAAAGTATTGCAAAAATACGCAGACTATATTCAAATGAGCAGTTTTATTGTGTGAAAAATCTTTCGCTCGTAAAATGAAGAAAAGAGGAGGAATGACTGATGAAGGTTGAAGTGTGGTCAGATTACGTTTGCCCGTTTTGTTATATTGGCAAACGTCAATTAGAGCAAGCAATTATAGAGGCAGGATATGAAGGGCAAATTGAAGTGGAGTTAAAGAGCTTTTTGCTGGACCCAACGACACCGATTGATACGAACAAATCGGTATATGCTAGCTTAAGTAAAAAATTTAATATATCAGAAGAACAAGCTAAAGAAATGACCAAGAATGTTGGAGCACGTGCAAAAGAGGTTGGATTAGATTACAATTTCGACATTATGAAAGAAGCGAATACTACGGCAGCCCATCGTTTAGCGAAATG
>Ga0182745_1001118_pt1 | contig 26420 bp, 24 predicted proteins | sample eDN3rd30CKraftBY_FD_128523 | JGI IMG/M metagenome (GOLD analysis project Ga0182745, IMG submission 128523) | Enriched backyard soil microbial communities from Emeryville, California, USA - eDNA 3rd pass 30_C Kraft BY (version 2) (version 2) | ecosystem: Environmental > Terrestrial > Soil >... | reverse complement strand
GGTGGTCAGGGCGGCGCCCTTGTTGCCGCGCTCTTCCTTTTCCACCTGCACGATCACTTCGGTGCCTTCGGCGACGAGGTCGCGGATGCTGCCGCGGTTCTCGTTGGCGCCCTTGCGGAAATATTCCCTGCCGATTTCCTTCAGCGGCAGAAAGCCGTGGCGGTCCGCGCCGTAGTTGACGAAGGCGGCTTCCAGGCTGGGTTCGATGCGGGTGATGCGGCCTTTGTAGATGTTGGCCTTTTTCTGAATGCGGTGGCGGTTTTCGATGTCGAGGTCGTACAGACGCTGGCCATCGACCAGGGCGACACGCAACTCCTCTTTCTGGGTTGCGTTGATGAGCATTCTTTTCATAGTTACCGTTTTCCGTTGGTATGACGGATACGACGCGGTAAGCCAGAACGAATCAAAGTGCTATGAATATACCGTGATATATCGATATTACTTATGTTTATGGCGCATCCGAACAGGCGGACGGCTGGACCAGGGCCACGCGGCCGCTCTGCGCTGTGCCGGTCGAGGTTGCTGGTCGTGGCCGGCCATTGCGGGCCGGCGGGTACTGCCAATCTGTTCGTGTGTTGCCACAATTGCCGGCAAGAAATTCTCTGGCCGGCGTAAATTCGTTCTGTTTGCCGGATCGATCCGGGTCTGGCAGTCGACTGAGCAGGAGCGGAGCACAGCACGCTTGTGTGGCTGGATCCAGGCTCGCCTGCTGAGGGCTTTACCCGGGCAGGGCGGCGTCCGCTTCTGGAGGGAGATATTGATGTCCGTCCAGTCCACTGCGTTACAGTGATGCATGACGACGCCTAGCCGTCGGGCTGAGACTGTCGCGATTGTTGTTTGTCAAACACGTTTGCTTCCGGTACCGGCTGCTATTGCAGGGGGTACCATTGCCTGTCGTCTCGTGCTCCTTCGTCTTCCGGCCGGGCTACTACGTGATAACGCTGCGGGATGACTTTGTACTGGAAAGGCATGGGACGAGGACCGTGCAGCCGGGAAATGATTCAGGCAGGTCACGGGATCAGGCTGGCGTAATGTAACAGCAAAGGGCTGCAACTTCAAACGCTTATACGCGCTTTCTTATACCGATTTGCGCAACTGTGAGTGGTGCGTCGTGGGCTTCGGGTATACTTGCCGCCCCCTTCACAGGTCCACGCCATGTCCCAAGCTCCTGCAGACAATGCCCGTATGGCGCGCAGCCCGGTCCAGATCCTGGAAGTCGCGGCGCACCAGGAGCAGCAGCGGCTCGACAACTATCTGGTCGCGCGCCTGAAGGGTGTGCCCAAGTCATTGATTTATCGCATTATCCGCAAGGGTGAAGTGCGCGTTAATGGCAAGCGCTGCAAGGCCGACTACCGAGTGCAGTTGCACGACAAGGTCAGGGTGCCGCCACTGCAACTGGCTGCCGCCACGGCTCCCGTGCGGCCCGGCGAAAGCCTGAGCGCCCTGCTGCGGGCCGCGGTGCTGTATGAAGACGAGCACCTGCTGGTACTGAACAAGCCCGCGGGGCTGCCGGTGCATGCGGGATCGGGCGTGAAACTGGGCCTGATCGAAGCGCTGCGCTTCCTGCACCCCGAATGGCCGGGCCTGGAATTGGTGCATCGGCTGGACAAGGGTACGTCGGGTTGCCTGGTGCTGGCCAAGACCGGTCCCGCGCGGCGCAGCCTGATGCAGGCATTCCGCGAACGGCAGGTGCACAAGGTCTATCACGCCCTGGTAGGCGGCAAGTGGCCGGCCGCGTTGACGACGGTGGACCAGCCGCTCAGCCGGGAACCCGAACGCAGCGGCGAAAGGCGCGTGAACGTGGACCCTGACGGCAAGCCCGCGCGCACCGAGTTCCGGGTGCTGGAAACCTTTCGCCATTTCACGCTGATCGAAGCCAAACCATTGACGGGACGCACGCATCAAATCCGCGTGCATGCGGCTGTTGCGGGCCACCCGCTGGTGGGTGACGACAAATACAATCCGGTGGCGGTGCCGTTGCCGCAAGGCGCGCGCAAGCAGTTGTGCCTGCATGCCGCTGCGGTGGAATTCGCGCATCCGCACGATGGCAGGCGGCTGCGCTGCGCTGCGCCCCTGGACGCGTCGTTCAGCGCGCTGCTGGCGCGGTTGCGATCAGCGGATTGACGCCGGCTTCGCGCAGCAGATGGCACAACGAAATCAGGGGCAGGCCGATCAGGCTATGAAAATCGCGTCCTTCCATGTGTTCGAACAGGGAAATACCGAGGCCTTCCGCCTTGAAGCTGCCGGCGCAATCGTACGGTTGTTCGCGATCGAGATAGGCGGCGATTTCCTGGGTCGACAGGCGCCGGAACTTGATCCGGTAGAGGTCCTGCGCGCTGCGGTGCCGGCCGCTGCGCGCGTCGAGCAGGACGACCGCGGTGTGGAATTCCACCCAGCGGCCGCTGCTGGCTTCGAGCTGTGCCTGAGCCGCCGCGCGCGTGCCGGGTTTGCCGGTGAGATTGTTGCCGCGCACGCAAACCTGATCGGAACCGATGATCAGCGCATCGGGAAAGCGTGGCACAAGCGCACGTGCTTTTTCCAGCGCCAGGCGCGCGGCGAGCGCCGGCCCTTTCTCGTTGGGGCGGGGCTGCTCGTCGATGTCGGGATTGGCGCAGACGAAAGGCAGGCAGAGCCGTTCCAGCAGTGCCTTGCGATAAGGTGACGATGAAGCGAGGACGAGTTGCATACACACTCCCAATTGACGCAGGATTCCGCCCGTCGTTCTCGTGCGAGCGGCGGACCTTGGAGCGGGGCGGGCCACATGCTACCACCGGCGGTGCAGCATTGCGCCTGTGCGCGTGGCAACTCCAGGTGGGCGCTTTGCCAAGCACGCGACTATCCATTAACCTTCAAAGCTGATTTCAGCGCCGTACCGAGAATCATGCGTCGAACCTGTCTTGCTGTTTTTGCGCTGTTGATGCTGGCCGGGCTCCAGGGCTGCGGCAGTAATTACAAGGCTCCCGTGGAGCAGATCGGCAATGGGCCGCGCTTCTTGAGCGACGGGCGCCAGCATCGTGTCAATGATGGCGAAACGCTGTATGTCATCGCTTGGATGTACGATCTCGACGTTAACGCCTTAGCGCGCGCCAACAACCTGCCGCAACCCTATGCGGTGGAACCGGGCATGATGCTCACGGTAGATCCCAGGCAGGTGAATGGCGGCACGGCAATTGGCGCTGCCACGCCGGCGCCGGAACCGACCGCGGCGGTGGCAACGGCAGTGCCGCGTGCAACGGGCCTGCAGCGCACGCCGCTGGCCACCACGCCTTTGCCTTCGACACCGTTGCCCGAGCGTGAAACCACACCGCCGGTGCCTGCACCTAGCACCACACCCGTGCCGGCACCGGCTCCGCGGCCCGCGCCGGAAGTGGCGCCTTCTCCGGCCCCTGAGGCGGCGCCGCCGATCGTCAACGAACCGGCTCCGCTGCCTTTGCCACCCAGCGAGGAGCCCGCGCCATCCATTGCGGTTCAACCGCCGCCAAGTGAGGCGCCGCTGCCGGTGATACCTGCCCCAAGCAATGTCAACGTGGTGTGGGACTGGCCGCATCGCGGCAACATCGTGGGCCGTTTCACCGATACGGCGGTGGAAGGCAAGGGCGTGGATCTCGCGGGCGAGGCCGGCGATCCGGTCCTGGCGGCGGCCGATGGCGAAGTGGTGTATGCGGGCAGTGGCTTGCTGCGCTACGGCAATCTGTTGATCCTCAAGCACAACGACCGCCTGCTGAGCGCCTATGCCCACAACCGCGCGCTATTGGTCAAGGAAGGCGAGATGGTCAAGCGCGGACAGAAGATCGCGGAACTGGGCAGCAGCGGCGTACAGCGCAATATGCTGCATTTCGAGATACGTGAGGATGGTAAACCGGTCGATCCAATGCTCTATCTGCCGGGCAGGTGAGTGGCGCAACGCCATTCTGGAATGTGAAAAAAATCTGGAAATCAGCTGAGCTGCACCTATACTCAGGGCTGTTCATCGGATGAACCGCCCAGGCTTCTTCCGGCTGTCCTGAGGAAGCCCGCTGTCCGTCGCTGCCGTTTCCGCTCAGGCAATGAGCACTGATAAGAACAGCTGAGTTAAGAACAACTGGGATAAGAACCACTGGAAAAGGAATTGCAGATGAAAGATCGACCAGATTCCGGGAGGGTTTCTCCCGATGCCGCCCACCGTGCCGATACCGTTCCCGCCACCCTCCCGCCACCTGCCAGGTCTTATTCCACCAACACGGACGACCGCTTGGCGGACTGTGTGGCGGAACCATCCTTTCGAACGAATGTCGCCGCGGTCCAGTTTGCCTATGAAGTGGTGAACGACCTGGACGAAGCTCTGCTGCTGGACGAAACGCTCGTATCCGCCGAACTGGAATCGCGCGAATATGGTCGCCGCCATGAGGAGTCCTGCGATCCCACCACACTGTACCTCAACGACATCGGCCGCATGCCGCTGCTCAGCGCGACGCAGGAAATCGAACTGGCGCGCGCCGTGGCGCGTGGCGACCGGGCCAGCCGCCAGTGCATGATAAAAGCCAACCTCCGCCTGGTGGTGGCGCTGGCCAAACGCTACCTTGGCCGCGGTCTCAGCCTGCTCGACCTGGTGGAAGAGGGCAATCTCGGCTTGATTCGCGCGGTGGAGAAGTTCAATCCAGAGCTGGGTTATCGCTTTTCCACCTATGCCACCTGGTGGATCAAGCAGAGCCTGGACCGGGCGCTGATGAACCAGGCCGGCACCGTGCGCCTGCCGGTGCACGTCACCAAGGAACTCGGCAACTGCATCCGCACCGTGGTGAAACTACGCGAGCGACTGGAACGCGAGCCCACGCCTGCGGAAGTGGCGAAGGAGATGCAGCGTCCGGAGCAGCGGATACGCGATCTGCTCGGCTATCAGATGCGCTTCTGTTCCGTCGACATGGTGTTGCCCGAGACGCAGGATCTCATGCTGGTGGAAACCCTTGCCTCGGAGGAATGCGAGCCGACGCTCGCCGTGGAGGATGCGGACCTGCGCCACAGCATCGATCAATGGCTCGACCGTCTCTCGGATAAACACCGTGACATCATTGCCCGCCGTTTCGGCCTGCGCGGACACGAGAGCGCCACGTTGGAGGAAGTGGGCAAGGAGGTGGGGCTCACCCGCGAACGGGTGCGTCAGTTGCAGATAGAAGCGTTGCTGAAATTGCGGCGGATCATGGAGCGGGAGGGGCTGACGGTGGAGTGCCTGCAGCGCTAGGGCGCCACTGACCAAATCCCGTAGCGGCGTTGCGCGGCTCGCCTATCTGCCTGATAGGCGAGCGTGCTGCGCTCCGTGCGCCTTGCACTGCATCCACTACGGATTTGGTCAACGGTTTCCGGGTCGGCGGCCCGGGGAAGGCGGTTTCAGGCCGGCCAGTCGCGCTCGAGGTATTGCAGCTTGCCTTCCACGCCGTCCCACTGTTCGGCATCGGGCAGGGCCGGCTTCATCTCGGTGAGATTTGGCCAGGATTGCGCCAGTTCGGCATTGAGTTCGAGGAACTCGACCTGATTGTCGGGCACTTCGTCCTCGGCAAAGATGGCATTCACCGGACATTCCGGTTCGCACAGCGCGCAGTCGATACACTCATCCGGGTTGATCACCAGCATGTTGGGGCCTTCGTAAAAGCAATCGACCGGGCACACTTCCACGCAATCGGTGTGCTTGCAACGGATGCAGTTGTCGCCAACCACGAATGTCATCTGGGATTCTCCTGAGCTTCTGGGCCCCACCGGGTCCATTGATCTATAGGGCAGGGCGCCCGAACGCGCGAATTCTAACACGGATGGTGCAGGTGGCGGGAAGTTGCGCAGCTGTTGCGGCATCAATTGCAGCGGCACGCGCATGGTACCGCGCAGCGCACTTGGGTAAGCTGCGCGGGTCATCACGCTACGGAATTTCACATGCGACGCGATCCCAATACCCCGGCCGGCGAAATAAGAACACTGTGGCTCGACAGCCGCCTTCTGCAGGGCAATCCGCTACAGGATGCCACGCGCCGCCGGGTGGATGTCTATTTACCTGCCGGTCACGATGGACGCGGATTGCCGCTGCTGGTGGACCTGGTGGGCTTTCTCAACGGCGGTCCGGTGCACACCAACTGGCGCAATTTTGGCGAGAACCTGCCCGAGCGCCTCGATCGTCTGATTGCACAGGGCACCTTGCCGCCGGTGGTGGTGGCGATACCCGATTGTTTTACCCGGCTTGGCGGCAACCAGTACATCAACAGCACCGGTGTCGGGCCGTGGGCGGACGTACTGCGCGAGGAAGTGGTGCCGTTGGTGGAAAGTACCTTTGGCTGCGGCGGCGATGGACGGCGCGGAGTCTTCGGCAAGAGTTCGGGCGGCTATGGCGCCATGATGCACGCGCTGCTGTACCCGCAGTTCTGGGCGGCGGCGGCCTGCCATTCCGGGGACATGGCGTTCGAGCTGATATTTCTGTCGGAATTTCCCAAGGTGCTGCGCGCGCTGGCGCCGTACAAGTTCAACGTGGAGGCCTGGCTCGACAATTTTCATGCCGGTCCGAAATTCAAGGGCAACGACCTGCACATTCTGCTGATGCTGGCCATGTGCGCCAGTTTCGATCCCGACCCCGACAGCCCGCTGGGTATTTGCCTGCCGGTGGAGACCGACACCTGCGAACTCATTGCCGAACGCTGGCACAATTTCATGCAATGGGATCCCTTGACGGTGGCGGCCGAACGCGGCGCTGGTATGCGGGCAATGAAGCTGCTCTACATCGACTGCGGCACGCAGGATCAGTACAACCTGCTTTACGGCGCCCGTCGCATGCACCGCCTGCTGCAGCACCTGGAAGTGCCGCACGTATACGAGGAATTCAAGGATGACCATACGGCGGTGGATTACCGCATGGACGGTAGCCTGCCGCTGCTGGTCAAGGCGCTGCAGGGTTAGCGTCCTCCGACGAACTTCCGACACAGGACACATGAGGGGGCAAAGCGTTTCGTTGCACGGGCGTGCCGCGCGACTATCAATGTCGCCAGCGTGCGCGTGCAGTACGGCTCAGCGCTGGAATTGATAATCCTGCTGCGTATCGCGGAACTGGATGTACCAGTCGAGCGCGTGCGGGTTGCTCATGGCGTCGCGGTTGGCGGCCTGCGCCACGGGGCGGCCCATCAGTATCTTGCGCAGCGGCACTTCCATCTTCTTGCCGGTGAGCGTGTAGGGAATTTCCTCCACCTGATGGATCGCGTCCGGAATGTGGCGCGGGCTGTAGTCGCTGCGCAGCTTGCTGTTGATTTTCTGCTTGAGCGCGTCGGTGAGCTGCAGGCCATTTTGCAGCTTGACGAACAGCGGCATGTGGAATTTTTCGCCCGGCAGATCGAGGTTGACGATGATCGAATCCTGCACTTCGTCCAGCGCCTCCACGCTGCGGTAGATTTCCGCGGTGCCGATGCGGATGCCGAAGCGGTTCAGCGTGGCGTCGGAACGGCCAAGCACGAAGCAGCCGTCCTCGTCGTCGATCATGAAATAGTCGCCCTGGCGCCAGATGCCGGGGTAGTCGGAAAAATAGGTTTCGCGATAGCGGGCGTCGCCGGGGTCGTTCCAGAAATACAGCGGCATCGAAGGCAGCGGCTGGCACACCACGAATTCGCCCACCGCGTTGCGGATGGAATTGCCCTGTTCATCGAAGGCCTGCAGATCCACGCCGAGGTGCGGCATCTGGATCACGCCGGCCTTCACCGGCAACCCCGGCATCGGGCCGCAGAAACCGGCGCAGATATCGGTGCCGCCGCTGCCCGGCGCGACGTACAGGTCCTGCTTCACGTTGCGGTAGAACCACTCGGTGCACTCGGCCGATACCGGCGAGCCGGCCAGCATGATGCAGCCGAGCTTGTCGAAGCGGTATTTGTTTTTCGGCACGATGCCGGCGTTTTCCTGCATCTGCTGCAGCGTGGGGCTGGCGCCGAACAGGCGCGCGCCGGCTTCGTCGGTCATTTTCCACAGCGCATCGGGCTCGGGCCAGGTGGGATTGCCGTCGTAGAGGATGGGCCGCGCCTGCACCAGCATGGAACTGACCACGAAGTTCCACATCATCCAGCCGGTGGTGGTGAAGAAGAACATGCGATCGTCCGGCTTGAGATCGTAATGCAGGCCGCATAGCTTGCTTTGTTCCAGCGTGATGCCGCCGTGGCCGTGCACGATTGCCTTGGGCAGGCCGGTGGTGCCGGAGGAAAACAGGATCCACAGCGGATGGTCGAAGGGCACCTGCTCGAATTCGAAATCGGCGGCGCTCACGGGTGGCCCCTGCATCAGGTCCTGCCACAGAGTGGCCTGCGGCACCGGCGGGGTGGGATCGTCCGGGTTCATGTAGGGCAGATAGATGACGAGTTCGATCGACGGCAATGCCTCGATGATGCTGCGTACTTCGCTGCGGCGATCGAAGGCCTTGCCCTTGTAGTGGTAACCGTCCACGCAGAACAGCACCTTCGGTCCGATCTGTGACAAACGATCCAATACGCTGTGCGTGCCGAAGTCCGGCGAACACGAGGACCAGACGGCGCCGATGCTGCTGGTGGCGAGCAGGGCGGTGACCGCCGCGGGAATGTTGGTCATGTAGGAGGCCACGCGATCGCCGGGCTTGACACCGATTTCACGCAGCTTGGTGGCGAGCTTGCGCACGTCGCCGGCCAGTTCCGGCCAGCCGAGTGGCTGCAGCGGTTGGCGCTCGCTGCAGTGGAACAGGGCGGTGGTGCCCGGTTTTTCGTTGCGCAGGATGTGCTGGGCGTAGTTCAGGCGCGCTCCCGGAAACCACTGGGCACCTGGCATGCTGCGTTTGCCGAGCACTGCGTGTGGCGGGCTGCTGGCCTCTATTTCGAAAAAGTCCCAGATGGCCTGCCAGAATTCGTCGATATTGGTAACGGACCAGTGCCTGAGGGCGTGCAGATCGTTGAATTCGAGATTGCGCTCGGTTTTGAGCCAGTGCCGGAAGTGGTGCAGGTTGGAGTTTTCGACCCATTGCCGGCTGGGTTGCCAGAGTACTTCGCCTACGGTGACCATTGCGTGAGGATTCCTGATTCGTGCCATTGTTTTTGGTTGGAAGGCGTCCTGGTTTCTTGCTGAACCGTGGAGGCTTCCTTGTTATCATGGCGGGGTTGCAAGGCCCCGGAATAAACGCCTGGATTCTACCATTTCCCTGTTCGGCACATTCAACCCCAACCTTGGAGCCTGCGACTTTCCACTTCAGAAGTTCTCAATCCTTCAGGAGTAGTGCTCAACTCCCCGCTTTAGGAACCGGCATTCGATGAAGTTGCTGCTGCAGATGCTTGTGGTTGGTTTGCTCACCGCGCTTGTCGCCTATGGCGCGTTGTCACTATGGCATCGGCCGCCCGCCGATTCTCTCGACGCGGCGCTTGCCAGCGGGCTCACGCCCATGCAATCCGCGCTGGGGGTGGCGCAAACCCGGGGCTGCCAGGCCTGCCACAGCATCGATGGCAGCGATGGCGTGGGGCCGAGCTGGCGTGGCGTGTGGGGTCAGCTGCGTGAATCCGCCAATGGCGACAGCCGCCATTTCGATGCGGCCTATCTGCGGGAGTCGATCAGCAATCCAGCGGCGCACGTGGTCAAGGGTTTCCAGAACGTCATGCTGCCGGTGACCTTGAGCGAAGCCGAGCTGCAACAACTCGAATACCTGTTCCGGGAACTGGGCCAGACCAGCGCGCACTGACCCTGCGCTGCACGCGCTGAGCCGGAGCTTTCCCCGGGCCCAGCGCGTCGCCTATCACTGCATGGAACGCAGCATCCAGGCGGTTTTCTCGTGCAGCCGCATGCGGTCGGATACCAGCGAGGCGCTGGATTCGTCGGCGGCATCCTGCGCCACCTCGAGCACCTCGCGGCAGGTGCGCACCACCTGTTCATGGTTCCTGGTCAGCGTTACCAGCATCTCGGCGGCCGCGGGCACATCTTCCACCGCCTCGATCCTGCTCAGCTTGGCAAAGGCCTTGTAGGTGGCGGGCGCGTAGACGCCCAGGGCGCGGATGCGTTCCGCCACCAGGTCTACGGCGCTCGCCAACTCGGTGTATTGTTCTTCGAACATCAGGTGCAGCTCGCGGAATTGCGGGCCGGTGACGTTCCAGTGGAAATTGTGGGTTTGCAGGTAGAGCGTGTAAGTATCCGCCAGCAATACTTTCAAACCGTTGGCGATCTTTTCCCGGGATTCCTGGTTGATGCCGATATCGATGGCGAGCTTTTTCATGATACCTCCTTGCAGGTGTTTGAAGACGGGATCAATGGTAGTCAAGTGGCGCGGGGATGAGAAATCGGTATCGCCTGGATTTGCGATTGCCGTCGCCTATTCCGGCGATGGGACTGGCCGGGCGCCGGCCGAATGCGCGATCGGGCTCAAAATGGCCGGCAACCACGCGCGAATGATGCTAAGGCACCGGCAACTGTATATAATTCGCGCCCTTTGTTGACAGGGTCGCGCGACTCTTTCGACGCATGACTTTCGAACTCCACTTCAACCTGAAAACTTGAAGCACAACCTTTGGACTTGCGCCAGGGACGTCGACGATGAACAGCGCTCAAATTCGCCAAGCCTTTCTGGAATATTTCCGGGAGCAGGGCCATACCGTGGTGCCAAGCAGCCCGCTGGTGCCGGCCAACGATCCCACGCTGCTGTTCACCAATGCCGGCATGGTGCAGTTCAAGGACGTGTTTCTCGGGCTGGACCGGCGCCCCTACGTGCGCGCCACTTCGTCGCAGCGCTGCGTGCGCGCCGGCGGCAAGCACAACGACCTCGAGAACGTCGGCTACACCGCCCGCCACCATACCTTTTTCGAGATGCTGGGCAATTTCAGCTTTGGCGATTATTTCAAGCGCGACGCCATCCGCTTTGCCTGGAATTTCCTGACCGTCAGGCTGGGCATCCCCGCCGATAAACTGTGGGTTACCGTGTACCAGGACGACGACGAGGCGGAAATCCTGTGGCGCGAGGAGATCGGCGTGGCGCCCGAGCGCATCACCCGCCTTGGCGAAAAATCCAATTTCTGGGCCATGGGCGATACCGGTCCCTGCGGCCCCTGCAGTGAAATCTTCTACGACCATGGCCCGGACGTGGCCGGTGGTCCGCCCGGCAGCCCGGACGAGGACGGCGACCGCTACATCGAAATCTGGAACCTGGTGTTCATGCAGTTCAACCGCGCCGCCGACGGCACGCTCACGCCGCTGCCGAAACCCTCGGTGGATACCGGCATGGGGCTGGAGCGCATCGCCGCGGTAATGCAGCACGTGCACAGCAACTACCAGATCGACCTGTTCCAGCATCTGATCGCCGCCGCCGCGCGGGCCACCAATACCCGGGATCTCGAGCTGACCTCGCTCAAGGTCATCGCCGACCACATCCGCTCCTGCGCCTTCCTGGTGGTCGACGGCGTATTGCCCTCCAATGAAGGGCGCGGCTACGTATTGCGCCGCATCATCCGCCGCGCCATCCGGCATGGCCACCACCTGGGCGTGAAGGAACCGTTCTTCTACAAACTGGTGGGTCCGCTGTGCGAGGTGATGGGGCAGGCCTACCCGGAACTGGAAGCGGTGCGCCAGCGCGTCAGTGACGTACTGCTTGGCGAGGAAGAACAGTTTTCCCGCACCCTGGAACATGGCATGGCCATCCTCGAGGAAGCCATCGCCGCGCTTGGCGCCGACAAACAGCTGCCGGGTCCCACCGTGTTCAAGCTGTACGACACCTACGGCTTTCCGCTGGACCTGACCGCCGACATCGCCCGCGAGCGCGGTCTGAGCGTGGACGAAGCCGGCTTCGAACAGGCCATGGACGCCCAGCGCCGGCAGGCGCGCGCCGCCAGCCGTTTCGAAGCCGACGCCACGCTGGATCTGGCCGGCATCGCGCCCACCGAATTTCATGGCTACGACAACCTGCACCGTGACGCGTCGATCGTGGCGCTGTACCAGGATGGGCATCGGGTCACGACGCTGCAGGCGGGCCAGGAAGGCGTGGTGGTGCTGGATCATTCCCCGTTCTATGCCGAAAGCGGCGGACAGGTGGGCGATAGCGGCTATCTGGTCACGCCCGAGGCGTCTTTTGCCGTGCACGACACGCGCAAGCAGGGTGCGCACTTTCTGCATTACGGCCGGCTGCAGGGCGGCACGCTGGAAACCGGCGCCGGCATACAGGCACGGGTGGCCGAGGCAGTGCGCCAAGCCACCATGCTCAACCATTCCGCCACGCATCTGATGCACGCCGCGCTGCGCCAGGTGCTTGGCACGCACGTCACGCAGAAAGGCTCGCTGGTGCATCCCGACTACCTGCGTTTCGACTTCTCGCACAACAAGCCGATGACCCGCGAGGAACTGGAAGCGGTGGAGGATCTGGTCAATGCCCAGATACTCGGCAACTGGGCGGTCGAGCATGAAGTCATGCCGATCGATCAGGCGCGCACGCGCGGCGCCATGGCGCTGTTCGGCGAGAAATACGGCGACGTCGTGCGCGTGATCACCATGGGAGAACGCGGCGGCGCAGCTGACGTCTTTTCCATCGAATTGTGCGGCGGCACCCACGTCAACCGCACCGGCGACATCGGGCTGTTTCTGATCACCGGCGAATCCGGCATCGCCGCCGGCGTGCGCCGCATCGAAGCGGTGACCGGCAGTGGCGCGCTACGGCGTGTGCGTGCCATGCAGCACCAGGCGAACGAGGTGGCGGCTCTGTTCAAGGCCACGCCGGCCAACCTGGGCGACAAGGCGCAGCAGTTCGTGGGCAGCCACAAGGCACTGGAAAAAGAGCTGCAGCAATTGAAGTCGCAGCTGGCAAGCGCCGCCGGCAGCGAATTGGCAGGCGCGGCGCAGGACGTGAAAGGCGTCAAGGTGGTGGCGCGCAGTCTGGAGGGTGTGGACGGCAAGGCATTGCGCGATACCGCCGATAGCCTGCGCAACAAGCTGGGAGTGGCGGTGGTGGTATTGGCCGGCACCCATGAAGGCAAGGTGAACCTCGTGGTGGCGGTGTCCAGGGAACTCAACGCCAAGGTCAAAGCGGGCGATCTGGTCAACCGGCTTGCGACCTACGTGGGCGGCAAGGGCGGTGGACGTCCGGACCTGGCCATGGCGGGTGGCAACGATCCCACCGGCGTCCCCGCGGCGCTCGAAGCAGTGCTGCCCACGCTGCAGGCGCTGCTTTAGATGAAGGTTTTCCTTCCCGCAAGCAGTTTTACAACACGCGTATCGGAAAGTGATGGTCAAATTCCGACAGGTAATGGCAAAATGGCATCAGTCTCATGGCACTAATCGTACAGAAATACGGTGGCACCTCAGTAGGCACCATCGACCGGATCAAGAATGTCGCGGCCAAAGTGGCCAAGCATCGCGACCAGGGCCACGATCTCGTGGTGGTGGTGTCGGCGATGAGCGGTGTCACCAATTCTTTGGTGGCCATGGCACAGGACCTGCAGGCGGAACCTTCGCCGCGCGAGATGGACGTATTGCTCTCCACGGGTGAGCAGACCACCATCGCGCTGCTGTGCATGGCGCTGGAAGCCGCTGGGTGTCCGGCGCGCTCCTATACCGGAGGCCAGGTCAGGATTCTGACCGACAGCGCCCACACCAAGGCCCGTATCGTCAGTATCGACGATGCCCCGATCCGTGCGGATCTGGTGCAGGGCCGGGTCGTGGTGGTGGCGGGTTTCCAGGGAGTCGACGAGGGCGGCAGCATCACCACGCTCGGCCGTGGCGGCTCGGATACGACGGCGGTGGCGCTGGCAGCGGCGCTCAAGGCGGACGAGTGTCAGATTTATACGGATGTCGATGGCGTATATACCACCGACCCACGCGTGGTGCCGGAGGCCAGAAGGCTGGATCGCATCACCTTCGAGGAAATGTTGGAACTGGCCAGTCTGGGCGCCAAGGTGTTGCAGATACGGTCCGTTGAATTCGCCGGCAAGTACAACGTACCGCTGCGCGTATTGTCGAGTTTCGAAGAGGGGCCGGGCACTCTAATAGTTTCGGAGGAAGTTGCCATGATGGAGAACCCAATAATTTCTGGCATCGCGTTCACGCGCGACGAGAGCAAACTGAGCATCATCGGCGTGCCCGATGTGCCGGGAATGGCGTACCGTGTGTTCGGTCCCATCAGCGATGCCAACATCGAGGTCGACGTCATCGTCCAGAACGTGGGCGGCGACGGCACCAACGACATTACCTTTACTGTGCAGCGCAAGGACACAGATAAGGCGGCACGGATATTGGAGAGGGTTGCCAAGGAGATCGGAGCTGAGGATGTGGAAGTAGACAGTCGGGTGGCCAAGGTCTCGCTGGTTGGCGTGGGGATGCGATCCCATGCCGGCATTGCCAGCAAGATGTTCGGCGCGCTCGCACAGGACTCCATCAACGTTCAGTTGATCACGACGTCGGAAATCAAGATATCGGTGGTTATCGAAGAGAAATATCTTGAATTGGCAGTCAGGTCCTTGCACGCGGCTTTCGGGTTGAAGGATCCGGCCTGAAAGCGCATAGGGACAGCTTGCTCTGAAGGAAACCGGTGCGCTACCCGCGCGCCTCCATCAGCGGCTGATCGTTTTCATGCTTCATACACGGACGCCGCCTCACGAGGGCAACGTAGTGACAGGGGCTAGGGAGGTAAACCATGTTGATATTAACGCGCAGGGTCGGCGAAACCCTGATGGTAGGAGATGACGTCACCGTCACGGTGCTGGGAGTCAAGGGCAACCAGGTCCGTATTGGCGTGAATGCGCCGAAGGATGTGGCGGTGCACCGCGAAGAAATTTACGATCGCATCCGCAAGGAGAATGCCGCGGGTGGCGAAGGCGCAGGTTCAGCCGACGGGAGCGGCGACGGCGAATCCTGACCTTGAAAATTGTCCTGTCGGCTAGTCTTTGAGTACGACTGTGGTATTATGCCGCGCTCAATTTGGAGAGATGGCCGAGAGGCCGAAGGCGCGCCCCTGCTAAGGGCGTATGGGTCAAAAGCCCATCGAGGGTTCGAATCCCTCTCTCTCCGCCAGACACAAAAAAACCCGGCCTTAGCCGGGTTTTTTTGTGTCTGGCGGAGAGAGAGGGTGAGGACCCCCGACAGGGTTCGAGCCGAGCACAAGACCGCAGGTCTTGTGCGACGCACGCGAAACGGCGCAGCCGGAGAGCGCCCCGCAGGGGTGAGCCGCGAAGCGGCGAATCATCCCGTCAGGGTGAGGACCCCCGACAGGGTTCGAGCCGAGCGCAAGACCGCAGGTTTTGTGCGACGCACGCGAAACGGCGCAGCCGGAGAGCGCCCCGCAGGGGTGAGCCGCGAAGCGGCGAATCATCCCGTCAGGGTGAGGACCCCCGACAGGGTTCGAGCTCACTCCTCGTTCGGTAACACCGTGAGCACGCGCTCCACATGGTCGTGGAACTCGGTCATGAAGTTGCGCAGGAAGCTCTCGGTCTTTTCCACCGTCACCTCGCCGTCATCGGTGATCATGCCAGGCTTGAATTGAACATAGGCCTCCGGCGCGTTCATCTGTGGAGAATTACAGAAGCTCAGCACGCTGCGCAGGCTCTGCTGCGCCACGGCGGTGCCGATTGCGCCGGGCGAGGTGCCGATCACGGCCGAGGGTTTGTGGGTGAAGCTGTTGGTGCCGTAGGGCCGGCTCGCCCAGTCGATGGCATTCTTGAGGCCACCCGGAATCGAACGGTTGTATTCGGGGGTGACGAACAGGATTGCGTCGGACGCCTTGATCGCGGCTTTGAAGTCGCGCGCCACCTGCGGAAAGTCCGCATCATAGTCATAGCTGTAGAGCGGCAGATCCCGGAATGGGATTTCGGAGAATTCGAGCCCCTCCGGCGCGAGCTTGATCAGTGCCTTGGCGAGCTTGCGGTTGATCGATTCCTTGGCGAGGCTGCCGACCAGATACCCTACTTTGAAAGTGGCCATGGTGATTACTCCGTTGTGCAAAAAATGGTGAACGGGATGCGCCGGGTGCTGGCCTGGCCCGCGCCATCGCTGAATCCCGCTTGTCGTGGTATGGCGATTTTGACTGCCTATGGTCATACACGGGGAAGTCGAGTGCAAACGATTCGCAAACTGCGCTCAAGACGGAAGACCGGCCCTGTGCAGGCCCTCGCGCAGCGTGGCGAGATTCTCCGGCAGGCGTATCGGCAGCCAATCGGCGAGGTTGGCCTGGCACAGGGCGGGATCGAGCCGGCGCAGATGGGTCAGTGCCCGGCGCGCATCGGGCAGCCGGCCGACAAGTGCATGGCTTGCCGCAAGCACGGCGGTTGCCAGCAGAAAGTCCGGCAGTTCCCGGCTCGCCTGCCGCGCCCAGGAGGCGGCGGCGTCGAAGCGCTGTAAAAAGAGATGCGCCACCGCCATGCCGGCCTGCATCCGGTACAGTTCGGGATCGAGCGGGCTCAGGCGCATGGCATGCGTGAGGTGCTCGATGGCTGTCTCGCTCTCGCCGTGCCATATCCGTAGAAACGCGCCGAGGAACCACGCCGCGCCAAGGTTCGGATTGAGCATGAGCGCCCGGTCCAGCAACGTGATGCCGCCTTGCAGATCGCCGGCGAGATGACCGAGCGCATGGCCGCTTCTGGTGAGCGCCACCGCATCGTTTCTGCCCAATGCCATGGCACGCTGCGCCAGTTGCACGCCTTCGGCGATTTCCCGCGGACGATCGCGCATCCAGCCGTTGACCTTGCGCCAGCAATGGCACCAGGCTGCCATCGCATAGGCGGAAGCGAAATCGGGATCGCACGCGATTGCCGTGTGGAACAGCGGCAAGGCCTGGTCGATGGCCTCCCGGCTGCCGGGGTGCAGGCGGGACATGCCGCGCAGGTAGTAGTCGTAGGCATCGAGATTCCCGGTGGATTTGTGGCTGCCGCGTTCGATTTCCGCCCGCTCCAGTTCCGGCACGATTGCGCCCACCACGCTGGCGGTGATCTGGTCCTGCAGCGCGAAGATGTCGCCAAGCACGCCTTCGAAACGCCCGGCCCAGTGATGCGCGCCCGTGGTGGCGTCGATCAATTAGCCGGTGATGCGCACGCGATTGTCGGCCTTGCGCCAGCTGCCCTCCAGCACGTAGCGCACGCCAAGTTCGCGGCCCACCTGTTTCACGTCCACCATGCGGGCCTTGTAGGTAAAACTGGAATTGCGTGCCACGACGAACAGCCAACGGTAGCGCGACAGCGCGGCAATGATGTCTTCCACCACACCGTCGACCAGGTAGTCCTGCGCCGGGTCGCCGCTCAGGTTCAGGAACGGCAGCACGGCGATGGAGGGATTTGCGGGCAGCGCCGGCATCGGTGCCGGCTCGATCGGCGTGGGTGCGGGGGCCGCTTCCGCCGGGATTTCCTGGACGGTGGCGATGAAGCGGAAGCCCTTGCGGGCCACCGTGCGGATCACGCGCTGCCGCTGCCCATCGTCACCCACCGCCTTGCGCACCGCGTTGATGTGGCTGGCAAGCGTCGATTCCGAAACGACCCGGCCGGCCCATATCGCATCGAGCAGATCATCGCGGCTTACCACGCGCTCGCGGTTGCGCACCAGATGGACCAGGAGGTCGAAAACCTGTGGCGCGGTGGCCACGGTGCGGGACGCGCGGGAAAGTTCCCGGCGCGCCAGATCGAGCACGCAATCGTCGAATATCAGCAGCATCGGTGGCCTTCGCGCCAAGCCAAACTCAAGCAAAACTCAAGCGTTCGGCAAGGAGTTGCATTCAGCCGCCAAGCATACTCCCCGTACGGTTCATCGCAATGCGGATGAATCTCATCAAGCGAGGAGCGGAACATGAAAATAGTCGTTATCGGAGGCAGCGGCCTGATCGGGTCGAATGTCGTCGACAGATTGCGCCGCGACGGCCATGAGGTCGTGGCGGCCTCGCCGCGCACGGGCGTGAACACGCTCACCGGCGCCGGATTGGGCACGGCGCTCGCGGGGGCTCGGGTGGTGGTGGACGTGGCCAACTCGCCATCGTTCGAGGACGATGCGGTACTGGCGTTTTTCGAAACATCGGGGCGTAATCTGCTGGCTGCCGCCCGGCAGGCTGGCGTGGCGCACCATGTCGCGCTCTCGGTCGTTGGCCTCGAGCGTCTGCCGCACAGTGGCTACTTTCGGGCCAAGGTGGCGCAGGAACGTTTGATCCAGGCGGGCAATATGCCTTATACCATCCTGCGCTCGACGCAGTTTTTCGAGTTCCTGCCCGGTATCGTCGGCGCCAGTGCCGGAGAGGGCGGCCTGAGCCTTTCCCCAGCGCTGGTGCAGCCAATCGCCGCTGACGACGTAGCGGCCGCGCTGGCCGGCCTGGCGGTGCGCGCGCCGCTGAACGGCATGGTGGAAGTGGCGGGGCCCGATCGTTTTCCGCTCGATGAACTGACGCGCAGGTTCCTGGCCTCCCAGGGGGACCCCCGCCAGGTGATCGCCGACATCCATGCGCGTTACTTCGGCAGCGAGTTGAACGATCAGTCCCTGGTGCCGAGCCCGGGCGCGCGCATCGGGCCGACACGCTTCCAGAACTGGCTCGCTCGCCAGGCGGCACCCAATGGCCGCCCGGGCACCCATTCACATCCCTCACAGGAGAATCCGTCATGACGCAACGTATCGACTATCAAAAGCAGTCCCCCGAACTCTTCGGGAAATTCATCGAGCTCAGCATGGCGCTCAGGAAAAGCGCGATCGAGACCTCGCTGCGCGATCTCGTGGACATCAGGGCTTCGCAGATCAACGGCTGCGCGTTCTGCGTGGACATGCACGTGAAGGAAGCCACGCTCCATGGCGAGCGGCCGCTCAGACTGCATCACCTTGCCATCTGGCGCGAATCGCCCTTGTTCAGCCCGCGCGAACGCGCCGCGCTGGCATGGACCGAAAGTCTGACCCGGCTGCCGGAGGAAGGCGTCTCCGATGCGCTCTATGAGCAGGTGCGCACCCAGCTATCCGAGAAGGAACTGTCCGATCTGAGCTTCCTGGTGTTGTCGATCAATGCCTGGAATCGCCTCAACGTAGGCTTTCGTGCGGTGCCGGGCAGCCACGACAAGGCGTTTGGTATCGATAAATCAGGCCTGGCTTGAAGCACCGCGCGCGATTGGCCATGAAGCCTGATCGCCTACACGAGGAAAAACGATGTCCACAATGAAGATTTGCCTTCTGGCGCTGCTGGCGGCGGCCGGCGGTGCCAGTGCCCAGCAACCCTTGCCGCAGGCGCAGGTGGCGGTGCTGTTGACCCAGGCGCTTGCCGACTATCCGGGCAAGGAAGTGACAGCCATCACCGTGGATTACCCACCGGGATGGGAGGACCCGGTGCATCGGCATGATGCGCACGGTTTCATTTACGTGCTGGAAGGGACGATAGAAATGGGCGTGCGCGGCGGCGAGGCGGTAACGCTGACGGCGGGGCAGACTTTTTACGAAGGGCCGGACGATGTCCACACCATCGGGCGCAATGCCAGCTCAAGCGAGCCGGCGCGCTTTCTGGTGTTTCTGTTGAAGGACAGCGGCGGGCCGCTGCTGACGCCGGTGCCCTGAAGGACGGCCGGCTGACTCAGAGCGGCTTTGGCACCGGCAGCGCGGGGTCGGATTCCTGGAACCGGAACAGATCGTGGCAGGCGCCGCAGGCCGGGCCGGTTCTGCGCATGGCTTGCGACAACGCGCTCTGGTCGCCGCTGGCGGCGGCCTCGGCCATGAGGTTGGCGTTGCGCGTCAATTCCTCGGAATGCGCAACGAAGCTGTCCCAGTTGTCCCAGATGAAATCCTTGGCGCGCGTGTAGATGCCCGCATCGCGGGTGTCGGCCACGAAGAGATCCGGAATCAGTTGTGACAGCGCCGCCACGTTGCGGGCATTGCGTTCGGCCAGTTCGGCATCGAACGGCACGCGGCCGCGCGCCATGCCGGCGATAGGTTCCATGTTGTGGGAAAGCAGCCGGAATACCGCCATGCGGGTGGCGCGGGCCTGTTCGGCCTCGTCCGGGCTCAGTTGGGCGAAGGTAGCGGATGCGAGTGCCAGTAGTGTCCCGCCGAGCAATACACGGCACAGGGCTTGCTGAAACGACACGATAACGACTCCTCTTTTGTGCACTGCGTGGTTGCAATGGTGCGCCCCTAAGATACTTGATGCAGATCAAGTTGAGACACCGTGACCCGATTTTCCACGGTATTTCCTCGGTGTTGACGCAAAGGGGACGGGCCTGTCAGTGACCCATGTCGAGGTGCTGGGTGAACAGCGGCAGGAACTCGTCCTGCCGGTGGCTGGCCATGATGATGGTGCTGGTTTTCTGCGTGGCCAGGTGTTCCAGAAAGTACAGCACGCGATGGCGGTTGACGTCGTCGAGCCCTTGCGTGGGTTCGTCGAGGATCAACAGCGGCGGCTGTTTCACCAGGGCGCGGGCGATCAGTACCAGGCGTTGTTCGCCGTAGGAAAGCTGCTTGAAGGGAACGGTGGCCTTGTCCTTGAGACCCACCAGCGCCAGCCAGTGGCGGGCGTGCTGCACCTGGTCGGAAGAGGGGCTTTGGTAAAGGCCGATGCTGTCGAAGAAACCGGAAGCCACGATGTCCACCGCCGCGCCCGGCACGCGGTGATCGCGGTGCAGCGCGGGCGTGACCATGCCGAAATGCCGCTTGAGTTCCCAGATGGTTTCACCTCTGCCGCGGCGCACGCCGAACAGATAGAGTTCGTTGCCATAGCACTGCGGATGATCGCCGGTGATCAGCCCGAGCAGTGTGGATTTGCCGGCGCCGTTGCGGCCGGTGATCAGGGTGTGGTCGCCTTTGTTCAGTGTCAGATCGACGTTCTGGAAAATCACGCTGTCGCCATAGCTCACCTTGCCCTTGACCAGTTGCAGCAGGGGATCGGGTGGTATTTCCTGGCGCAGCGGCGCGGGCCAGGATGGCAGTGAAGCGGCGTCGAAGGCAAGCAGCGCGCGCAATTCAGGCTGCTGCAGGATGTCGCGGGTGCCTTGCGCGACGAGCTGGCCTTTTTCCAGCACCGCGACGTGCGTGTGCCAGGGAAAGAGATCTTCCTGGGTGTTCAGCAGAAACAGCAGACAGGTGTGCTGGGATAGACGTTCCAGGAACGTCGCCAGCTGGGCGCGCATGTTGCGGTCCAGGCTGTCGAAGGGTTCGTCCAGTATCAGGAGGTCGGGCTTGTCCAGGATGGCCTGGGCCAGCAATGCCTTGCGCGCTTCGCCGCTGCTGAGCAGCCGGTAGCCGCGCTCGAGCAAGGGTTCGAGGCCGAGAAAGCGCAGTGCCTCGGGCAACATGCCATTATCGAGTCCAAGCAGTTCGCGCACGGTCTTGCCGGCGTCGGGTGCTTCGCTGAAGTCGCTGTCGTCGTCGCGCAGCTGCTGTTCGTAGAAGGCCTGCTGGCGTTCGAACGACAGCACCGTGATGCGCGCGAAGCCGTGGCGCAGCGTGCCCCGGGTGATCTCGCCCTTGCCCTGCAGCAGCGCGCTCAGGTGCTGCTTGCCGGAGCCGTTGCGGCCAAGTACCGCCCAGCACTGGCCGGGCAGGATACGCCAGGCCGGCAGGTCGAGCTGTGGGGTGCGCAGATGGTCGATGTCGAGCAGAGGGGCGGGAATGGTCACGATCACGAAATGCGTTGCAAAGCGCGCATTATAAACGCCTGAACCGCGCAAGGTCAGCAATGGAATGCGCGATGCGATAGGCAGCAAGCGGTGCTTTGGGTAAAATGCGCCTCTTTCCCCGGAGTCCGCCCATGCTAGAAATCAATGCCCCGCTGCAACGTATCCGCGACTGCCGCAAGCGCCTGCAGGTGCTGAGGGGGTATCTTTGACTTCGAGGTCAAACAGGAACGTCTGACCGAAGTCGAGCTGGAACTGGGTGACTCCAAAATCTGGGACAAACCCGAATACGCCCAGGCGCTGGGGCGCGAACGCGCCGAGCTGGAGCGTGTGGTTCACACCATCGTGTCCCTGGAACGGCAGTTCACCGACAACGAGGAACTGATCAATCTCGCCGGCGAAGACAACGACGCCGATCTCTTCAGCGAAGCGCTCAAGGACCTCGGCAAGGCCGAGGATGAGCTGGAACGCCTGGAATTCCTGCGCATGTTCTCTGGCGCCATGGATGCCAACAACGCCTACCTCGACATCCAGGCCGGCTCCGGCGGCACCGAGGCGCAGGACTGGGCCGAGATGCTCCTGCGCATGTACCTGCGCTGGGGCGACCATCGCGGCTTCAAGACCGAACTGATGGAGGTTTCCGCGGGAGAGGTGGCCGGCATCAAGAGCGCCACCGTGCATTTTCAGGGCGAATACGCCTACGGCTGGCTGCGCACCGAAACCGGCGTGCACCGCCTGGTGCGCAAATCGCCGTTCGATTCCGGCAACCGCCGCCACACCTCGTTCACCTCCGTGTTCGTGTCGCCCGAAGTCGACGATGACATCGTCGTCGAAATCGACATGGGCAAGGTGCGGGTCGATACCTACCGCGCCAGCGGCGCCGGCGGCCAGCACGTGAACAAAACCGATTCGGCGATCAGGATGACGCACGAACCCACCGGCATCGTGGTGCAGTGCCAGAGCGAGCGTTCGCAGCACAAGAACCGCGACATGGCGCTCAAGCAACTGAAGGCCAAGCTCTACGAATTCGAGGAAATGAAGAAGCGCGAGGCGCTGCAGAAAATCGAGGATTCGAAGGCCGACATCGGCTGGGGCAGCCAGATCCGTTCCTACGTGCTCGACCAGTCGCGCATCAAGGATCTGCGCACCGACGTGGAAACCAGCAACACCGACGCCGTGCTCGACGGCGATCTCGACCGCTTCATGGAAGCCAGTCTCAAGAAAGGCCTTTGAAGGCCGTCAACGACAGCGCAGGAACAGGCATGACCGACGATGCAAGCACCGGGCCCAGCGCCCACGACGACAACAAGCTCATAGCCCAGCGCCGCGAAAAACTGCAGGCGCTGCGCCAGGAAGGCCTGGCCTTCCCCAACGATTTCCGCCGCAGCGACGTGGCCGCAGAATTGCACGAACGCCATGCCGCCAGCAGCAAGGAAGAACTGGAAGCCGGCGCGCCGATCATGGTGCGCGTGGCCGGGCGCCTGGTGCGCATGCGCGGTCCTTTCATGGTGCTGCAGGATTCGAGCGGGCAGATTCAGCTGTATCTCAATCACAAGGAATACAGTGAGGCGCAGAACGCGCTCAACAAGAGCCTGGATCTCGGCGATATCGTGGGCGTCAACGGCCAGGTGTTCCGCACCGGCAAGGGCGAACTCACGGTGTGGGTGAAGGAACTGCGCCTCTTGACCAAGGCGCTGCGGCCGCTGCCCGACAAATACCACGGCCTGAGCGACACGGAAGTGCGCTACCGCCAGCGCTACGTCGATCTCATCGCCAACGCGGAAACGCGCCGCACCTTCGAGCTGCGTTCGCGCATCATCGACTGTATCCGTTCCTTCATGGGCCGCAGCGGCTTCATGGAAGTGGAAACGCCGATGATGCAGGTGATTCCCGGCGGCGCCGTGGCACGGCCGTTCGTCACCCATCACAACGCGCTGGACATCGACATGTACCTGCGCATCGCGCCGGAGCTGTTCCTCAAACGGTTGGTGGTGGGCGGTTTCGAAAAGGTCTACGAGATCAACCGCAACTTTCGCAACGAAGGGCTTTCCACGCGCCACAATCCCGAATTCACCATGCTGGAGTTCTATCAGGCCTACGCCGATTACCGCGAACTGATGGACATGACCGAAGCGCTGTTACGCAATATCGCTGAAGAAGTGCTTGGCACCACGGTGCTGCAATACCAGGGCCAGCCGCTCGATTTCGGCCGTCCCTTCGCGCGCCTGACGGTGTGCGAGGCCATTGCGCAGTACGTACCGGGAATCAGCCTCGATCAGTTGCAGGATATGGCGCAGTTACATACCCTGGCACGCGAGCGCGGTATTGCGATGAAACCGGATTGGGGCAAAGGGCGCCTGCAGATGGAGCTGTTCGAACTCGAGGTGGAACATCTGCTGCAGCAGCCCACCTTCGTTACGGAATATCCCACCGAGGTTTCGCCGCTGGCGCGCCGCAACGATCACAACCCGGACATCACCGATCGTTTCGAGCTGTTCATCGGCGGCCGTGAGATCGCCAACGGTTTCTCCGAGCTGAACGATGCCGAGGACCAGGCCGAGCGCTTCCATGCGCAGGTGGCGGCCAAGGACGCCGGTGACGACGAAGCCATGCACTACGATGCCGACTACATTACCGCGCTGGAATACGGCATGCCGCCCACCGCCGGCGAGGGCATCGGCATCGACCGTCTGGTGATGCTGTATACCGATTCGCCGTCCATTCGCGACGTGCTGCTGTTTCCGCACATGCGGCCGCTGCAGGAGGATTGAACAGATGGCAGCCGAGGGGGAACGCGCGGTACAGTTGGAAGACTCCTGGCGTGCGGTACTGCAGGAGGAATTCTCCGCCCCCTACATGCAGGAACTGAAAGCGTTCCTGCAGCGGGAAAAACAGGCCGGAAAGCGTATCTATCCGCCGGGCAGCCTGATCTTCAACGCGCTCAATTCCACGCCGCTCGACAAGGTGGAGGTGGTGATCCTGGGGCAGGACCCCTACCACAATCCGGGGCAGGCGCACGGCCTGTGCTTTTCCGTATTGCCGGGCGTACAGCCGCCGCCGTCACTGCTCAACATCTACAAGGAACTGGAACGCGACGTCGGTTTCGTGCCGCCCAAGCATGGCTACCTGCAGTCCTGGGCGGACCAGGGTGTGTTGCTGCTCAATGCGGTGCTCACGGTGGAGCGCAGCCGCCCGGCCTCGCATCAGGGCAAGGGCTGGGAGCGTTTCACCGACAGGATCGTGAGCGTGCTGAACGAACAGCGTGAAGGGCTGGTGTTCATGCTGTGGGGCAGCCACGCGCAGAAAAAAGGCCAGTACATCAGCCGCAAGCGCCACCTGGTGCTGGAAAGCCCGCATCCTTCGCCGCTGTCCGCGCATCGCGGTTTTCTCGGCAACGGACATTTTTCCCGCGCCAATGCCTGGTTGAAGGAACACGGCAAATCCCCGATCAACTGGCAGTTGCCCGCCGAACCGCCAGTGCAGCCACCAAATTAGGGAGCCGCTGCACAAATTCCCGTGGGTGCAACGAGTTCAGTCGCCGGTGTAGCTGCAGCCGCTGGTACAGGTTTCCATCACCGCCACCTGGCTCAGGCCGGGCAGGGCGCCGCGCAGTTCCCGCCACAACCAGCGTGCGATGACTTCGCTGGTGGGATTTTCCAGGCCTGGAATCTCATTGAGATAGTAGTGGTCCAGCCGCGCGATCACGGGTTTGACCGCCGCCTTGAGGTCGGCGAAATCCATCACCCAGCCCAGTTGCGGATCGAGCTCGCCGCTGACGTGCACCCGCACCCGGAACGAATGGCCGTGCAGCCTGGCGCATTTGTGCCCGGCGGGCACGTGCGGCAGGCGATGGGCGGCTTCGAAGGTGAATTCCTTGTAGATTTCCATGCGGCGCTTCTGACTGAATGGGCGGGATCGCGATGGTACCGCATTCGAGGCATGGCCTGAACCGGCGGTGCCTGCCTATAATCCGGGCAAACTTGCGCGGCTCCCATGAATCCAGCCCATTTCTTCAAGCAACGATTGCAACGCGCCCGGCATTTTCTGCTGCAGGGCCGGCGACTGCCGATGTATCTGGGGCTGCTGTGTACCTACCTGGTGCTGATGCTGTCCGTGGCGCCGCCGCGCTTCATGGAACAATTGATCGAGCGGCTCGACCAGGTGGTGTACGACCTGCGCTTCGACTTCGCCAACAACCCGGCATTTACCAACCACCACACGATCGTGATCGTGGACTATGACCAGAAAAGCCTCGAAGCCGAGGGGCAGTGGCCCTGGTCGCGCTTCAAGCTTGGCGACCTGGTGGCGCGGCTGGCCGATCTGGGCGTGTCGATCGTGGGTTTCGACGTGTTCTTTCCCGAAGCCGAACGCAACGTGGCGCGCGAGCTGGAGCGCCAGCTGGCGCAGGATGCCGCGCTGCAAACGGAGATGGCGCCGCTGGTGCCGGAGCTACAGCAGTTGAGCGAACTGCTCGATGCCGATCGCTATTTCGCCCAGCGCATGCAGCGTACCGACGTGGTGCTCGGCTTTTCCTTCCAGCGCGGCGCCCCGGTGCAAAGCGGCGTGTTGCCGCCCTCCATCTTCGACCTGGAGGAGGCTGAACGCTGGACCACGGCGGTGGGAGAGCAGCAAGGCTACATCGGCAACATCGCGGTGCTGCAGGAGGCCGCGCGCGGCGCCGGTTTCTTCGATACCGAAGCCGACAGCGACGGCGTGGTGCGCCGTTATCCGCTATTCATGGCATACGCCCAGCGGCTTTATCCCTCCCTGGCGCTGGAGATGGCGCGGCTGTATTTCTTCGAGGAGCGTTTCACCCCGGTGGTGGAAACCGACCTGCTGGCGCAGTTCAATGCGCTCACCGGCGTGCGCATGGGCCGCGTGCTGATTTCCACCGAT